>Ga0315282_10005500_pt1 | contig 21543 bp, 25 predicted proteins | sample YL17G07_20_MG_FD_203693 | JGI IMG/M metagenome (GOLD analysis project Ga0315282, IMG submission 203693) | Sediment microbial communities from Yellowstone Lake, YNP, Wyoming, USA - YL17G07_20 | ecosystem: Environmental > Aquatic > Freshwater > Lake > Sediment | place: USA: Wyoming | collected... | reverse complement strand
TAATTATTTAATCCGCCTACGCGCGTTCGGAACCAAATCAGCTCTCGGAAGGTACGGCTTAATATCAATTATCGGCGAACCCTCAAGAGCATCAAGCTCTCGCACAGTCAAGAGGCATTCTTCAACCTTCAAAAGCTCTGCAACGCACAAGCCAATCGGGTTGGGGCGTGATGGGCTTCTGCAGGCAAAGACTCCCTTCTCGACGTTTACTGCGTGCTTTCTCGGAAACACCACAAGCGTTCGTCTTTCCTCTTCACTGTCGCGCATGTGCATCCAGTAAAGAATGATTATGTGGGAGAAATCTTCTATGCCCTTGAGTCCAGCGCAAAACTCGGGCAAAATACGCACTTTAGCCTCTTGTTTTCCTGCCTTTTCCACAACTCCGATGAAACGAAGTCCTCCCTTTGCTTTCATGTTTGACATGCTCTCGTTCACCATCTCACTGCATTGACTTTTCCTTACTCTTCAGAAAGCCTTCGACCTTGTCGACGATTTCCATGAAAGCTTTCGAAGAAGGTGAATCTGAATGCTCAATGATGAAAGACACGCCTTTATCCGAGTCTTCGCTGATTTTCTGATCAATCGGTATGCTTCCAAGAAACGGTATGTTCAGCTCTTCAGCTATTCTGTGTCCGCCTCCAGACTGAAAGATGTCAGTCTTTGTTCCACAATGTGGACAGACAAACCCGCTCATGTTCTCAACCACTCCTATTATTGGCATTCCAAGTGTTCTTGCAAACATGACTGCCTTCTTAACCACAATCTGTGAAAGCTCAGAAGGAATCGTCACAATCACCACGCCGTCCATTTCGGGCAGGAGCTGAGCCACACTTAAAGGCTCGTCGCCAGTGCCTGGTGGAAGATCAATAAGCAGAACATCCAGATCTCCCCACACGATGTCAGATAGGAACTGGCGTATTGCCGTCATCTTCAATGGACCACGCCAAATGACCGGGGCGTCAGCATCTGGCAGCAGAAAATCCATGGAGACAACCTTTATTCCCAATGGGCCTGAAACGGGAAAAACGCCGTCTGGCCCCGCCTGAAGTCTCTGGCCTGTCAATCCCAAGATTTTGGGCACACTCGGGCCATGGATGTCTGCATCCAAAATCCCCACGTAGTTGGCGTGTCCGTGCGTGGCGAAGGCAACGGCCAGATTTACGGTGACTGTGCTCTTGCCAACGCCGCCTTTGCCGCTTATCACTGCTATCTTGTGTTTGACCTTGCTCATCCTGTTTTTCAGTTTCTGTTGCTGCTCTAGGAATTGTCTTCGTCTTTCCTCGACTTGAGCCGCGCTGTTGACCATGCAATCAATTCTCCTAAGGCGTTTTATGGTTTGATGAGCGAACACTACTAAATAGTTTCCGCAGTTAGCTACCTCTGGGAGCTTCTGCGGATTAAAGGTGAATAGAACAAAAGGGCATTTAGGAACCTAGACGGGACTTTGACGGCATCAATCTCTAACAGACGGTGTTGAAGAGGATGCGGTTGTTAACGATTTTTGTGAGAAAGCATCTACACAACTTTGGCAACGCTACGCGCTTCCCAACGGAAGACTCGAACACGAAGGCTGGTAGCACCCACCTGCTCGTTGGACTTTAAAATGGCTTTCACCCACTTTAAACGTGGATTGTTGATTCAGACATACGATTCATAAGTGTTTTAACGTTTAAAAGTCAAGCTTAAACTGCGGAGTGGAACTGACTTTGAATGCGCAAATCCTTCAAGCCTGCAAGGAACTAATCGACGACGCAAAAACGTGTTGCGTCGACCTTGTTTTTAAGGAGGTATGCCTCGAAATACTGTCAAGAGCAAGCCACGTTCTGACAAACAACCAGTTCAAACAGCTAGTTGCCTACGCGGCTGAAAGAATGAAAGAAAAGATTCCTCTTGAAGTGCAAGAAGAAGTGGCTATGCACAGATAGAGCACGGCACCACGGCATCAATCATTAACTGTCGTTTACAGTCACCGGTCATTCAAAGGGCAACACCAAAGTCTTCCACTCTGCGCCAGCTATATTTTCCGAATAATGCAGATAGGGGCACACTTAGATCTGTGTTTCATTCCGCTCTAACTGTAGAGTAGCCGACGCAACATCGCTCATTCGGATTCTGAACATTCAGCAACGACCAATAACTTAGAAACCCAACGCACTAATGGTGAGACCTTGCAGGTTCCCCGCAAAGCCGAGCAGCATGTGCGTTTGAATCTTGGCAAGGTGGAATACTATGATATTCTGCTGGAATCTCCCTTCTGTTGTCGGGCCTGTCCTTTAATGCCGGGTATCAACGGTTGACGCATATCTTGTCAACTGGTGCGGTCACGCTCTTCTATGAGGTGGGTTGCGAGCTTGGAAAAGACGTTGCAATCAAACTGAAGGCAAGGTTCAGGAATTCTGCAGACATCAACTGGAATAAACCACTATTTCATCATCGGCATGGGAAAAATCGAAATCAGCATCGCTCAGCTTCTAAAAATGGCACACTGAAACAGATGACCGTTAAGATTAAAGATAAGTTTCCGCCCATCGCTTTGGACAAGACTGGACGTGCAGAGTGTCACATTACTCGCGGTTATCTCGTGGGAGGCGCTGAAGCCTTGACCGGAAAGCAATGGGTCTGCGAGGAACCCATGTGCCTGTGCAAGAACGACCCGTATTGTGAATTCAAGCTGAAACGTGCGCCCGTCAAAAAGCGACAAGCCTAACCTAGTTTGTATCCTATTTTCCTCAGGAAAGCCTTCCTTGCCTTGATGTCTTCTTCAGCTTCTATTCCTTTACTCTTCAGTCCGTCAACCACGCTTACGATTCCCCTGCCCTGCTCTGTCTCTGCAATAACAACTTCAAGGGGATTTGCCGTAGCAGCGTAGATTGTGCAGACTTCTGGCACGTTCTTAATCTTGTCCAAGACGTTTAGGGGGTAAGCGTTTTTCATGAAAACTATGAAACTGTGGCCGCAGCCTATCTCAAAAGCCTTCTCCTTAGCCAGTCTCCTCAATTCCTCGTCATTCCCTTCGTGCCTTACCAGGCACGGGCCAGAACTCTCGCAGAAGCCTATTCCGAACTTTATGTTTGGCACCGCATTCACTAGAGCCTCGTACAAGTCTTCGACGGTTTTGATAAAGTGCGCCATGCCCAAAATGACGTTGCAGTCCTCGGGCGTTTCGATTTTAACCTTCTTGAATTCCAACATAGCAACCACGTCAAGCTGGTTCTGTGAGTCTTGGTTTAAAAATTAACCGCTGCCTTCATCCTGCACTCTTGCAACCTTTAACGCAAATAGTATCGCGCCCGCGACGACCATCAATGCTGAGACGTAGAAGGCATTTACGTAGGCTGCGTGCGGGGACAATCCGAGACTTTTAACTTGCGCGTCTGCAAGTGGCCCGCCTATCAAAATTCCAGCGGGTCCCCAGCTCAACGCCATAACGGTGTTGTATCTGCTAAGTAATCGTCCCCTTTTGTTCTTCGGAATAATGTCTCCTGCTAAGACAAAGCCGACTGTTTGGATACTCCAGAATGATACGCCGTTTATTCCATAGATCAAGGCCATCACCGCATAATTCGATGCTATGCTGTAAAGCATTGGAGTTATGACGGCCAAGCCTAATCCGAGGAGCATGACTTTGCTTCTGCCAATCTTGTCTGTGAGTCTTCCAGAAGCTAGACTGGCGATCATTCCGCCGATGGTCCAAGCGCTCAATATGAGGCTCATTTCATAATCGCTCGTGTTCAGTCCAGCTGGCAGCTTTATGAAAAGCAGAACTATCTGGTTGACTGAAGCTGCGCCCAGAACGATTATCACAAGCGAAGCAAGAAACCACTTGTACGTTTTTTCATCTTCTTTATTCAGCTCTCTGTCAGTCTCTTTTGCTTCGCTTACATTCTCGTATGGTGCGTCGCTTCTTGCTTTCACGTGCCGCGACAGAAATAGTATGATTACCACTCCAACGGACAGCAAGACTGTTACTATGTAAAAGATGGTGCCATTCCTGAAGCCTTCGCCATTGTCATACAGCAACCCAGCAAACAAGATGCCAACCATTCTGCCCAGAGATGCAACAAAGTTCAATACGCCTATGACGCTACCGCGTGTCTCAACGGTCGTAACGTCCGTCAGCAGCGCTGCCCAGCCTACGTCTGACATCGACCAGAAGAATTCCAGAACTGACAAGCCAAAGATAATCGCCAAACCTGCTGTGAAGCCGCTCTTAGCTTCAATCAGCGATTTATGGACGAAAAACACGATTATATAGCTGAAGGCCGCGATTGTCTCGCCAGCCATTATCAGCCTAGCCTTCACCTTTACGCGGTCGCATATTCTTCCCCACAGCAGATTCTGACCTAAGGCTGATGCCACCATGTTCAAGGTTCCGAGAAAAGCTGTTGAGGTAACTGTCTGCATCAACGTGAACAGATAGTTTATCATGAAACTGTAGAATACCCCTCTCCGAAGAAAAGTCAGAAACTGGAAGACGCTCAGGTTGGCAAACACGCCCTTGAACGACGCCAAACTTGAAGTCTTCGCGCTTTCGTCTTCCATATGGGCAGTCACTTTAGGACTTGACTATTTGACGACATTGCTCTTGAATCTGCTGGCGCAACTGCAAAGAAGGATACTAGATTAGGAACTTGCCGTTCTTGTAAAATAGCTTGCCATCAGCGTAGATTTCGCCGTCTTTCTTCATGTCCTTCAGGATATCCCAGTGAATTGCAGACTTGTTCAGGCCTCCTGCATAGCTGAAAGAGTTCCCGAGTGCCATGTGAACTGTTCCTCCCATTTTTTCGTCGAAAAGCATGTTCTTTGTGAACCTTTTTATGGCGTAGTTTGTTCCAACAGCAGTTTCTCCCAGACGGTTAGCGCCTTCAATTTTGAGGATTTGCTGGAGTAGGTCGTTGCCCTTGGCGGCACTCGCTTTCACCACCTTGCCTTTCTTGAACGTGAGTGTTATGTCTTCAACTTCTTTTCCGAACTCGATTCCTGGGAAGGTGAACCTTATCTTGCCGTCTACCGAGTTTTCGATTGGTGACGTGAAGACTTCTCCGTCGGGCATGTTCTTGTCTCCGCTGCAGTTCATCCATTTTCTGCCTTTGACGTTCAAGGTCAAGTCGGTGTCTTCGCCTAGCACGTGAATTTCGCTTGCCTGATCCAGAAACTTGCAGATTTTCTCCTGTTGCTGTCGGATTTTCTTCCACTCCGCAATCGGGTTCTTCTTGTCAACGAGGCAGCTGCTGTACACGAAGTCCTCATACTCGGTGAGTGACATGGCTGCTTCTTGTGCCTGGCCGCTCACTGGGTACGGCAGAAGTGTCCACCTGACTTTATCTTCGGCTTCGCGTTTGTAGAATGTCTCGGAAAGTTCTCTGCCCGCGGCTGTCCGCGTTTTTATTTTTCCCGGGTCTATGTTTGTTAATCGTTTCGGGTTCGTCTCACAGTATATTGCTATTCTAACGTCAGATTCCTCAGCGACAACTCGCGCGAAGGGTGAAACAAATTTCAGCTGGTGTTCCTTCGCATGTTTGTAGAAGGTGTAATCTAGATCAAGGCCTGCCAGCACCATCGGGTAAGCATCGGTCAGCAGGCATTCCTTGTATATTTCGCGGATCAAGGGATAGGTAGCCACGTTTCCTAGGATGGCGACTTTTTCTTTGCGTTTTACGTTGACGCTGTAGTGGACGCATAAGTTTGCGAGTTTTTCGACTCTGTAGTCGGTCATTTTTTCACCGTTTGAAAGAATCCTAAAAAAAGGTGACTGCACGTAAAAAGTTTGCTGTGAGAAAAATAGTTAGAGAGCCGTGTTAGAGCGTTTTCTTTTTGAAGAAGAGCCAGTTCTTGTCTTCTTTGAATCTTACGAGTATGTAGTCGCCTACAAGTTTTTCTCCGCGTAGCGTGAACACGATTTTGTTGCTGCTTCTGCTTTTGAGCGTGTACATGCCTTTGTCCCATATCTCAACTGTTCCAGCGCCGTATTCGCCTTCGGGGATAGTTCCTTCGAAGGTTATGTAACTGACTGGATGGTCTTCAACCTCGACGGCTAGTCTTTTGATGTTTGATTCTGTGGGCGGTTCTTTTGGGATTGCCCAGCTTTTAAGAACTTCGTCCATTTCAAGCCTGAAATCGTAATGCAAGCGCGTTGCGTCATGTTTCTGAACCACGAATCTTCCCGTTGGCGTTGTTGACATGCTTTCTCACCTATGCTAGTTGAAAAAGAGAAGTAAAAGTTTTTGGGAGGTTCAGGAAGCTCTTCGCGCATCCTGATGGCAAGTTTTATAAGAAACGATGCCTTGAAATGGTCTCGTCGTGCAAGAAGCGATTCTGGCACAGAGCGTAATAGGAGTTGAAATAGAAAAATGGCAGAGAAAGAGATGCATAAGGCAGTTTGTGCTGATTGTGGAAAGGAATGCGAAGTTCCGTTCAAGCCTGACCCAAGCAGACCCGTATACTGCCGAGAATGCTGGGCTAAAAGAAGAAATTCAAGACGAAGATTCTAGATTAAGCTAACCGCTTTATTCAGAAATCAGCATTTTCACCTTTTTTCTTATTCTAGTGTAAACCTTGGTTCCTTGCTTTTTCCAGAAGTCACAAATCATCTTAAATATAGCCTTTCGTAGGATGCTCTTTTGGGAGAAAGTTGTTATGAGCTTTGAAAAACACATCAAGCCTGTCCTTATCGCTGTGGGTGTTGCTTTTCTTGTCTGGGGGCTGTTCATTGCAGTGATGTACACTTTCCGAATGAATTCCGATCGTGACTGGGGGCAAACGCAGTTATTGTATGACTTGGGCTTCATAGTCATGGGCGTGGCATTTGAGATTCTGGGTTTGGGATTCGTTGTTCTCGGCAAAAAGTAGCCGCTGTGTTAAGTCAAGTGTATGCAGATAACTGTGACAAATGAACCGAAAGCTCTAAATTTCATAACGCTGGTTCTTCTCTGAAAACAGAAACATGGGCCGGTAGTTCAGTTGGTATGAACGCCTGACTTGCACTCAGGAGGTCTGGGGTTCAAATCCCCACCGGTCCACTCTTCAGACATTATTTGTAGCCTCACTTCTTCTACACGCATATCTTCAATGGTTGAGGGTGTATACCTAGGTTTAAGTTTCGCTTGATAGGCATAGTAGTAGCCCTTGTCTTCTACTTCTTTATAGCAGATCCAACCCAAGAAAACCAGCAATTCGAGGCCACGTGAGTTTTCTCCGTTTCGAACTACCCACCTATTTTCGCAGAGGTTATTTACATCCCATCCAACTGTTACTTAAGGATTGACCTCAATGCCCCTGCTACTGTGCAGAATAGGATTGCATAAATGGAGAAACTATGGAGACCGTGTGCTCATTTCGTTTAAAGAGCCGGGCATTATTCCTGGAATAAAGAGAGAAGAGCGAAAACACGTTTACTGTGAGAGGGAATGTCTACGATGCGGTATCAAAGAGAAGAGGAAGTTCACCGACAACATCGACGGAACTCTGGCGCCGATCGGATGGGTGAGAATAGTTGAAGCAGACGAAGACAAAACGAAACCCGCTCAGTAGTGTCATAGATAGATTGTACACGTTTGGAAGCGGAAACGCGTCTTGATCATTCTTTCAATCTTGTCAACGCCATCAACGCCAGCAAAGGCATGGCGACGACAGAAACCATCAAGGCGTAGCATGGCGATTGAGTGTAAAGATACCCGCCCAGATAAGGCGCCGCAAAGGCGGCTAAAAGGCTCAGGCTCTGAGGAATAGACATCCACACTCCCCGTTTGGTTTCAGGTGAAATTGTGCCGACATACGCGCTGACGAGATTGCCTGAGACGGCTGAACCACCATAAAGAAATGCCGCAAGCATCAAAGCGGCTGGTTCTCTGATTATAAGCAAAGGCACTATCGACAACGGGTACAGAACCAAGCATAGGCTTATGGCGCCTGACTTTCGCCACCTGTCCCCTAACCGCCCTGCGAAAATGCCTATGAATGTTATTCCCGCATAGGCTACCGAGCCGAACATTCCCACGTAGAACTCGCTCAGATTGACCTGTTCAGCTAGGAAAGTTGCCACGTAGGGTCGCGCAATGTTCATGGAGAATGTTGCGATTGTCAGGAAACCTGACCATACGAGCATTTTCCGCCAGAGTCTCTTTTCATCGGGCGATGGCGGGGATTGCTGCGGTTTGTCTGCGTTGTTTCTCTTGGGATATTGACTGTGGATGAGGAGAAAAATGCCTGTGGCTACGGCAGAGACCACCGTAGAGAGCTGAAGAACTCCACGCATGCTGATGAAAGTTGCCAAATACGCTCCCACTGCGGGAGCGAAGATGTAACCGAAGGAGTAAGTAGCTACGACAAATGAGATTGCAGAAGCCAACTTTCTCTTGTCTGTGACAGACGTTAGAACATAGGTCATGAAGGCTGGGACACCGATCATGGACACTCCCCAACAAACTGTTCCAGGAATTAGCTGCGTCCAATTCTCAGCGAAAGAATAGACAAGCGGCGCAAAAATCCACGGAGTCCAAGCTAGGAGGAGGATTTTCTTGCGGTCAAACCTGTCAGCTAAGAAGCCGCCGGGAATAGGCGCTAGTGCTGAAACAAGATAAAGCACTGAGAAGACTAGGCCCAGCTGCACGTAGTCTGCGTTCAATGATCTGATGTAGAGCGGAAAGACCCAGAAGTAAAGGCCTTCGCCGAAGGCACCTACGGCGTTGGAGAGGCAAAGTAGCCAGATGTCCCGGGTAAAAGCTTCGAACGGAACACCGTACGACAGGATGTGCCTGATACTTGTCATCCTAGACACTTGGCAACTCCTCTCACCAGCAAGTCTATCATAGAAAAACGGGGGAAGCCTTTATTCTTTTGCAGACATGCAAGACCGCCTTCCTTAAAATCCCTTGTAGGTATTCAACGCCTTCTCAAACGCTTCGAGAGCATCGGTCAGAGTTGGCTCGTTTGGGTTTATGTTGCCGAGGCTTAGTCTTACCCTGTCTGACTCTGAAAGCTTGTAACCGTTTTTGAAGAGAAAGAAGGTTCCAGGCACGGCGGCCAGACTGTAGCGAGGAATGGAATGTTCGTTCGTCCACTTGTACGCGTCTCTTAACGGCAATCTGACCCAGTACGTTATGCTTACTCTGTTAGGAAAATACTCCAAACTCTTTTCGTTCAGCCACTCTTCAGTCAGCTTCTTCAGAAAAGTCCATTTCTGCTTGTGGGTTTCAAGGCTCTGTTTACCCTTTGTCAGCAGTTCGGATGCGATAAGCTGAACAATGTTTGGACTGTTGCCTACAGTATTCAATACGTCAGTGTAGAGTCCGTCAACAAGCTCTCTGTCGGCTAGGGCTATGCCAAGTTTCAATCCTCCGAGACCATATGCCTTCGAATAACTTGTCGTTACTATGGTCGATTCAGGGTCAACGGAGAAGGCGGTGGGCACAGTATCTCTGTCGAATTCGGCGTATATCTCATCGCAGAAGACATAAAAGCCATATACTCGTGCAACTGTCATCACTTCTTTGAGATCATTTGCATTGGATATTGCGCCGCTCGGCGCGTGTGGATTTGTCAACACGAGTAACGCGGTTTTTTCTGAGGCAACTCTTCTCAGAGCATCCGCATCGAGGCCACAGTCTTCTTTCTCCTTTCTCTCCAACCTTTTGACGTGTGGAAAATACTCGTGCGCCAGCCGCAACAGCGGCTCATATGTTGGATACTCGACTATAGCTTCGTTTTTCTTCGTGTTTCTTTCGGCGAGGTGCCTGATTATTCGCGCGTTTTGGCCTGAGGTGCCTTCGCTTGAAATGAAAACATTCTCAGCCTGTACGTTGTATCTTTGAGCCAAGAGTCTAGCTGTTTCGGGGTTGCCGTGGGCGTAGTTGATGCTTAAGTCGGTTTCACCCAAGTTTATGTTGTACTTGAAGTCGGCTATGCCGCTTGAACGGAAGTCATGTCTTATTTTTGGGACGTGAACGTACCAGTCTAGGTATGATGACGGGTGCCTCATTCGCGACGCCTAGACACTGTAGATTCTGCTTAATGCTTATTCTTTTCCGTTTTGGACAGCGGTGTTTGAATATGTTTTTATCTGGTAAATTGAATGATTGTGTGCATGTGAAAATGCCATGAAAATTATTGAAACGAAAGAGGGTTCTGTTCTTGAAGTTTGTGTGAAGCCGAGTTCAAAGGAGTTCAAGATTGTAGTTGAAGGAGACGAGATTATTGTTTTCTGTCGGGAAGATCCCGTTAAAGGAAAGGTTAACAAGGAATTGTTAAACGGGTTTTCTAGGCTTTTTCACAAGAAGGTGGAGCTTGTTTCTGGTTTCACTTCAAAGCAGAAGAGAGTGCTAATAAGAGGCGTCGCAAAAAGTGACGTGGCACCTATACTATTACGCAGATGATTTCCTTCACTGGCTCTGAAGTTTGAACCGCAGTATTGCGGCTATTCCCCCAAACGAGTTCTTGAGCATTTGTCCCTCTTCTGTTTCGCCAGAAATTATCTCCACATCCGTGTTCGTGTACTCAGCCAACTGAGCAAAATTGTCTATCAAATCCTGCGTTTCAGCTACTCCCAACGCCGGCGCCTTGCATTTCGGGCAAGGTTTTCCAGAGAGGCTCTGCTCAAAGCTTATCAGCATCTGGCTTTTAATCGTCTGCTGTTCCTGATAACCGCAAGCGCTGCATTTCAGCGTGACTCGTGCTACGTCCAGCGTGTCAGAAAGCAGCAAGGTTCTGACCGCACCAGCCTCCAGTGCTCTTCTAACATCTTCTTCTCCGTACGTTACCATTCCAGTGTCGTGCCCAATCTCGTAGAGAAACTGCTGCATTATCTTCCTCTCTTCGATGTAACGTATCTTCCGCATTATCTCGGGAGCTTTGCCAACGACCTCTTTCACGCCCTGCTCTTCCACGTAAGCCGTGTCAATGACATCTATGATCTTGTCCTTCAAAACGTAGTTCAGGTAGTCGCCCTTCTCAAAATCATATTTCGTCGGTCCCGGGCCGCCAAGGATCAGACCTTTAAAGTTCTCAATCGGCAGAAACGTCTCATTTGCATGCTGGCCTACACGAGTGAAATACTCTTGAAGCCTCATCTCCCTCAGCCTTTCATATCTTCTTGCCGATTGTCCACCAGCACGGGTTTTTCCCGGGACTCCAGACGTCAATTCCCTGACTATCTCAAGTCTTCTTCCCTGAAGAGTGGCAAGCGTGGCGCCTGAAGAATCCACGAGGAGAATACCGTAGGTTTCCTTTTCTCTCAGCATCTCCTGCAGATGCTCTGTGTGAAACCGCGCGTCGCACCTGTAAAGATATATGTGAATCGGCTCAGGCGGCACAATCACGTACGTTTCGATTCTTTCGCTTCCAGCACCGTTCTGTGGAATCGCACCGCAAAATATTACAAGCCCGTTCTCAGGGGGTTCCTTGAAAAGCTTCAGACGCTGCTGAACCTTCACAATCGCATCCATAACGTTCTTCCGCGTAGTTGTGGACTTTATGTTCGACGCCGTGCCGTACTCGTCTCGAAGCATGTTTATAACGTCGCTTATCTGCTTTCCAGGCGGAACATAAAGAGAAACAAGCTCTGTTCCTCGCCCTTCCTTGCTCGCCAGCGTCGTCAGTGTCTTTTTCAGTCTGAATAGCTCCAACGAGGTCTTCTTACTGGTGCTCAACTGCTTTCACTGGAACGTTTCTTTAGTCATAAGCTACTTGACAATGCATCAGATAAAAGTTGTCACGGCAAGTCCGTTCTCTCTGGCAGTCTAAACAACGTTGCAGAGCTAAAATACTGATAACGATGCATAAGTTAAACAAGAGGATAGTGTAGGGTGCCAAAAAGGCTGGCGAAACAAACGCGATTTTAGAAGCAATGGTTAAAGTACGTCCAAAATTTCCTTCAAATCAGCCTTGTACGGCCCCAACTTTCCACCATAGTTGCCTGCTGAAATCCTGACAACGCCCGGCACAGTCGTAGCTGCCTTTACGCCTGCGCTCATGGCCTTCTTGACAGCTTCAAGTGTCAAGCCGTTAACCACAATCTCATAAACGCAACCGACGCCTTCAGGCACATGCGAGTCCGGGACAAGCGCTCTCAATCCTGGACAGAAGGAATGGTTTGTCGACGCCTTCAACTTGTACTTCAGCGAGCCAGCTTTCGATCCTGAGCGGCAAATCCCACCTGGGAAAGGCATAATGACTTGGCTTGCCTTGGTTTTGATAGCTTTTATTGCTTCCTCTGCTGCTTGAAGCCCCGATGCCTTGTCTTTCGCTAGGATGAGGAAGTTTCCGCCTGCGACGGCTTCTAAGGCACCGAAAGTATTTTCCACAATAAAGTCGCCTTCCATCACGGGAATCTTCCAGACTTTCCTGTTTCCAACCAAGCTTTTTCTTTGGAATCCATCACCAAACAAGCGCAGGCTTCTGCCAACTTTCAGTCGTCTTTTGGCGTTCGGCAAAGCGTCAAACGCTGAGGTTGTTGGACAAGTCATTATGCACTGTCCTATGCGCAGTATCATTTGGCTTTTCAGTTCAAACCTGTTGCGGTTGTATATTTGGATCACAACGCCTACCCGGCTGTCCGGCGTCTCGTTTGGTGCCGCAATGCTTTCTATCCCTGCTTCAGCCGGAGACATGATCACGCTCGTTGCCAAACCAGTTGCAACCGAAGCCGCGGTCAACGCCCACTTCTCGTCGTCAGCCGTGATTAATACTCTTGAAACCCACATCGAAAACATTTCAGCGAAAGTGTCCATTATACGAGAAATGTTTCCCGTCTGGCGATGTTTAACTATGAAGTCGCCAGTGGCTTCGTCTCGACCTATGAGTTCCAACATGTCATTTCCAGACAAGTTATCCCCCGCAAACTCCTCTTTTTTTCTGTCCATTGAAGGTTTGGAACGCATTTAAGTTTTGCTCATCGTCTTTCCAGCCATGTTATGGGCCAATCCCGAAGAACCTCAGTCCATGCATGTTTTATGCATTTGCTGTCAGGGAGCCTTGACGGATGCGAGTTTTCTGTCAAAAAGCTGGGGGACTTGTGGATTCCCAGCATTCGTTGTTACAGTTGCAAACATAACACGTTAAGAAAGATTGGAAAAATAATTTGGTGAAATCAACTCGAAATAGGCTTGATTTTAAAGGAAAAGAGAGACTGTTAGGCGTGGAAGCGTGCATGCATACATACGCACACACAAACTTGAGACCAAAGCCAAAATCTTAAATGTTTATCTACAATGATTATTTCTGAAAATGTTTTGTTTGCTTTTTTGTTAACTGGGGGGAAAGTATTTATTATTGAGATCGTCGATCGATCTCGCAGTAAGCCAGAGAACATAGAAAAAAGGGGAATGTGCGGGAGAAATCTCCAAAGTGAAGACATCTCTGCCGAGCGAATGGCGTAATAGCTGTTGCCTTTATGATTAACGGTTGGATCTTTCAGTCGGTTGGGTCCTACCGACTGTTACGAGAATTTTGTCCATCTTGGGGGATGTAGAGATGTCATATTCGGTCATGTTCAACAGGTAGAAATGATAGACGTTTTCAGGTAACTCCACAATGGTTGTCTTCTCCAGTCCTCTCAACTGAACCCTAGCTTCTAGAAGGGAGCTTTCCTGCCACCTTCTCTCGCGATCAGCTGATATGCCAAGAGTCAACCTATCTAGGGCATAGAGGAACGCATGATCGCTCCAACAGTCACTACTCACCATATCAGTAGGAATGGTGATCGTGCATTCAAATGACTTTGGCAGCACAACGGCGGGTTGACCACTATGTTTTTCTTCAGTCTTCGTCGGAACAATAAGCTTCAAAGACCTGCCGCCCAAGAAGGCGCGTTTATACGAAATCAAACCATTCTTTGACAGTCTCTCGACGCTCTTCTGGACACGGCCAATAGACCAGTCCATTTCCTGAGCAATCTGATACAAAGATAAGGCGCCAGGTCTTTGCTGCATGAAGCCGAGCAAAGCTTCATCAGTGTGCTCTGCCTGCTTCTTTCGCGTTTCCTTGACAGTCTCTTGGAGATTCACACGTCTCACCATTCAGATAATATTATCTCACCAACAAAGTTTGCTTCTCCCAGGTTCTGTGAAGTCTTCGTCTCTTTTGTTGTTCATGTGAAAATTCGTCTGCTGGAAAGCTGGGTTCTCGCTTAAGCCATGCCTTCGCTTCTTTTGCTGTGAGTCCGAAAGACTTCATAAGTTGTTTAGGAGTAGTTTCGTTAGCATGATATTCGCTATTGTCTGTACCAGCATTTTCCAATATTTCATCAAATTCTCTGTTAAGTCGGTTTAGTCTTTCGTCAATTGTTTCCCTTTTTTTCATTCGGTTCACCCTATCCTTTTTTCTTAAATATTTTGTCATGGCTTTCATGGACATCCAACCAGCGAATCCGGGACATGTTTTGGTGATCCCGAGGGCTCACGCTGCAGACTTATCAAAGCTTGATGAAGAAACTGGAGGGCACATGTTCAAAGTTGCGGTGCGTATTTCCAAGGCTTTGAGGCGTTCAGGTCTGAGATGTGAAGGTGTAAGCCTGCATTTGGCAGACGGAAAAGCCGCATTTCAAGAGGTTTTTCACGTTCACTTACACGTAATCCCAAGGTTCAGAGGCGACGGTTTCGGCTTGAAGTTTGGACCTGACTACGGGCTGAGACCCAGCAAAGAAGAACTTGATATGACTGCAGACAAAATCAGGGCTGCTATGCGGTTACGGTAGCCAGTATTTTGGCGGTTCACCTTCAGGGGTTTTCTTCCGTTCACGCTTTTCAAGTGTCAGTTTCTTGGCGATTTCGTAGCCTGTTTTGTAGTCGAATACTCCTTTCGGCTCCTCGGCAACTCTCTTGATCAGTTCGACTTCGATCTTGTTTTTGATCTTGCCTATGGCCAATGCGCCGATTCCGGAAATGTATGGCAGAATTTCTTTCCCGTCAGTGTTTGAATCTAACCCTTCAACGCCTAACGGCGGGACAGCGTTAATGTCAGCCACTATCCTGCATTTTCTCCCATGTTCTTTAAGTACGTTCAGCGGGAGAAGGTTGGTTCCAGCTGCTCCAGCTGAGAGGATGATTTCGGTTCTTTCAATGGCTTTTCCTATCTCTTCGGCGGTTTGAGCTTCAACGCCTCGAACTCTTTCTTCTCCACATTCTTCGTTGATCTTTGTGGCTAACGATGAAGCTTTTTCAAGGGAGCGGGAAGTGACAATCACGTCTGCCTTCTCCGAAGCATAGAGTCTTGCGGCGGTCTGTCCCACTGGTCCCGTTCCAGCCAATATGGCAACTGACTTTTTCTCTAGGCTTCCAAGTTCCTTCTCGACAGACAGACTCAGGGTTCTTGCTACTGCCGCGGCAGCCGTTGTGTACGCTCCTCTTGGGTCGATCATTACGGCAAGCTCAAAGGGCGGAAACATGCTGTGTTTAACCTTCTCTAAAATGTCGTTCGCCCGCTTGAAGTCGTGGCCGTTGATGAAGATTTTCGTGTGCTTTGCCCCTTCAGGGCCTCTTGGAAACATTGCGTCCCGAACGATCTTCTCGGCATTTTCAGCCGTCACATCTTCATACTTCAAGACTGCAGCGTCTGGGAAAACGTCGATTGTGGAGAGTATGTCAAAGGGGCTTGCATGCTTGTCAGTATCCAGAAAGATGAACACTTTCTTGAATTTCAGTTCTGCCATGATTATGCCCTGTTCTAGCTGTTAACTGCCTCAGCGTTTAAAAATTGTTATCTACTGACATAGGTCTTCGAATGCCTTAAATACAATTGAGCCGCGTATAGGTGGTTAAGCATGAAGGAGAGCAAGAGTGAGTTGACTGAGGTCGTTGAACAGGGTCTGAAGAAAATTGGAATAACCGTATCTAAGCCATTGTTAGCCATTTTATGTGTGATCTTCGGCATTGTAGTGATAGCTTGGAAAGAATCGCTCAACTTAGTTGTCGGCCTGTTCCTCATAATAGAGGGCATTCTGCTACTCACCGAGTACTTGGAGCTTCAGAAACAGCAGCAAAAACCACCGGCACCGCCAGCCCATTGATATCTCATAGCCTTCTCTTGTCTTTCTTACTGTTTTTCTCCAAAATCCCAAGTTTCGAAGCATTCATTACTAAAGGCACGCCCGCAACGAACGATACCGCAACAACGATAACGTCTTCAACATAAGAGCTGGCCGCACCCTCGACAAATGCCGCGTAAAGCGCTTCATAGCTTGGGAAAACCACGCCATACAAGCCGCATGGAACAAGCAAGAATACTCTCACAAGCGAGTCTGTGGCTATGCAGACAAAGGAAACCACAACAAGCGCGATTGACAAGCTTTTGACGTCTTTCCCAAATAGGGCTCTGCTCAGTCTTGCAGCCGGATAGATCAACAGCAAAGCTAACAAAATGTCTAATACCGTCCAAAAAGGCAAGGCTCTTCCGAACGGATGAAGGAAATAAGCTGAAAGCATTACAGCATAGGCGACCAAAACCGGTTTCCATTTGGCTCTAGCCAATAAACTCGCGATTAAGACGCTTGCGGGCTCAGCAATCAAACCAAACATCCAAAGGGCATCTGGCCTAGCCATCCTCGCAACCAGACTTCCGACCAGTGCAGCTGAAAACCCCAGTTCAGGACCCAGAATCACTGCCTCAACAGGTTCTAGGTAGATTCCCCAGTTACGCCAAAGCCCAAACGAGACAAAATATAGAACGCTGTGGAGGGCTGCAAATATGGCCGTAAGGCTCGCTTGTAGGCTCTTTCTCATTTTATCTCGATTCTTAATAACGAAAGAGAGAATAAAAGCCTCACTGCTCTTCTTTTTGGAGACTCTTTACAGGTGACCCAGAATCAGTGAGGCTATGACTCCGATTGAGATGATGACAACTGTTTCTGCCAAGGTTATTCCCCAATGCACATTTGTTCTCTTAGAGCGGTAACGAACGAGGAACACGCCCACCGTTAGACTCACGATGCCCAGTGACAAGATTATCCCTAATGGCTTAGGTAGCATTAAGTAAGCCACTATTGGAATGATGCCCGCGAGAAACGTGGTGGTGCCGCTGATTAAGGCAGCGTAAAGGTTTGACCTGCCTATCCTCTTGTGCAGCAAAATGAACAATTGCTTTAGAAGCCGCAGGGACTTGTCCCTTTCGCTTTTGTCTGGGATGTCGCTGAGACTGTAGTCCATCAGAGTTTTGAGAGTAATCAAATCTGCGATGTCCTCGGTTTTTCCACCGAGTAGAAAGCTAGAAAAGTTTGTTATAGCCACGGCGCTCAAGCTCAGAATGGCGGCAAACGTTGCTGCGCCAATCGATAAGCCAGCGAGAAAGGCAGAAAGAATAACGACCAACCCTGTGATTGAACCGTCTGTCAAGCCTGCAACAATTTCCAGTATTGGTTCCTTCTTCAAGAGCAAGTTCTGCCATTCCACTCCCAACGTGAGACCTCTGTCCGTCAGCTTGATTCTGCCGTCTTCACCGATGAGAAGTCCCTCAGCGCTCATTTCCTTCAAGGTTTCTTCAACATCACGCATTTCTATGCAAGCGTATCCAGCACAGTACTTGTCTATTTCGTGTTTAAGCTGAATTTTCTCCACAAGGCTTTCCTTGCTGAGGCTTAGGAGAACGATTACCCTTATGATGTCGCGCAGTTCCTGGATTTCAAACGACAAGTACTGTGGTCACCCCTGGTGACTTCGTGGTGGAGAACGTTCTATCCACGTGTGTTGCCTTCGCGACCTTCAGAGAAACATTCTGAGAGCTTCGTCCAATCGTATCTCTTCACCTTGAAAGTGCAGAACACAACAACTGTCGTCGAATTCGGGTTCTATTACCGCAATTGTTTAATAAAAGATTTATGATTCTTAATACTCTTCGAGAGGAAACTCAAATGACGCTTATTGAGACTCTGGAAAAACTTTCTAATGCTTGCGGTGTCGCTGGCAGAGAGGAAGAAGTCAGAAGCTTGATGAAGAAATTCCTGAAACCACACGTCGATGAAGTCGTAGAGGACAAGCTTGGAAACGTCATCGGCATCAAGAAAGGAGACAAAAATGCACCCAAGGTCATGCTTGCAGCCCACATGGACGAAATAGGCCTGCTTGTTAAGACCATTTCAAAGGAAGGCTTCTTACAGTTCGCGAAAATGGGCGGAATAGACGACCGCCTGCTGCTAGCACAAAAAGTCATGGTCTACACGGAGAAGGGTCCTCTGCACGGCATCATCGGTTCAAAACCCCCTCATATACAGAAAGAGGAAGAGCGCAAGCGAGTATTGTCTTGGGATGAGCTTTTCATAGACATCGGTGCTGAGAGCCTAGAAGAAGCCGAGAAAATGGGCGTAGAAATCGGCGACACAGTTTGTTTCGACGTAAAATTTGCTAGGATCGGAAAGAACATCGTCATAGGCAAGGCTTTCGACAATCGTGTTGGGTGTGCAGTCATGGTTGAGGCAATGAAAGGATTGCAGAAAACTGAGGGCACCATATATGCGGTTGGGACAGTCCAAGAGGAAGTAGGCTTGAGGGGAGCAGCCACATCTGCCTTTGGAATAGACCCCGACTTCGGCATTGCATTGGACGTGACCGTGGCCGGCGACACACCTGGCGTGAAGGAAGTTGAGGCCCCTGTTAAAATGAACAAAGGGCCATCACTGACAATAGCGGATTCTGGATTGATTGTTAACCCGAAAGTCTTAAGGCTACTGATTGACGCGGCAAAAGAGAAGAAAATCCCCTATCAGCTAGAGACAGGCCTGCCGGGTTCAACAGACGCTGCGCGTATGTCATTGACGCGTTCTGGAGTGCCAAGCGGGGTAATATCGATACCGACGCGCTACATTCACAGTCCAACATCGATGCTCAGTTTGAAAGACGCGGAAAACGCTGTGAAACTGACGATTGCAGCTGTCCAGAAAATCCCAGAATACTAACATTTTTTCTATTCTAAGAACGGGTTCGCTGGGACCGTGAACCAAAGCAAAATCGTTTGCGAGAAAGCAGTGGCGTACTTCCTTGGGGGTTACAACTGTGCTCAAAGCGTTTTACTGGCAATGTTTGAACATTGGAATGGCAAGAACGATTTGATCCCCAAAATCGCAACTGCTTTCGGCGGCGGGATGGGACGTTGCGGTTCCGTCTGCGGAGCAGTTACTGGCGGAATAATGGCGGTGGGGATGAGATTCGGGACCAACGAGCCCTCATTGGAGAAGCGGACTGAAGCATATGAGCTTGCGCAGAGGTTCTTCAGGCGTTTTGAAAAGCAAAATGGCACTGTTCTGTGCCGAGAACTCATCGGCTACGACTTATCTGATCCGAAGCAGTTGGAAGAGGCAAGTGAAAGAGACGTGTTTGAAGAAAAGTGCACCGTTTTCATATCAAAAGCACTGGAAGCTCTGCTAGAGCTTACCGAGAACAGAGACTAGTCGATAGTGATTCTTTTCACGAAGCGCTTTATGAAGAAGACCGTCAGCAACGTGGCCGCCGCATAAGGCAAGGCAAATGTAAGGGCTTGGCTCGAAAACGGAAGTGTTCCTATTGCATCGAAGGCCGACTTGTTCTCCACTATTCCCTGCGGAAAGCTGTCCCAAAGCCCGTGAGCAAAAACCACCGGGGTTAGGTTTTTTGTTTTGCTGTAGAAGTAGCCGAAAAGCAGGCCTACGAAGAAAGTGTCCCCGACGTATTGTGCCATGGCGAACAGGTCGAAAGGCGAAAGGTTCCAGACAAAGTGCCAGATTCCGAAAAAGAGTGCCTGTGCGACAATAGCTTTTCTTGAGGTAAAGAGTTTTTCGAGGTGAGTCTGCATGTATCCTCTGAAAAGCCCTTCCTCGCTGATGCCCACGCAGAGTGTCATGAAAGGCAGTGTCAACAGGAAAGGTGCGGGGTTGTAAGATTGGACAAGAAGTTGATTCGTGAAAATGTAGGCCAGTGCACAGAAGATGACCTGCGCCACAGCGTAGAAAAGCACGAAGAACGGCAATCCGCAGAGAAGTGACTTGCCAAATCTCTTGGTTGTGAAGCCAAACGCAGAAACATCAGTCTTTTCGATGACGAGTATCGTTAAGATTGTGAGCAAAATCACAGGGGTCTTTTCGAAAGGTACTCCAAACAGAAGCACACATGGAATGCGGATGGATAGGGCCAAGATGAAAAGCGCCGAAATCCACATGAGCACCGTCCCTTTGTCTTTTCTCACTATTTCTTTTGAGAGCTGTGTCTTCCTGCTGTAGCTTTTGTGCCAAATGTAGATGGGGATCAGCAGCAATAGTGAGACAAGTATCGGAACAGAGTTCGCAAACTCGCCTTCGGATGGAAACAGGTACGCGCTCAACAGGACTGCGAAGGAAGTGGCGAAATAGACCAACATGACTTCCAGAATGGCCTTCAGCGCCAACTGAACCCAACCCTCTTAGAGTATGAATTGCATTGAGCGAATGCACAATTAAGCTTTGCATTTCTGACAAAATGGAAAACTGTTTTAAAACGAAGGCCTTCAGTAGTTTTGAGGTTGAGGAGATGGGTGGAAAGAAGGGGTTCGAATTTCTTGAGCACACGGCAGACGCCTACATTGCTGCCTATGGGAAAGATTTAGCTGAGGCTTTTGTAAGTGCGGCTGTTGCAATGTTTGAGGTCATGACGAACGTGGCAAAAGTCAATCCTGCAGTTGAAGATCGTGTGGAGGTTGTTGCAGAAGATGAATACGCTCTGCTCTACAGCTGGCTTGAAGTCCTGCTCGTGAAATCAGAAGTCAACAGGATGCTTTTTTCCAAGTTCCAAATCCTAAGACTGGATAAGACCTTGGAAGGTTTTAGGCTTCAGGCAAGAATCTGGGGAGAAAAATTTGATTCTTCGAAGCATCTGCAGAAAGTTGGTGTGAAGGCTGTTACTTATCATCGTATGGAAATAGTCAAAGGCCCTGATAGAGTCATGTTGAAATTCATTCTTGACGTATAAGTGATTGCGCTATCTGTTCACCGAATCAGGAATGTTATTTCTTTTACAAGCGTCTCTGGGATCAAAGCCTTTCCCTTTTGCTTGTTCAGTTTGACGAAGCCAAATCTCTCCAGCACTTTTAGGTCTTGGTAGACGTTTTTCACGTTTCTCTTCACTTTTTGCGCTAAGTCGTTTATTGACTCAACCCTCAGAACGGCAAGCTGATACAGAAGTTCCAGTCTTTTCGCCGTCAGCATCGCCGTTTGTTCTGGTCTAAAGTCCTTCGTTTCCTCAGCCGTGTAGTCGAGCTCGCCGTCTTCAACGTACCCTTTGTAGCTGTCCACCAGCTCGGCCCATTCAAAATAGGCTTTCACGAATTTGGGGTCGAGTTTTTGTTTGAGGAAAAGCTCCTCGAACTTTTCAAAGGTCATGCCGAACTCTTTTTCCAGCGACTTGATTCTTTTTTCGACTTCTTCTGACGTCACTTCCCTTATGATTCTAAGTCGCATAGCATCCACAGATAAAGCTGTGTCGTGATTCGCTTAAAACGTTCGTGACGAAAACGCTTAAAGCAGTTAGTCGCCACTCTGATTCCGATCAGCATCTGCGGCGGGTTGTGGAAATGTCCGTTTCAAAGCTTGAGGAGCATGTTTATCTGATTGATACTGAG
>Ga0315282_10005499_pt1 | contig 21545 bp, 23 predicted proteins | sample YL17G07_20_MG_FD_203693 | JGI IMG/M metagenome (GOLD analysis project Ga0315282, IMG submission 203693) | Sediment microbial communities from Yellowstone Lake, YNP, Wyoming, USA - YL17G07_20 | ecosystem: Environmental > Aquatic > Freshwater > Lake > Sediment | place: USA: Wyoming | collected... | reverse complement strand
GTCATCGGCTGTCCCCACGAAGAGGGCATTGACTTTCCCATTGGTGAAGACTGCCCTTACTGCCCCTTCTGGCGGGGGAAACAGTGAAGGCAGCAAAAAGGTTAAGTGAGCTTCTGTGGCAAGCTGGAGTGCTCAATCAACCTTGATTTTCTTCGTAGGAGGACCGGGACTACCTCTCGACCAACCAATCGACCATTAAGTGGCGTCGTAAAAAAGTCGCTGCACTTTATAGCGACTTGAGAGTGCCGAAAAAGTATTTTCTTTACCCAATTTCCCCCTTTCTTGAGGGGAAATTAAGACGGATTTAAGCTCAAAAATTTTCCTAAATCCCCATTTTTCAAAGACAGACGGGACTTTTTCGGCAGTCTCGACTTGTTACCTTTCCAGAATTCTTCATATCAGGCGGCATGTAAGACACTGTTTCCCAAGAATCACCCTCTGCAACTTCAACCATCTCCTACTGTGTGATATGATTGAACATGATGTTCATGTTCAACTATGAAACATTGGTGGACCCTCTATTAAGAGACCTCAGAAAGTTTACTCCTGAATTCTCTGGCATGAAGGCTGGAGACAAGGTAATCGATGTCTGCTGTGGAACGGGAGCACAAGTTCTTGAGTACGGGAGTCGTGGCATTGTTGCTACCGGTATAGATATTAGCCCAAGCATGCTCAAAATAGCTACAAGAAATAAAATGAGGCAGAAGGCGGTAAATGTCTCCTTTCAACTTGCCGACGCAATTAAATTGCCTTTTCCGAATGGTTACTTTGACTATGCGTCTATATCTTTGGGATTACACGACAAGGGAAAGCCTACTCGATATAAAATCATTTCTGAGATGAAGAGGATTGTCAAGCAAAACGGAGCCCTTATCCTGATAGATTTCCAGGTTACGTTACCAAGAAATGTATGGGGCATGTCTGCGAGGGCCATTGAATTCCTCGCTGGCTGGTCGAACTATCAGAGCTTTAGAGATTATCTTTCAAATGGGGGACTCGAGGATATACTGAAGAATCACGGTTTACGAGAAGAATGTAGAGTTTATCTCAAAAGTGGACTAATAGTGGCTGCGAAGGTGATTAACGGTTAAGCCATTAATAACCGTTTTATGAAGAGCGCGCAGAGGCTTTACACGATTACTTTGTACAATAGGGCGAATCGTTCAATCATCATGGTTCGCCCTTGAACTCACCAGGTACAGTCCTCCTACCCCAAGGCGTCTAGGCTCGACAGAAGCCTGCTCTTTCGCCAAATCACGGTTTTGCCCGAGACTTGAAAACCGCCGCTCTTTTGGTGTCAGTCAGCATGTCACATGGCGTCACAAATGAAAAGCACCCCCAAACCGCTGCTGTGCTAATATGCCCCGACTAGATTTCGTTTTACTATGCGCGAACTGCCGAAAAACCCTCTTGACACGTCCCCCAACCGGTGCTAGTCTATACTGGCACGAATGTCCTGTATTCATGCACATTGTTTGCTCTGTACTCTCAGAAGTACAGACCATTGTAGAGGTATAGGTGCAGCCCATTGCACTATCCTGTCCTCACAGAAATCAGACTTCCTTGTTGGTGAGTAGTAACTCACTAACCAGTCCTACTAAATTGCGATGCCTTATTTGAAATCAGGTTGCGGGTTTGCCAAGCGCTAATTGTGTACTCTGGAGGCTAAGCGATGATAAGGTGCGCAAAACGAGGAGAAAGGCTAAACAGAAGCATAGCCAGGCTAGGTTTCGCCATTATATTGGTCCTTTCGTTAATCATCTCAGGAATACTTCCGATCCTTCCTACAGGCGAAGCAAAAGCACAGCTAGCAGATTCACCTTGGCCCATGTATCAACACGATGTCAGGCATACGGCAAGAAGCTCCCAAACCGGGCCAGCGACACCATTGGTCAAATGGAGCTATGCAACAGGAGCGAACATTTGTTCGTCAGCAGCCATCGATTCTGATGGTACAATCTATGTGGGGTCAAACGACCGTTATTTATACGCAATAAACGCTGATGGTACTTTGAAGTGGAGATTCCAAACAGGTGATGCCATCTACTATTCTTCACCGGCGATTGGGTCTGATGGCACTATCTACGTAGGCTCTCGCGATGGGTATCTCTACGCGGTAAACCCGAATGGAACCCAAAAATGGCGTTACTTGACTGGCACCAGCGTCCTAGTATCATCTCCTGCAATTGCTGGCGATGGAATAATTTATGTAAGTTCAGAATGGGGTCACCTTCGCGCAATCAACCCCGATGGAACGGGAAAGTGGAACTATTGGCTTGAAAATGCAGCTATTTCTTCCCCTGCTATTGGCAGTGATGGCACGGTCTATGTGGGGTCTCGCGCAAACAATTTGTATGCTGTGAACCCGAACGGTACGATTAAATGGACGTATGGCATGGGTGGTTGGGTTGATTCATCCCCAGCGATTGGTAGTGATGGAACAATTTACGCAGTTGCCGACGGCACAAATTATGGTTCCTTGCACGCCATTTACCCTTCCGGGCAAATGAAATGGCAGTACACATGGCCCTACGGCGAGGAGGCACGCTCCTCGCCGGCCATTGCTGCCGATGGAACAATCTACATCTGGACAAGTTCTGCTAAACTATACGCTTTCAATATGGATGGCACTATTAAATGGAACTATCAGCCTAACAATGGACCGTTGATGTATTCGTCGCCCGTTATCGGAGGTGATGGCACAATCTACATGGCCTCGGATCAACTCTACGCAGTGAATCCTAGCGGTACTCTCAAATGGAGCCAGCCACTGAAAACTGGAGGCGGGTCTGACGGATGTTCACCAGCTATAGGAGGCGACGGTACAATTTACATCGGTTCCGATGAAATCCTTTACGCTATTGGCCCAGCGCCTAGCCCGCCAACACCAACACCTACTCCCACACCTTCCCCGCCGCTTGAACATGTGGTATCCATCGAGCGCGCTAGCGTGGCTTCAGACACGTCTCAGAGCGATGCTATTTCTTATCTCACCGGCGCTCTACATGGACATACCATCAGCAGCGATGGGAGATATATCGTTTTCGATTCATTTGCATCCAACTTGGTATCTAATGACACCAATGGATATCAGGACGTTTTCGTACGTGATAGGCAGAGCGGAACAACACAGCGGGTGAGTGTAGCCACGGGCGACGTCCAATCTAACGGCCACTCCGGAGCGGCCACCATAAGCTCAGACGGTCGTTATGTTGCCTTCGCCTCGAAGGCAACCAACTTAGTATCTGGTGATACAAATGATTGTCAAGATATTTTCATTCACGATAGACAGACCGGGATTACAGAGCGGGTCAGCGTAGCATCTGATGGCTCTCAGAGTAATGGTGATGGCTATTATCCCAGCATGAGCGATGATGGCAGATACATCTGTTTCGAGTCATTTGCCAGTAACCTTGTCTCTGGAGATACAAATGGCTATCGGGATGTCTTCGTGCACGATAGATTTCTGGGTGTAACTATCATTGTTAGTGTCGCTACAGGTGGGTCTCTGGGTAACCAACCGTCGGGGGATGGCAGCATAAGCGGTGATGGCAGGTATGTCGCATTTGCATCGCTGGCTTCCAACCTGGTGCCAAATGATACAAACATGTCTTATGATGTCTTCATCCGCAATATGGAAACCGGCGTGATAGAGCGGGTCAGTATGGCATACGATAGCTCGCAGGCTAACAAAGACTCCTCGCTTCCTCATCTCAGTTACGACGGTCGATTTGTTGTTTTTCGGTCGTTAGCCTCAAACCTGGTTGTCGGTGATACAAATGAGTGTTATGACATTTTCGTGCGTGACCGACAGACCGGTGTTACGGAGAGGGTAAGTGTTTCCTCCGGAGGGCAGCAAGGTAATGACTTTTCCCAATTTTCGAGCATTAGCAGGGACGGGCGATATGTGGCTTTCGATTCACTTGCATCTAATCTAGTGCCCGGCGACACAGCACCATGGGATGTCTTTGTTCGGGATCGACAGAATAACACTACCATCAGAGTCAGTGTAAAACCCGACGGAACTCAAGCAAACAGCACTTCTTACTACGCAAGCATCAGTGACGACGGCCAGTTCGTTGTCTTTCAGTCATCAGCTACCAACCTGGTACCGAACGATACAAATGGATGTGCCGACATATTTGTGGTAGGGTTGGGAGCAGGCTCTCGGCCAGCAGGACCAACAGCTTATGCCGGGCCAGACCGCTCCTTTTGTTCGGGCGGGTCTGTGCAGATAGGAGGCTCACCGACTGCTTCTGACGGAACTCCTCCCTACACCTATCTGTGGTCACCTGCTACTGGCTTGAATAGCACCACTATAGCAAATCCTACGGCCTATGCCGCTAACACTTATACGGTTACCGTCACCGACGCTAATGGGTATACCGCATCTGACAGCGTTGTGGTCACCGAGAATCCCTCACCAACGGCGGACGCCGGCCCTGACAAGTGTCTTGAGCAGGGCGGGTCTGTGCAGATAGGCGGCACCCCCACTGCTTACGGCGGAACTCCAGGATACACCTACCTATGGTCACCCAGCGCTGGATTGAATAACCCCAACATAGCAAACCCCACGGCCTCCACTGTCGGCACATACACAGTCACCGTCACCGACGACAACGGATGTACAGCCTCGGATAGCGTTGTAGTTTCTATATGCGCTACCCCCACTCCTTCACCTACGCCAACGCCAACCCCTACTCCCACCCCAACACCGTCGCCAACACCAACCCCAACGCCTACACCTGCTCCTACAGCCACTGCAACGCCTAGTCCCACAGTCACGCCTACGCCCACAGCTACGCCTCAGGCTCCCGTAGCCATATCGCCTGGCACTTCAACTGAGCCAGGGGAAACGATTGCAAACCTTATTCCTACTCTTCAATGGAGTGCTGTCCCTGGGGCGGATTATTACGCCCTCGCTATAAGCAAATACCCGTACGGCACAGCGAATATTATCTACAATCCCCAGCAGGTGTACGGAACCAGCCATGTTGTGCCAAGTGGCATACTTGAGTATGGTCAGAAATATCGCTGGAATATGCAGGCACACAACAGCGGTGGCTGGAGCGCGGTCTCTAATACGCTGTACTTCCAGACGCCCCAGGCTCCTAATCAGCCGCCCGTAGCATCGTTTGCGTTCTCTCCCTCGGAAATAGTCTATTCAGGTGACGTCGTAAGTTTCAACGCATATAGCTCGTATGACCCAGATGGCAACATCATAAGTTACGCTTGGAGTTTCGGGGACGGTGGCACTGGCACAGGTTCCCAGGTCACACACAGGTTTAGAGGAGCACAAAACCAACAAAAAGATTATACAGTTACCTTAAGAGTAGTAGACAATAGCGGCGCGATAAGCAGTGATACGGTCAAGGTCACAATCAACCCATTGGAAAAATCTGCGGAGGTCTCAAGTGGCCTGATGTCCGCCAGAGTCAAGTTCACCTATAACTGGATTGAGCAGTCTGGCAGTGATGACATCTATATGATATCGAAACTTGATGTTGAGGCAGAGGGTTTCGTCGGAGTTTTCGTGCCCGACATTGTGGCATGGCAGTACCAATACCCAATCGGAACAATTCCGGTGCCCGTATTCTTTGACTACCTCTTTGCGTGGGGTCCTCACACGGAACAGGTGTACCAAGCTCCTTTCTCGCTGAAGTCGCCTCTCGGAATCTTCTCTGGCAATGAAAAGCGCACATTCGACGAAGGTGCTTTCGAAGGCATTCAGTTGAAGGGGACTGATTTCGTGAACATTTACGCGCAAGGATTTACGCTGGGAGGGACAAAACTGATAAAACCCGTGTTCTTCTCCATCCAGTGTCAACGTGTTGCCCCTCACGCTCCGCCTATAGACCCTAGCCTAGCTCAGGAAATACTGGACGCGCAGCTGCAGCTTTTGTCAGGAATCTTGAATGCGGTGGTACTTGACAGCCCGGGTGAGATCAGAGTCTACGATTCCCAAGGGCGTGTTGCTGGCTTAGTAAATGGAGAAGTGAAACTGGAAATTCCGGGCTCGGCTTATAACAACGATACTTTGGTGATCTTCCCTGCGACGGACACATATAGTTATGTCGTGGCCGGTACTGCTGACGCAACTTATAGCCTATCCGTGGTCTCCATCACCCAACAAGATGCGGGCACTTTCACTGCTACCGACGTTCCTACTTCTCCCGGAGCAATACATGAATACAGCGTTGTGCCAGGATCCCTGTCTAATGGCGGAATGGCTGCAAATGTCAGTATAGACTCTAACGGGGATGGCGTATCTGAGCAGACTCTCAGCCAAGTTACAGCATTACAAGGTGGAAAGACCGACCCCGGTGACTATGCTGTTGATTCAAGGGATCAAACAAACACCGTAGTGCTTAAAACAGGCGTAGGCACGCCTAACATTACCATAGCAAAGTTCTTGACCAACCCCGGCTCCAGCTTCGCTGGTGATGTCAGGAAATACATTGATGTTTATGTGCCTGATACAACTGGTGTCGACCAGATCGAGGTCAGGCTCTATTACACAGATAGCGAGATTGCAGGCTTTGACGAGTCTTCTCTGAGACTTTATTGGCTGAATGGTTCCTCGTGGGGTCAGTGCTCCGATTCAGGAGTTGACACAAGTGGTAACTATATATGGGCAAGAATAAGGCCGGATACAACTCCGACACTTTCTGATTTGACAGGAACGCCGTTTGGAGGTGGCGGAGAGCCAAATACCCCCGTCGGTTCACCTGTGACCGTTAATCTGCCCAATGCTGTCGTTACTTTCACAAGCGTCACCGGGGAAGGAGCCACCATTGATGCATTGGAGACTGCACCCTGTGGCAGCTTACCTTCTGGGCTCAGTGCGATTGGTGTCGCCCATCATATCACTACTACAGCAACCTACACCGGTCCAGTGACCGTAGGAATAAGGTATGATGACTCTGGCATCACCAATGAGAACGAGTTGAGGCTATTCCACTGTGACGGTAGTAGCTGGCATGATGTAACTACCTCAGTAGACACGGTGAACAATATCATTTACGGCCAGGACGCGACATTGTCTTGGTGGCAGGTTGGAGGACCTGGTGGTGCAGGCGGGGCTGCCAGTGTGCCAGTCTTCCCCAATATCTACATTGGGATTGCCGCAGTGCTGGGGGCGGGAGTTCTGGCGTACTTTGTGCGCAGAAGGCTAATACCCCAGAAAGAATAGGATATGGTTAACAACCTTGGTTACGCCATCGTGTTCCTGGTGGGAACCTTAGCCCTGTTCGTTGTATTCGCCGCGGTTTGCCACTTCGTTGCCGCCCGCAGGGCGAGCCAGTCAATCGAAGTGTTCCTGACACGGTTCGCGATTGCCTTCGCTTTTCTTTACCTTTTGGAGCTTGCAGTCGTGGTCGTCTGGCCCTCTGTTCCCCGTGCATTAGCGGGTGGCATGGCGACTCTTGTTGGGGGGATATTGAGCTTTGCCGGAGTGAGCCACTCTGTCTCGGGCTTGACAGTCGCTCTGCAAAGCTCCTCGCTTTCATTCAACATAGGCTGGGGCTGCCTGGGCGGTGAGCTTTTCTGGAGTTACATAGCCCTGGTCTTCGCTGAGACCACGGCAACCAGAAAGCAGCGCCTGACAGGTATCTTGGTGGGCCTTGCTATACTTCTAGCCTTCAACTTCTTCAGGATAACACTCAGCATCTATGTCGAGGGGCAGACGGGCTTTAACGTCCACTATCTCTTCTACTATATCAATATATTCTTTGTCCTGCTGGTCTGGCTGGGATGGCTGTGGACTATAAGGCACAGGCAAAGTAGATTTGCCAGGTCGATGGCATAGGAGGAATCTGTTGCACCTGTATGACCATAACAAGCGAACTGCAGCGCTGACTCGCGCTTACTTCTTGACGAAGGGGCTCGGCATTCATCACTTAGGGCATTGAATAAGTTAAGGCACCTAGTAAAATCGCTGGATGTGTCCATCCTACCAGCATTTGCTGTCATAGCCTTAATGCTGTTCACAACAACGGCTACAGCAGATGGGCCAGCCAGTTGCTCCTTCTCAGGTACAGTCAAAGTAGATGGTGCTGAGGTAGCTGGCGGCACTCTGGTAACAGCCATAGTAGAAGGTTACGAATACCACACCCACACACCTCCGGGATTAGGCTCCTCGTCTTACTCGATAACCATACAGCCGCCCGAGGGCAGAGACTACCCTGATGGCACTGTAGTAACCTTTAAGATAAATGGCTATAGGGCAGATCAGACTGGCATCTTCCAGGCAGGCTCCAATATAAGGCTGGAGCTCACCGCTTCCACCGGGAGCGTGCCGACTAGTGCTACCCCACCAGCACCCCTAAACGTACCGCTAATTGTGGGTGTAATCCTTGCACTCTTGGTAGCAGGAGGCACGACTTATTACTTTGTGCGCCTGAGGCGTGCCACTATAGGTATCACCGCGAATGAAAGAGATAGGTTGACAAGAGGGCAACACAGTTCGCCCAGAGTACACCCAAAGGAAGTCCCGAATAAACCTTCAGAGGCGAATCAACAGTTGCGGAAAGCTGAGATTGACAAGAAAGTCAAGTTCGAACAGCCTATAGTGTACCCTGACGGAGTTCTCAAGGCTTTAGCGATACATAGCTTCCCTTTGCAGCGTACTACACCTGTAAACCTGCCGGTGAGGTGCCCGGCTTGCCACCAGCAATTTAGAATCTGGGTTCCAGATTCTTGGACGGTTACCAGGAGGGCCCATGTGGCCGATGGCATACCTAGCTACGGTAAGAGAACGCGTTCGAAATGGTTATTCGAGTTCGATGTTGTCTGCCCCGAAGGCCACAAATTACACTTAGACTGGAATTGGAGACCGTCAGCAATTCCCCACTGACCAAACTGCGCGCATGTCCAGCACTATGCCGACTGGAATAGCCTCAAGTGGCTGTACCCTCGTCTAATCGCGGTGTCGGTGCTCTCGAAATTACCACGATGTATTATATTGCACTTTAGCTTGTTTAGTGACCTTTGAAATAATAACTGCAAGCATCAATCTAAAGAGGACAATTCATTAGCTGGCTATTTTTTCTGAATAGTGATTTTCCCGTTTTCGGCGGTGAGCTTAACCCTGTCGCCATAGGTAAAACCCATCTCCGCCAGCCACTTTCCCGCCACACGTATCGAGGGCACATAACCATTGTTCTGCGGGAAAGCGAACACCTTTAAATCCCTACTCTGTTTCATATTGACCTGCCTTTCAAAAGGGTGTCGGGCTAGTACTCATCAGGGAACAGCGTTGTGGTTACGGACCTATCCGCCTCAGTGATGATCCAGATTTTTGGCAGCCCTTCCTTCTCATACGCTGAGAAGATGCGCAGGTCGCCCCTTTTCAAGGCGTAATTGCTCTCGCGCTTATCCCCAGCATCCAGGTCGCCCCAGTCGCCGGAAGCATGGCGTCTTAAACTTTGGACACAGAACATAGCGAATTCGCTATCCTGTTTAACTCTGTCTAACACGCCTCTGGTCATCACCAGTTGGCCCAGGGGGAATTTAGCTGTTTGCATAGATATCCTCCTTTTAGCTTATTTGGGGAGAGGCCGAGCCCCTTTTCAGAAGCTCGGCCTCTATACACTTTGGGGGGGCAGGAATCAGTCTACCGGGGCTGATTCCTCCTCCGCCTGTTCGTCAGATGGCTCTTCACCATCTGCCGAATCTACACTATCTGCCGGTGTTTCCTGCGGTGGTTCCTGTTTTGGGGAGTCCGGGGACGGCGCTGTCACAGGAAGGTCATCAGGCCATGACACATTCATAGGCATGATTACCACTATGGGGGAGTTGCTGTAGTTGAACAGTACTGGACCCGACAAAGTAGTAACGCCCATGGTCACTACCCCCGACTTCCCCTTGACGTATTCCAGCAGGTATTTGGGGTTTATGGCTATCCTGCCTGCTCCATCTAGAGGTTGCGCCGGGATAGTAAGCTCTGCCTTGCTCAGTCCCTTATCCTCCACGGAGAGCCTCATCGAGCTCCCTTCCCATATCATGCGCACCGCACCGATGCCTTCTTTGGCGATGCTCATAAGACGCTTCAGCGACACCTCGAAGTCCGGCGCGTAGAACTGCACTTTATGGGGTGGGTCAGCCGGTATGAGCTGCTTGAATGAGGGTGGGGTGCCCTGCACCGTATGGGTTAGCAGGGATACCACACCGAAGCGAGTTGCTAGCAGCGTGTGGCTTATCTCCAGCTCTATTTTCCCTTTGCTGAGTACCATCTCCGCTATGGAGCCTTCTGTAACAGGAGGGTGCGGTGCCTTGCTCCACAGGTGCCCCAGGGTGGCTACGGCCTTAGCGGGAATCACCACGGTCTTAATCTCACCCTCTGCAGGCAGAGACAACAGCGTGGTCTTGAAGGCCATCCTGTAGCCATCCCCCGCTGCTATCTCTAGGGGTTGGCCTAGGAATAGGCTCACCCCTTGGAGAACGGGACGGCCGTCCTCCCCACCAGCGCAGTAGCCCAGCATTGACAGCAGGTTAGGCACCAGCAGGTCTCCCAGCAGGGAGCCTCTGATTACCGGCGCTATCGAGGGAATCCGAGGATAGTCATCCACATCTGCTGCTTCCAGGGTAGCCTTGCCCTCAGACCAGGACAGGGTCACCATTTTATTGCCTATCTCTATCCTCAGCGTGTTGTTGCCGTTGACGTATCTGAGGAGTTGGCTCACCTGTTTTAAGGGCAGCAGGCATTCCTCGGTAACCTCCGGCAACTCCACAGTAACCGCGGTATCCATGTCGGTAGCCATAGCCTTGCCGTCCTTGAGCAGGACGTTGTTCAGAATGGGAAGCTCTGAGTACACCCTGCCGGACTTCCTGCCCCGCCCTTTCCCTGACCTGCCTTCGGTTTTTGTCCTTCCTGAGGAAGGACTGGGTAGGCCCTCGAGCAGCTCCAGGGCTGTGCGCAGTCTATTTACCTGTATCTCCATCTGTATCACCTCCTTTCTAGGACAAATTACTATCAGCGCCAGAGGCCAGAGCCCCCGCGCTGTTGGTTGCCTCTATTTGACTTTTAGAAAAACGAAGGCTGGTCTTTGCTTGCAGCTTTAGTTGAGCTACCTGCAGATGCTGAGGTTCTTGCTGGAGATGGGCTCGGTGGCGGGGTAACAATGCTGCTCCTGGGGTTCTGCGGACTCTGTGCCCACTTCTCCTGAGCCTGTTTCACCAGGCCGGGTACTTTGCCCAGCACTTCCTCAAGGCTGCCCTCCGCAATGAATATTTGCGGGTCGCAGCCCGGAGACTGAACCCCCACCGATGCCTTGCCGTCCCTGAGAAGTATGACGATCTTAACCTGCGCGCTCATGACTCACCTCCTCTCTCTGCATATAAGCTTTCTCTCAGATATGCCTGTTAATCGCGATACAGTGCTGGGTGTAGCGTAGACAGGGCTAAGAGACCCCGCCTCCATATCCAGATAGAGCCCCATCCAGGGACAGGTGCCGTTGAGAATCCGGCGCACCACCTCAAGGACAAGAGAAGCCATGACCTGGTTGATAGTGGGGCTCTGGTCGTTCGACATTAGGGCAGCGGCACAGTTGTTAACCCTCGGGGCTTGTTTGAGCAGCTCTGGCCTTTGAATGGTGGGCAGGGGAAGCCCAACGCATTTCCCTCGCTCTCCATCGTCCACAAAGCAGGGGTAGAAATTCTCAATTGTCCTGTTGCCCATCAGCACCTGGCCGTAGTTCTTCCCATTGCCCGCATCCACCCACCAGCCATGAAGACCATTCAGATAATTGGTATCGGATGCTATCTTCGCCAGCTCCTGGCGCGCCAGCCCATTATCCACACAACCGATAAGGATATTATGGGTAGTCTTGACCATCGCAACGGGCAGCGTGCTGTAGGCTATGGGACGGTTGAACTTCGCCGATAGCCTGTGCGCCAGCGCCTCGCTCTTGTACTTCCCCAGGTCGGCGATATAGAAGTTCTGCCGCAGCAGATTCCTCTCCTCGACCCTGTCGGGGTCTATCAGGAGCAGGACGGCTCTTTCGGGCAACATGCGGCAAAGCCCTTCGGCAACAAAACCCCCGGTGCCGCCGCAACCCACTACCGTCACATTGCAGCCATATTGCAGGAATTGGTTATCCAGCGTGTACATCGAACATCTCACTGAATTTCACAGGGGCGAAGTAGCCATACACCCCCACTCGCATGTTCACATCGGGTATCAACCTGTCGAGCTTGCCTGCCACTGCGTAGAGACACAGTCCCTGCTCATCACGGTTGTCGACCGTGCTGAAGAACCCTGCCATCAAGCCATGGCTGTGAAACTCGAGCACAGTGTCTGGCAACTTCTGGTATTTAATCCAGCACTCCCCAGCTTCTTGTGGAGGCAGTTTCAGGTGATATCCTCCGTCCCACACCACCGCAACCATTTGCTCCTGGCAGGAATTCGCCATCAAAACAGAGACCGCCAGGTCGTAGAGGTGCTGAGGAATCCTGCCTTGCTTGAGCTCCACGCCCTCCTGCAGTGGCTGGAGACCTCTGATAGTGGCCTCGGAGACCGCTACGGTGGCTTTAATCAGGGGATTCTCCGCCCTGACAAACACCCCGTTGCCGGCGAGGATATAGTCATAGAAAATACCCCTCTCGCCTGCGGGACCGGCCTCCGTATTGAATAAGTACCCCACCTTTTTCACACCTGACCGCCTTTAGACCTGTTCATAATGTCCTCCACCCTGCCCCAGGGCACGAGGTCTCCCAGGGGGTAGCGCTTCTTGCCGTCCAGCTCTTCCCACAGGGCATAGAGGGAGTCGGGGTGTTTCTTCGACCTGCCATGCGTTGCGCCATCTATGGAGAAGAAGCTGCTGAAGAATGATTGGGGAATCTCCTCTATCTTCTCCGGGTATCGGTGCGACCCGGCGCAGGTCCTGCCATCACCAAAGACATTGAACAGCGGGGCGTGGTAGACCTTATCTTTGGGGCTTTCGGGCCTCCTCTTCGCTGCGTAGATGCGCGGCGCCTGGCCGGGACGGCAGACGAAGATAAATCCCGGCATGGGCAGCCTGAATCTCCGTGAAGGCTTCCCAGCCTTAATCATCAGGGCTACCGGCCAGACCTGTGGCTTCACCCACAGAGCGACCTCGGCGGTCACATCCTGGCTCCACCACAGGGTATCGGTAGGCAGCAGCCCGGAGTGGAGAGGTATATCGCTGAGCAAAGCCATAGCGACATCCCTGGCTGATACCATGCGGGTGGAAATCGCCCCATTCTCCAGCCGCTGCAGGATGACCGCACTGCCATAGAAGTCCAGCCTTACCTGCAACTCATCAGGTGACACCTCAAGGCTCGAGGGCAAGCTCCAGTTGTACGGCGTTAGCGTCCGGTCCTGTGGTGTTGACATACCTGCCCCTTTCCAGGAAGTACAAGACTTCGCTAAAATGCTTCTGGGGGTCTTCCTCCAGCCATGTGCAAAAGCTATAGACTTCCTCTTGAATTGCCTCCGCCTGAAGCCATTGACGAGTGAGCTCCTCTACGTTTTCGGCGTCCCAATCAGGCGATTCATTCATATATAGCGTCTCATAATCAGTATCGAGGAAGAAGTTACCGGTGCAACATCCAATCATCTGCGAGAATAGCGCTATGGCTTTATAGCGCGAGTTGGCGAATATCCGCTGCGCCTCATCATATGGCAACCCGCCCTGAGGTACCCTGTCGAGAAGTTCCTGGGGCATAAAGTGCTTTAAGGAGTCGTACAGCGCCAGCCGCGCCCCCGCCTCAGCCTCCCTGGGCATAGAGTCATCAGGCATATAAGGGTCGGCAAGGAGATAGGCCATCAACTGGATGCCCTCCCGACTATCATGCGCCAGCTCATGGTAGTCATCGAATGACATACCCAGGACGGTTACAGGTATGGCATGCACAATGTCGCCGTAACCCTCCACATCCCCCTCTATGAAGCGGTCGTCGAGCTGGAAGTATCTGCCGCTGAACGCCTGAGCGAAAGCCCCTATCTTCTCCTCGGGCGAGGGGCGAGCCAGGATATCATCGGCGGACTCGGGTACGAAGTGCCTTACTAGGTGGATAAATTGCTCGTACTCCTCCACCTCATCGAGCTGCGCGATAAGGTCTGTAATGGAGGGCGGTGCAGCCAGAGACAGCAGCCGGCGTCCTAAGTCGAGGAGCGGTTGAGTTTTACCAGGCATGATACCGCCTTGCGGGTGCTTTCAGCGTATGCCCGAGCTTCGTCTATCGCCGTTTGCAGCTCCGCCATGTTGAAGGTCAGCTTCTCTATGTCCAGAGCGCCGTTGTCTTTTACCGCCTCACGAGCCAGGGTGATGAGACGAAGGTTTGTTTCGGGCACACGCTTGAGCGCCTTAATCAATCTGGTGTTGTCCATCATCCTTTTGTGCCTACACGGCGGAGGAACTCATAGGCAGTGTCATCGCCCTTCTTGTGCTCCCGAATCTCGGCATTGGCCAGCTCGGGGAAGAAGTCCGTCATCATGGCCTTGACCTGCTCCGGGGTTTGATTGGGGTCGGGGTCGGGGAACTCCCGACCATCATAGATGAAGATTCTCATAGCTCACCTCCTCTCTATTCTGTAGTGCTGAAAAGAGCGCCGGTATCGGCTTCATTGCCTGCCTCCTTTGAAGGTTTTAACGTATGCTTCTGTTGATTGAACATCGCCCGCTCCGCTATCTCGGCGTCGGCAATATCCGGCAGGGTGTTTTTCAGCTTGCGTACTGTACTGTCCAGCTCATTGATTAGCCGTGCCAGCTTGCGGGCTTTGGGCAGCATATTTCGGAGAGTCTTCCTCTTGTAGGCCATGAGTCACCTCCTTCTCTTTGGGCTTTTACTTCTGCTACCATGAGCCGAATAAGCCTGCCTGCCTCTCCTCGGCTCATGGCTTTCTCTTCGATAGGCTCTACAATCTTCAAAGCCATGCAGAGCCTGGCGATTACGACTTTCTGTCTTACGGTTGCGTCCATCTTGAAAGTGAGGGGGACTCAACCGAACCTGCCAGGTCGCCAGCGTACCGCTCGGGTTCGGGAATCCCCCTCTTTACCTTTTGAAATTTCAAGTGCTGATAACAAAAAGGACGCCTATACAGGCGTCCTGCTCCTGCTCCGAGGCATGAGGAATCACCTTGCCTCAGAGAGAGGGCTTAAAAAGCAAAAAGACTCTCCATTACGGAGAGCCTCTTTGCTTTCCTTTAATTCAACTTACATTCGCAATCTGAAGGGGTTATGTGCTCAAATAGTGTGCAATCGCCCGATTGCAAATCTCTTCGACCTGCTTCTGAATCTCAACAGGCAAACTATGTCCGTATCTGATAGCCTTGCGCCGTTTGTGTTTTGACACGGCTTTCAACGGTTCGCCTATGTCAACATGGAGTCTGGTAAAACTCGAAGCTATCCTAATCTTGGCAAACGGTCTAAAGGTTAGTCCGCTAATCCCCAATGCTTCGAGGTAGCATTGGGGTTGTTTATCATGGTATATGTCCCGACTGATTGCGTTGAATGTACCTCTTAAAGCTCCTACTTCGGGGATACGGTGCAAGCTTCGGGATATGATACGGTTCAAGTATGCCCTAGCTTCCCTATCATCGGCAACCCAATCCTTTATCAAGTCCCTGATATAGTTCTCGTAGTGATGGTATTCGGGGTTAGTGCATGGGTGTTCACCATAGACACAAAAACCGCCACTACGCTGGAATATATCCACCAATTGGGTTTGCCGTTCAGGTGTTACCCATTTAGGCATATATTCCCCCTTCCATGTCCTGCTCTATAATCGGGGATATATCGCCCGTTTTGGTTTAGGCGGATACCAGTTCCGCCTCTTTCGGGGATTCCTTGCCCTGCATGGCTTCGCTCATGGCTTCCGCTATCGCTTTGTCAAGTGCTTCCCTGTCCGCCATAACTATCGGCTTCCCTGCTTCGGCGTTCAAACGGACTTCGTTTGAATACCCTTCGGTGTTGCCCTTGCGAACCGAACCAGCGTACTGTTGCAGATTAGCCACAAAGTTCTCACGGACTAACCGTACACTGTCCGCCAGTTCCTTCGCTACCCTGATAACAGGCTTACCCGACTTCTCGTTGAACCTCACGGTCTTGTCGGGGTTGTAGGCTAACCGAAGCGGTGCGCCCAATGCCTCATGGGGGATAGCGGTTGCCCTGGCGGTGTTTGTGGCGGTAAAGAACGGAAGCCAGACAGTTTCAAGGTCAATGCTCCATACCTTGCGCCCCTGCGACTTCACTTGGGGTTTGAGCAGACTCGCTATGTATTCGGGTGTATTCATATCGTCTAACCTCACTTCTTTTTAGATTAGGCGATATATCCCCGAGATAGAGCAGGACTCTATAATTCGCTCATTCGATAGCTTCCATCATTCCTTGTATGGGAATGATTCATCGCTATTGAACTAATCCCCTTGCGGGTTGCGAATGTTTTTTAATGTGCTACCGAATCTAAATAGCTTCGATTCCATTGTACTTTACAAAAGAAGCTTTAGTAAATGAAAGGAAGTAATTACTTTTTTGTGGAGAGTCTAGTTGGCAAACACTTGCAATATACTGATTAAGAGAATAAGGCTATCGGGAATGGGCTGATAAGCCCCCGCTGGTTTCTGGGAGCTTACAAGTCGGGCTCAAACCCCCATTTTGAAGCTGTGTTGAGCGGTAGCAGGGGTTGGGCCTTTTTTGTTGGCTGGTGGTTTCTATGAGCAGCGAAGATTGCGCGGCTTGGAGGCCGACTGTTCGAATCCCCGATTCTCACGAAACTCCGGATGTGTTTTTGCTACAGGACCCTGCGGTGAGTGTTTTATCGACAGCCAGAGTTATCCATATGTCGAATGGAACAGTCAGTTCCCTCGCGCTCAAAAGACTGAAATGTGGGGAACGCGGGGCCGAGAAGCGGACGAAAAGACGACTAGATGACGACGAAAAGATGACGGCTGTATTTTTTGTTGTCTATACATCGCACCCCAGGCTGTTGAGGGAGCATGTATAACACACTAATCCCCATTGTTGTCAGCCTTTCACCTGGCGTATTGTCACTTTCAGCTACTTCTTGTCGTCCGGTCGCCGTTTTAATACATTACGATCACATTCTTTCGGCTATCGCCTTACGGCATTGCTTCTACGTTGAACTCTATGCCATATATACTACAGGCTCGTTAAAATCCTGTCCGTCGCGCTGTTGTCAAACCGAGCAGCTTTTCGTCTTTTTGTCGTCACGCTCTTCGGCCGGGGAGATTTTTCCCTAAGAAATTGCCAATGGCGTCATAAAACCCGCTGGCATGCTTGACATCTTGGAATTACTGTGATAGCTTCAAATATAGAACAGATAACGCGAAAACAGAAGCGGGAGAGCATCATAGATGTTCGCCCGTTTTTGTTTTTATTTTGCACATGTGGTAGTAAAAAAATCAGACTCAATGAAGGAGGACGCAGATGACTGGAATGACTGTCGAGAAACTGGCAGCAAATTTCGTGGCTCTGGCCAGCAGGCCCAGCATCTCGAAAGCAGAGCTCGCTGAGGCAGAGAAATTAATGCAGCAGTTGAAAGAGCTTGGCATGAGCAACGAAGAGATCTCCAAGCTGTCAGGTGGTAAATGGTCGCCTTCTACAGTTAAAGGGTACACCAAGGGAGTGAAGCCGCCGCACCCAAATCCCTGGCAGGATGCCGTCGGCTTGCTCAATCACATAATAAATCGCGGCTTAACCCTGGAGGATATGCGTAGCGCAGCCACTGTATCCGAATCTCTGGAATCTAGTGGGGTTACTCTGGAAGACATGACTGATCTACTCCAGGCTGCCCGCTCTGCTTCCATTAGCATCAAGGAAGCGATCGACCAGTATAAGGCTCTCGATGCCTCCGGCATTTCTCCTGAGGACATCCGCGAGGCACTGAACCTCAAACACGAACTTGAAGCGCAGGGGCTGGGATTAAGTTCGCTCAGAACCTTGGCTCAGCTGGCGAAGAAGTACGGAGAGCCCCAGAAGGTAATCGAGGCCATGTCCGAGTATGCTTCCATTGGCGAGTTAAAGAAGCAGACATCGGCAGCGCAAGTGGACCTTAAAACTCTCAATCAACAACGAGAGCGTGCCCAGCAGCAACTGGAGCACGTCCAAGCCGAGGTTAAGCAGTTGCGGGAACCGCTTGAGGCCTACGAGAAGGCTAAAAAACTGGGCTTTGGCGAAACTGAACTTCTCAGGCTGCACAATCTGGTGAAAAAACAGGGTACAGTGAAGAATGTCCTCAGTGCGGTCGAAGCCTACTCAAGCTACCGTGAGATCCTAGAGGAGGTCAATAAAGAGAAGAATCGGCTGGATAGCATACGCGCTGAGATCAAGAAGACCGAGGCCGAATACAGCCATCTGAGGTCAGCGATCACCATGTGCCAGGAGTTGATGCAACAGCACAAGTTCGGTCTTGATGCGATCACTACAATATTTTCCTTGGCCCAGAAGTTCGGCGATCCGCTCACTGTGCTCAAAGCTGTCGAAGCGTACGGCAAGCTTCAGGTTCTGCTACAGGAGCTATCCAAGGCGGAAGGCAGATTGGCTGAACGCAAACAATTCGTTGCTCAATGGGAAGGGAGATATCGCGAGGTCATGGACCAGTTCGAATTAGTGAATGCTAGAGCGTTGAAGGTGGGGAAGGAGGTAGGCAAAGTGCAAATGGCGGTTGAGCAAAATAAGTGGGTCAGCAAAATCATGGCCCTGGTAACCAATCCCACCATGGCGCCTTACGACGAGTTCGCTCCGGTAGCTGCCCCGGTTGCACTGGCATTACAGAAGTGGACCAGCACCCATTCGAACAGAATTCAGAATTCCTACAGCGTAACCAGCGGCCTTGATGCTTTAATTAGAAATCTGGTGGCAAAGTGATGGCACGACCGTTAAACGACGCTTGCTCTGAAGTGGATGAGATTTTGTCCCAGGTGGATGAGCAATGCTTGGCCATGCAGGTATTGCTGGACGAATTCTGCAAGTGTGTAAGTGCATACTCTGTGGAAACGCTCGGCCGCAAGCTAACTATTCTGTCTCAGTGGGTATGGCTGATGGCTGAAGCGCTTTACAGAGGGTGTAAAAGCCCGGGCCATGTACGTGTTTATATGAAGGAGAATGAAGGTATCCTTGTACGATGGGTGGGTAAACAAGAATCGGTTGCTACTAACGCCTGGTATAAGTCCAAGGGCTGGATCGATATATCCTTTATAGAGCTGGAACAGGACATTATTGAAGAGTTGCAAAGGGAGCTTACCCTTGGTAACTGGCGAAAAGTTGCAGGTTTCCTAAACAAATATGGTAAGTCTCCAGGCCTCGATTTCGATCAATTTTTGAAGAATGGGCAATAACCATCGGTAGTAGGTGTATTGGCGAAATGGAATCGGGTACAGCAGTAAAGAATAAGGAGCTTACCTTGACTCTCGACGAGCTCATCACTCACTACGAGATGAGTAACCTTGCAGATGGCAAGAGCCCCAGCATCGTAAAGTGGTACGACGATATTCTCAAGGCGTTCTCCAAGTACAGGAAGGCGAATAAGCAAAGCTGTAGTATTTCGGACTTCAACGTAGACACGGTCAGGGACTATGTTCTGTACCTGCGTAAGAAACCTAAATTCCAGGGACACCCCTACACCCCGCAGCAGACTGAACCCGTCTCAATGAGTACAGTGCGGGGTCATCTTCTCGGCGTCGAAGGACCTGACCATCAGGGCTGGTCACGGCCAAGGGATACAGGGGCGTAGCCGTGGACCGACTGGCAGCGATTCTAACGGACATGTTGCGCTCTGCTCTAGCCTGGGAGCAGGATCATGGTTGGCCGCCACCGTGTGGGTATGAGAAAACGTTGACCGGTATACGCCGGCGGGTATACAATGGCCGGACAGGAAAACGCCGCGGAGGTGGGCATCATGACGATGGCAATGACCAGGAGAGGCACCAGCCACCGATTGACCTTTGAGAACCTGAAGGGCCTTCGGGCTGAAGGCTACGTCAGGGACTCCACACTTGACCAGAGGGATGGGTCCGGCCCTGACATCCAGAGGCACAATATCCAGCGATTTGCAGAGAGCTACGGCCTTATACTGGGGCAGAGGTGGTATACCGAGTTCGTCAGCGGTAGGAGCGTGGCCGGGAGAAAAGAGTTCCGCCAGTTCATCGAGGATGCCCGCCTTGACCTGTTTGATGTGCTCCTGGTGGACCACACATCCCGGTTCGGCAGGAACCAGGCGGACTGCATTCGCTATAAAGAGGAGATGCAGGGGCTGGGTAAGGTGGTGGTATTCGTCTCCCAGGGCATCATCAGCGGCAGCGACAGGGACTTCCTCAACGAGAGGATCAATGAGACGCTGGACGAGCAATACAGCCGCAACCTCTCCCGCTACGTCAGGGCGGGAAAGGCGGAGAAGGCGGCCAGGGGGCACGCCTTGGGCCATGCGCCCCTGGGGTACAAAACGGTGAAGGCCCCCAGTGGGAGAGGGGCCTACATGGCGCCCGATGAAAGGACAATGCCGGCCCTCCTTGCGCTGCTGCGGGAATACGCCTGCGGGCGCCACTCTTTCAAGACCCTTGCCCAGCACCTAAATGCCCAAGGGTACCTGACCAGCAAAGGCAACCCCTTCACCGAAAGCTCCATCAACCAGGTGGTCACCAACCCCTTCTATGTGGGGAAGTTCTACTTCCACAAAGGTAAACAAGACGAAGAGCTCAGGAACGGAGTCCACCAGGTGCCCCAGGAGGTCAGAACCCTATGGAATGAATGCCAGAAGGTAAGGGCCGAGAAGGTCAGGTCAGGACATCCCAGCCCGCCCTCGAGGCAGCACCGGGTCTACCCTCTGACGGGAGTCCTGGTCTGCGATGGGTGCGGCCGGCCCTTCCACGGCGTATCCACCATCTCCAAGCCCAGGAGCTATCCCAGGATGTTCCACAGCTGGCACCGGTGCGGCATGAAGCCTCTATCGGTATCGGCACCAATGGTGGAAGGGGAGTTCGCCGATAGGGTGTTGTCCCAGATTAAATTGGACGACGGCTGGGAGGAAGCCGTCATCAGGGCCATGACAAACGAGGGCTCCCAGCCGGATTGCAGCCTGGAGGTCAAGAGGATAGAGGGCGCCATGGCAAACCTCAGGAAGCAACACCTCTGGGGAGTCATCACCGATGAGGAGTTCCGGGCCGAGCACACCTCGCTGGAGAGGCAGAAGAGGGCTCTGGAGGCTGCCAGAGCGCCCCTGATGAGTCCCAACCTGGACAGAGCCGCCCAGCTACTTTCGGACCTGCCGGCTCTCTGGCAGCATCCTGGCGTCACCCCCGAGCAGCGGCGGGAGTTGTCCAGAGAGGTATTTGAGGAGGTCCGGCTGAGAGAGGGGATACTGGCCGCCGTTAAGCCAAGACCCGAGTATGCCCCCCTGTTCGCCTATTCCATATGGCGTTACCATGTTGTTGGTGGTGACCAGTCATTCTGAGCGAAGCGAAGAATCTCACTCATTGCCCTAGTAGCGTCGCCACTCCCGCCGAGGGGAATGGCGACTTCTCTCGCCCCTGTCCCTCTGCTATACTATCCGTCGTGGATTTAGTCGCTG
>Ga0315282_10005498_pt1 | contig 21546 bp, 17 predicted proteins | sample YL17G07_20_MG_FD_203693 | JGI IMG/M metagenome (GOLD analysis project Ga0315282, IMG submission 203693) | Sediment microbial communities from Yellowstone Lake, YNP, Wyoming, USA - YL17G07_20 | ecosystem: Environmental > Aquatic > Freshwater > Lake > Sediment | place: USA: Wyoming | collected... | reverse complement strand
GGCCTGGAGCTGAAATCTGTCTTAATATCGCCAATCAACTCACGTCGCAGTATGGCTCAAATTCAACGATCACTGATCTTGTAAATAACCGGAGGATATGGATCGTCCCTGTCATGAATCCTGATGGATACTATTATTGTCATGATTTGGGAAACGACTGGCGGAAAAACCGGGATTATTTCCCCCAGTATACTTCCTATGGTGTCGACAATAATCGGAACTACAATGGTTCCTGTGATGGCAATAGTTGGGGCGCCTGGGGATCGATTGCAAACGGCCAAGTGACTCATGAACCTTCTAACGAGGTCTACTGCGGTCCAGGGCCGACCTCTGAGCTAGAGAATCAGGCAATACGTAGTATCTTCCTGAATAATAATATCTGTGCTACCATATCATATCATACGTACGGCGAAGAGGTGATGTGGCCCTGGGGGTATACCTCTGGTCAAACACCTGATAATACCTATATGGCTTCAGTAGGGACACAGATCGCCCAAAAGATTACACTCCAAGGAGGGTCGGGAACGTACGACCCACACCAAAGTAACGGACTTTATCCGACCATTGGGGACACAATCGATTGGGCATATGGTTATAGTCACTATGTTCAAGGAAGGGCAACCTTTGCCTATACCATCGAAGCGTGCAATGAGTTTCATCCACCAGCAAGTGCTCTTAATCAGATTTGCACAGAGAACTACCATGGAGCACTCTATTTGCTTCAAGAAGCGCAGAACATACGAGACACTGTTGTACCCCGTGTGATGCCACCGATTATCAATAAAATGACGAATGACACCGACGGTAACTACCAAGTATCCTGGCACCAGCAGAACCCAAGTGCAAATCCTGATTATTTCCAGCTTGACGAACTGATGAATCTTTCCGTGATGACCGATGATGCTGAATCAGGGTCTGGACTCTGGAATCTTGACGGGTTTGCCCTCTCAGTTGCGAGATGTTACTCGGGGAGCTATAGCTATAAATCTCGTCAAAAAGACGGTGATGTCTCATCAATGACCACACTGTTTCCTGTTCCTATTACCACGGGAATGAAGCTTTCGTTTTGGTGCTGGTACGCCACCGAGAATAATTTCGATGATGCGTTTGTTGAAGTCAGCAAAGACGGTCGTAACTATGATATTCTCGATATATTTACAGGATCCTCAGGATGGACGTATAAAGAATATGATCTCACCCAATATGCCGGCTCATCGATTTTCATCCGCTTCCGATACACGACTGATTCGTATACAACACTTGAAGGGTTCTATGTCGATGATATCTCACCGGTTGCAACGTTCGGTTCGGTAACCACACTTTCTAACACCATCACCCATGATTATTATAACATTACAAATAAACCACAAGGAACCTATTATTACCGTGTTAATGGTCATAACACTGCGAGAGGTTGGTGTGACGAAAGCACACTAGAGAAAATCATGGTCACCAACGGTGGCGGCACAAACGATACTGAACCGCCAGTCGTCACAATCATCTCCCCGGCAGAAAACCATCTCTACCTTTTTAACCGCAGTATTCCCTTCTTCACCACGTGCATCATTGGGAAAATCCCTGTCGAGGTCAACGCGACCGACCAATCAGGGATAAGCCATGTCGAGTTCTTCATCGATAACCAGCGGATGCAAAATGATACCATCGCCCCCTATAGTTGGACATGGAGTGCCCGCGCGTTTTTCAAGCATACGATTTCGGTCGTCGCGTTTGACACCTTCGGGAACAAGGCAGAGCAAAACATGACCGTGTGGAAGTTCTTCTAACTTCCTTTTTCATCTTTTTTACTCCAAAATCTTAAATAATATAAAGACTTTATAATATTTAGAAATTGGGGAAAATCTATGAAGAAAGGGATAACAATAGGAATAGTCGCTTTGTTCATTATGAGCGGTTATGGGGCTCTTGCGATCGCACACGATAATCAGGCCATCCTGGAAAAAACCGATGTTTGTTCGTTTTCTTCCGTTTATATCCAGGAGGGGAACGACTATACGACCGTTGATCTTCTTGAAGAAACATCACATGTTGACACACCGGGGAGTTACGCAGTTCCAGTAGTGACCCGCGTTTATACCTTCCCCTTTAAAACAAAGATCACTGATGTGACTATTCAGTATTCCGATTTCCAGGAAACGGTCGTCTCAAAACCGATGAGTCCTGTACCACACCCTATCGCTGATATGATAGGAAATTCGATCGCACTCAAAACACCCACCGCCGAAGCATCTCCAATACAATCATTTAGCTATCACGTTGCTGCAGGGCGAGATGGTGATAATGTGGTGACCTATCTTGCTGTCCATATGTACCCTATTCTCTATATTCCCTCTGAGCGCGCACTCCGTTCGGCGAAGAACGCTGAAATTGCTATCTCCTATATCCTCCCAGAACCTCAGCGAGAATCGACAGCGCAATTTGAGCTCGTGATTATTGCGCCAAAGGAATTTGCAAAAGCAGTACAACCTCTCGTGGATTACAAGATTAGTAAGGGGCTCACCACAAAACTGGTGACCCGCGAGGAGGCTTGCAACGGCACCTATTTCCCGGTGGAGGGACGAGACTGCGCTGAAAAAGTCAAGCATTTCATAAAAAACGCGTTCGATCAATGGGAAACCGAATACGTGCTTTTCATCGGTGGACGGAAAGGAGGCGTGAACCAAGAAACCTGGTGGATTCCGGCCCGATATTCCATGTTAAATGACGGTGGAGAAGGCTCATACCTGACCGATCTGTATTTCGCGGATCTGTATGATGCCAATGGGAACTTTTCGAGTTGGGACTCCAATAATAACGGCATCTTCGCGGAATGGACCACAACCGCAAAGGATGTGCTCGATATGTATCCAGAGGTCTATGTTGGACGCCTACCGTGCACGAGTGTCAGTCAGGTGAAAACCATGGTCGACAAGATCATCACCTATGAAACAACCACCTATGGATCTGACTGGTTTAAAAAGTTCGTTGGTGTCGCTGGTGACACCTACCCTGATGCGAACGACCCGTACTATGAAGGGGAGATGGCGACAAATGCATCATTCGGCCAACTCCAAGGACTTGGGTTTAACGCTTCATTTATGTGGACATCCAACGGTATGTTCACGGGCCCGGACCCGGTGATTACGGAAATTAGTAAAGGCTGCGGGTTTGTCCATTTCTCAGGGCATGGCAACCCCATGGTCTGGGCGAACCACCCTCCAAAGAACAATTCATTCGTGGACGGCCCGAATTCATTTCAGATGAGGGAACTCTCCAATGGGAATAAGCAGCCGATCGTTATCGTCGGTGGCTGTCATAACGCGCAGTTCAATACCAGTCTTCTCAACATCCTCAAAGGAATACTCGAGGACGGGCTGAAGTACTTCAAAAGGACTCGGCCGTTTGGGGAGTTCTGGTACAACGAATGGATCCCACGGTGCTGGGCATGGTCCATGGCGAGTCAAACAAAAGGCGGCGCTATCGCGGTCATCGCAAATACCGGCCTTGGATACGGAGAACCCGGGGCAAACACGTTAACGGAAAAAGGCCGGTTCCTCGAATGGCTATTCTTCAAGGCATACCGCGACGGAAAGGAAAAACTCGGGGAGACCCATGCGACAGACCTTATCTATTATATGAACGAGCATCCGCCCATGGAAGATCAGGTGGACTGTAAGATCGTTCAGGAGTGGGCGCTCTTCGGCGACCCAAGTCTCCAAATCGGCGGGTACGCCTCGTAAACCCCATTCTTTTCTTTTTCTTTTTTATAAGAAATATTTATATATAGACAGGAAAATAGTGTAAGGAGGGTATAATCTATGCGTACGACTGTCTTCGTCATGCTATTGTTTGTTGTTCTTCTTGTGTCATCAGCCATAACAGTGCCGGCGAAACGCCTAGAGACAGCAGGTATTACCTGTTCAACTGACACACCAAAAATACCTGAGCTGATACAACAGATAAACGAATCCATGCTGTTTGCGTACCATCAGGGCCTCATGAAATTTGGACCACGGTACACCGGGTCACTGAGTTGCGGTCTCGCCGCACAATATCTTTACGATGCATTTCAGGACATGGGACTTCCCGTGGAGTTTCATGAGTGGAAGTATGGCGGGTTCACCAGCAAAGACGTGGTCGCGACATTATACGGAACAGATCTAAACAGTACCGCGCAGTACATCTTATGTGGACATTTTGATACTGTGGCGGCTGGGCCAGGAGCTGATGACGATGGTTCAGGAACCGCAGCGGTCCTTGCGATTGCGCATGTTCTCAGTCAATATCGTTTCGACCACACGATCCGTTTCATCACCTTTTCAGGGGAGGAAGTAGGAACCTACGGCAGCTTTACGTACGCTCGAGAGGCGTCCCTTCGGGGAGATAACATTGTTGCCGTGTTAAACATGGATATGATCGGCTATGCAGACACGGAAGAAGGTGGTCGGATCCTAAGGTTTTTCCCGCCGCTGCGATCACACTGGATCGCAGATTATGCGACGACCGTGGGCGAGAAATACAAGGATATCGTCAATATGTCGATTGAAACGTTCCCGAGTTATCGAGGTGCTGATGATCAGGCGTTTGTCGACTATGGGTACGACGGGGTCTGGATCGCACATCAGGATGGATACCCCTGGGGTCATTCAGCGAATGACACCGCTGATCATTTGAACTGGTCGTATTATACGAAAGCAACGAAACTAATGCTTGCGATCACCGCTGAGATGGCACAAAAACCAATCGATGTCCAGGTGGTACTCCATCGCCCCCTTGAAGGATATATTTATTTCTTTGCGCACCCTCTTCTCAGGACCTCCTTTGGCAGAGAGTGGTTTAACGGGTTACGTGGATTAACAATTATCATCGGGGGAAAAACCATGGCAAGTGCAGAGGTGTTTAGTAAAGAGCCGATACGGTATGTAATCTTCTGCGTCGATGGGGAGTTCATGGTCTGGGATTCACAACCGTCGTATGAATGGCGGGTTCAAGGGTGGTTTTACCCATTAATTGGGAGGCATACCGTTGAAGTGTATGCGTATACAGCCTCAGGGAAAGTGGCGTCTGATGAGATGGACATTTTCATTATGTCGCTTTCTACCACATTCAAAAAATCGTAAGGGAAGGGAGATTCCATAGGGAAGTGTCATAGAAACGATAGAATCCGTCGTGCCCAAGGTCTCTTGATTGTCGCAGTGTTTTTTCTTTGTATGGTTTCATCTTCGTCCGCTGCATCTCATGCACCTGTTGTTCTGGTCACCGGGTTTGAGCCGTTTCAAAATTATACGGTAAATCCTTCTGAGTTGGTCGCCGAGGCGTTGAACGGCTCGTTTGTTGGAGGCGCATCGATAGTCGGGGTCGTGCTGCCGGTGGATTTCAGCAGGTCAGTCAATATCACGATTCATGCGATGGAGCAGTATCAACCGATTCTGGTGATCAGTCTTGGGCTGAATGCAGGTTCCCATGCTATCCGGGTGGAAAAAATTGGGGTTAATCTTAAACGGTATCAAAAAGAAAACGAGAAATGGTCGTTTCCCCGCAGAATTGAGAGTATAGGCCCGTTTTTCCGTCTCACATCGCTTCATACCAATGACATCGTGCGGACAATAAAGAAGGCAGATATTGCTGTACAACAGAGCTACTTTGCAGGGATGTATGTGTGTAACGCGTTGTTCTACCAGTTGTTGGGGTACGTCCATGCGCAGAATTCCTCTACAAAGATAGGGTTCATTCATGTCCCATTGTCGGATTCGCAAGACCCTCAAGGGATGCCACTACAGACCATGGTCGATGCAGTGAAAATAGCGATACAAACCGGTCTTCAATAAACAGTTTTTTATTATCTCAAAAGGGATGTTTGGTGGCAGAGTTATTCATTCATCATTGATTGTATTATCCTATTATGGGGCTGACTCCTCTGGCCCGATCAACAGGAAACCCGTTGGATCATTTTGGGTATTGTACGATGTTGAAATCCAGGAAGGACTGCGTGCAATGTTGGAGACCCGGATTTCATCTGCCATGCCATTGAGGTAATTCTGAAATGACGAATGACTGCCGGGATGTTCCACTCCTATAAACGCATCCGTATCTGGCCTATTAATCATCCCTGTGAATGTGCTTGCGGATTGGGCCGAAAGAATTCCATTTATGTAGATTGTGGTCTTTGCGCCATCAATCCAGGTTCCAGCAAAATAGTACCACGTACCAGGTGATATCCCGGTAGCCAATGCGTCTGCTTCCTGATTACTTGGGATGCTATGACCCAGACGGAAGAGGAAAGAACCTCCTTTGACGTACAGAAATCTCCATGCCTCACCTGAATACGTCGCATCGTGCATATCAGTTAGGACGGAACCAGTGGTATCGGAATTCATTTTCACCCATGCTTCAACGGATATTGAACCTAGCCCAATCATAGTGCTCGGGTGTGCGATACTGAGGTATTGGCCCCCGGAGTACATCTGTGCATACCCTATTTTTCCGGTTGTTTGATAGCCTGGTGCAACGACCGCGGTGGCATCATGGTTATCAGTGCTATCCTTTGCCCCATGTGCATCGTTCAAGTGCCAGACCGCGAGATAATGCAAATCCCAGGTTTTTTCAGGGTACTGCGTGTCTGCGCAGGTGGGATTCCCATAGTACATATACAAGACCGTATCATTGCTCGATGAAAGCACAGGAACCTTGACCCATGTGAGAAGGGTGCCTGATGATGCGTCATAGGTTTCGATTTCATGGTACAGCCTTGATGAAACACCAGGTCCATTCATGAACAGGATGTCCCCACCGTCGTCTTGCGCCTTCAGTCGAAGATCATTATCAATGGTACTGAGGAGAATGGTAAAATCGGTGAGATCACCCGTGACTTTGGTGTGATCGATGGTAACTTGTTTCCGGTAATGGAACCCGTACTCAAACGGATTGAACATGTCCGGGTACCCGGTGGAAAAGCTGAACACTGAATGTGTCTCATGGGCGCCGTCTGTGGCGTTCACGAACCATTGATATGCCGACCCATAGGTCAGACCGCTCACTGGAACGGTGTACGTGCCGTTATGGACATTCGTTCCACTCCCTGACCCAATATCAGGGGAGGTCCGAACCGTGTAACTCATCGCGTCTCCCTGGAAATCCTTTAAGGAGAACCTCAGGGATGATTGGGTAACAGAGACCTCACGTTCGCCATTTGCTGGTGACGGATCGGAAATCACAGGTGCGACCGGTTCCGTGGTAAACGTCATGGTTTTTTCCGTTGTATCTTTACCGTCACTCACCTGGATATGCCAGGTGTACTGCGTGAGGCTCTCCAACCCGTGTATGGGGATAGAATATATTCCGTCGGGTTTCATGCCGGCGCTCCCAGATCCGATATCAGGATTCGTAGTTACATCGTAACTCATGAGTTCTCCGTCGATATCCTTGATACTGAAACGGAGTTGAGAGGTTGACATGGGAACTTTATCTTGTCCGTCCGTGGGATCGGTCATGGTGATTCCCGGTGGGTTGTTCGGTGGATAATGGTCTATCTGGTTTGCGGTGACGGTAGCGTAGAGGGCGTAGCCAGCTAACCCGTAGAAGTTCATGACTGGTGGTAATGAAAAGGTCAGTCCGACACCCCAGAATCCTACCGCGACTCCTTTTTGTTCTCCGTTGGCGGTAAAACCGGTGCCTGAACGTAGACCTCCACAGGTAGTGAACCCATCTTTAACGTTCCATCGTATCAGCACTCGTGGAATTGGAGTGAGCAAGAAGGGGATGAGCCTAGGGAGAATAATGATGGGAAGCATGTTGCCGGTCCCTTGTGATGCGAACGTGCACATCTACTCCGAGGCTTTCCCTTGAATTGGGAGGATACGTCCCAACGGATGAAGGGGAAGAGGATCAGGTGTGCGCAACAAGGATACCAGTTCCTCTTTTGATGTCTCTTCAGGTACGATACCTTTTTCTTCGAGCAGGCTGAGGAATTTTTGTTGTAACCTCTGAGCATTCTCACTGAATACTTTCTTGGTCATTTCATTTTTAAATTCTTGAAACATCTGAGAGATTTCTGTTGCATCACCCGCAGAGATAAATGTTGTATGTTTTTTTATTCCTGTTTTTTCAAAGAGATACAGCGTGAGTGGCACGACCTTTTTTACGTTACTGGTTTGTGTCTCTTGTATGATGTTTTGTTTATGGACATTGGTAGCGCTTCCTGAGACTCCTGGGGGCAGACTGAGACATAGCAGTACCACAACAGCACAAATAGCAATTCTTTTTCCAAATAGGGTTTCTTTCCTCATGGTATTCCTCCCGATTCATATGTGCTAAGGCAGTTCTATTTATAAATATTGGCAACTCTTTTTTTTCATCCATATCGAATTTTTTGCAACGGAATGGATGTAGAGGAAAGACGCGATTTGTTGGCGAATGAAAAACATTTATAAAGAAATAATCACTCACAAAATCCATGCGAGACGTGACAAAAGCACAACTTACGATAGGACTGCTAGCGTATTTTGCGACGATATGGGATATCGTGCTCAATCGAACGTATCCGAATATCGGATACACCATCGGTTTAATTATTCTTCAGCTCGTCTTACTCCTTATATTATCCTATGTCATTATCGCATTACTTGAGTGGGTGAAGGTCTTTGACCTGAAAACAAATTCCATTCTTACCCTGTTTGTCCTCGTCACTCTTAACCTTCTCACCATACTGAAAATACCATAAAAAGGTAAGTGTGTCTTTACATTTCTTTTTTCTTTTGTTCTGTGATATCTCTCATGGTATGCACGGAACTGGTCAAATCACCGTCTTCATTGAAAATCGGGGATGCAGAAATCTTAAGGTATTTGTCGAGATGCGGCTCAAAAAATTCGACGGTCACTGGTTTTTTGGTTAGTTGCGCCTGAACACACGGGCAGGATGCATGTAGCTCCTCAGATCCGTGGAGGAGGTGATAGCATTTTTTTCCAACGCATTCGTCGGGCGTCATGTGGAGGAAATCTGCGAACGCTCGATTCGCGCGAACAACGGTGAACTCATTATTTTGGATGAAGACCATGTCGGAGACGGCGTTGAAGGTGGTTTCCCATTCTTGGATTGCGCATCTCATTTTTTCTTCGGCTTGTTTTCGGTCGGTGGTGTCTTCGATGATGAGGGTGACTCCGGGCTCTCCGTCATCGAATGTCGTGGGAAGGTGTTTTATGTTGAGATAGTATGTTTGATTTTTATCGGTATATCGTTTTTCAATGGTGAGTTCTCTTCCGTTGAGCGCGTGGTGTGAATTTTGTGCGATCTCTGGTATCCTGAAGAAGAGGTTTGTGAATGTGTCAATGGAATGCCCGATGATATCGTCTCGTTGGATGTCAAGGATTTTCAGGAAGTTATCGTTTACCTGTAAGAATTGGAGGTCCTTGTTGAGGAGTGCAATGTAATCGTGGGTGAAATTCAGTAGAGCAGAGAGAGGGATGCGCGTTGACGGGAAGAATACCTTCGCAGGTCCAAATGTCACCATTTCCGCATGACCTGAAATAAGGAGAACGTCAAGGTATTTGGCGACCGAGTTTCTGTTTATCTTTATTGCGTGTGCAATGTCGGTCACGGTCATGCCTTTCGGGTTGTTTTTAAGAATGGTTTTTATCTCTGATAGTTCCTTTTGGTAGGTTTCCACGACTCTCAATCGTGTCGTGTCTATTTATGCATTTCGTTTTCGCATATCACTTTCGCCATGCAAAGACAGAAAAATATAAATATAGTCTCATCGATGTAGGTAATGCCAGGCAGAAGTGCATGGCAGAGTGGTGAAGGGATAAAATATGAATAACTCCTCTAACAACAGGGCTGCAGTCCTTGCATACCCACAACCTACCGCCCGGGGAGGCATAGCAACAATCATTCCTTCAAATCAACGACAAACGATTCTTTTTCCGTCCCGCATCCCATCGCCCCTCTCCATCCCATCTATCAGAATACTAAAAGTAAAAAAATCCTTCCTACTACGGTGAGGTACCTCTTCCTCAGAGCATCCCGTCTCTCCTTTTCCAGGAGGTACCTCTCTTCCATCCCACCAATAATTCTCCATTTTTGATATTTTACCACGGCAGATTTAAATAACAAAAGCAATAAAATGAACGGTTGCATGAAATCTACAGAGAACTATTGCAATAGGCTAATGATCGTTGACGATGATGTTGATATTCTCAATAGTCTGCAAGCCCTCTTCGAAAAAGAAGGCTTTGAAGTACGGGTCGCCGAGAATGGACGAAAATGCCTCTTTGAACTTGAAAAGGGGTTCCAAGGGGTCATCCTCCTTGACCTCATGATGCCAGTCATGAACGGCATAGAAACTATAAAGAAAATGCACATCGACGGATTCCTTGAAAATAACCTGGTCATTGTTCTCACCGTGAAACGCGTCCAAGGAGATGAGATCAATGAAATCTACCCGTACATCCAAGATTACATCACCAAACCATTCGATATCAACATGCTTCTCCAAGTCGTCAAAAAAAACGCACAGCGGCACGCGCAACGAAAGCGAAAGTAAAAAAACCTCCCCTCTTTCTAATTTCTATTGGCAAAACTTTATAATATTGGTCACCCCTTATACCATTGAGTAGGTCCATGAAAAAATCTTTGCTCGGCGTCCTTCGTTCTGCCATTATTTTCTTTGTCGTGTTCTCATTCTGCACTCAAGCATCATTCCTCGCATTTTCTCAGAGACCAACATCGTCTTTTCAAAACTCAGAATACCAAAGAACAGGGACAGCAAGCGACTCAAAAATAGAAGCAATCCTTTCCATGATCGATGAAACTCTTGTTCTCGGGTATCTTAGAACCCTCGTTGGATACGGGCCACGAACGGACGGGACGTACGGCGCTGAATTATCAGCGCAGTACATTCATAAACAATTCCAGGACATGAATCTGAAAACCCGATACCAAAACTGGACGTCCTGGGGGAACCGGTACAATCCCTATATCTACAGTGGTCAAAACGTCGAAGGGACGCTATCAGGGACAGATTCAACCGACGACTCAATTATCATCTTTAACGCTCATTATGATGGCGTGGCAGCGGGACCGGCTGCGAACGACGACGGATCAGGCACCGCAGCGGTGCTTGCCGCGGCGTACGCCCTCAGTCAATTTCAGTTTAATCGTACCGTCAAATTTGTGACCTTTGCGGGAGAAGAAATCGGACTTATTGGCAGTCAGGCGTATACAAAAGAAGCGTACGGGCGTAACGACCGTATCCTTATGGAAATCAATGCAGATATGATCGGACATGATGTAGGGAGTCGAACCATGACCGTGACCGCAACCGAAGATGCCGGATGGGTCGCGGAAATCTTTCAGACGATTAACAGTAATTACGGTATTGGTCTCACAGTAAATCGCGGCAATATTAACAGAGTAGGGCATAAAATGACCGGAAGCGATTTTTCACCGTTCATCGCGTACGGCTGGGAGTCTGTTTGTTGCTGGGAGGGAGATCATGACCCGAATATGCATACCGCACGGGACAACCTGAGCAATGTGAACCTCACTTACCTTGTGAAAACAACCAGGATGATTGCGGGAGCACTGGCGTATCTTGCTGACCTTTCGGAGACTCCACCGCAGGTACAGATCTCGTCACCACGGGTGGGGATACTGTATGCTGAAGGGATGAAAAAACGCGAGCTCAGCAGATTCAAAACAATCGTCATCGATGACATATGGATCTGGGCAGACGTGCAATTCGCGACGGTTCCAATTGTAAAAGCTGAATTCTACAATAATGGGAACCTTGCCTTTTCTACCACTGAAGCCCCTTACAAATGGCATCTCAACCAACGCTCCCTCAGAAACCATGAGATCATGGTGAAAGTCTACGATGAGCTTGGGCGGAATTCAACAGACTGGCGAGAAATAAGGTTCATCAATATCCTGAAAAACAATCGGTGAACACCCAAGGTCCCTTTTCCTTTTTTTTGATGCATCCTATTCTTTTTTAACGGTGAATGCGATAATGCCCCGTTGATATGGAACGAGGCCTTTCATCATTCGATATCTACGTCATAGTAGCAGACCTACAAGATCTCCTTGGTTGCTACGTGGAAAAAATCTATCAACTGTCCCGCGACGAGATCCTCCTGAGAGTACAACAGACCTCGACGAACAGAAAAGAACAGATTTTCATACGGAACAAGGAACTGCTGTGTCTCACCCAGAAACAATTCGATGCGCCTGAGAAACCCTCTGTGTTTGCGATGACGCTACGGAAATATCTACTCAACGGGAAAATCAGTGAGATAACGCAACATGAGTTCGATCGCATCATCAAGATAACGATCGGGAGAAAAGAAGGGAACTATACGCTCGTGTGCGAACTGTTTTCCAACGGGAACATCATCCTGTTGAATCCCGAAGGGAGGATCATCCGGCCGCTGGTCAAACAGGAGTGGGCGACGCGCCTGGTGAAAAGCGGCGAGATCTACATGCCGCCTCCTTCGCAACTCAACCCGTTGACCGTGACCGAGCAGAAATTCCAAGAGGTAGTTCACCAGGGCAAGAAGGACTTGGTGCGAACGCTTGCGACCGGCGCGAACCTGAGTGGCCTGTACGCGGAGGAGCTCTGCGCCCGGGCGGGTATTGATAAGCACGCGAAAGGTGCAGAGCTGCCCGAGGAATCCGTCAAAAAACTGTACCATGAGCTTACAAATTTACTCGAATCGTTCCGGCAAAAAAAATTCACCCCGATGATTGTGAAAAACCACGGTGCCAAGGTTGACATCGTGCCTATCCTCTTTGTAAGTTACGCAGGCATGGAATTTGAACCGGTAGAGAGTTTCAGTCGATGTCTTGAGCCGTTTATTACTGCGAGAAAAGCACAGAAACCTCAAGAAACAACGTTTGAGAAAAAAAGAGAAAAACTCAAACGTCAACTTTCATCGCAACAACAACAAAGTGAAGAGTTTAAAGAAAAAATTGTGTCGAAAAAACTCGAAGGCGATCTGCTGTACTTGCAGTATCAACCATGCGAACAACTTCTTCAAAAAATCGCGGTGCTTCTGAAACAAAAAGATAAAACTGAGATGATGGAACAAGTCCTCTCAGATCCGCTGGTCCGACAGTTTGATCCAACCGCAAACGAACTGGTGGTACTTCTGAAAGATAGGAATGGAAACGAATGGGAGGTTGCCATTGATTTTCGGAAGTCCGTCTCAGAAAATGCGCAACTGAAATACAAGGATAGTAAAAAACTACAGGAGAAGGTACAGGGCGCGGCGGAGGCGATCCAGCAAGCGAAACAGCAGCTTGAGTCGCTCAAGGAAACCGATGTGGTGGAAAAAAGAAAGGAAATAAAGCGAGAGAAAACCTGGTGGTTTGAGAAATACCGGTGGTTCATTTCAACCGAGGGAAACCTTGTGATCGCCGGCCGAGACGCCGCGAGTAACGAGCTAGTGGTGAAGAAACATCTCAGCAAGGGTGATCGATATGCCCATGCTGACATCCATGGCGCCCCCAGCTGCGTCATTAAAAGCACCGGGGTGAACGATGAGCCGCTGTCGATCTCTGAAAAAACACTCATTGAGGCGTGTCATTTTGCTGCATCGTACTCGCGGGCGTGGAACCAGTTTGGTGAGGCGCAGGCGTACTGGGTGCTCCCTGAACAGGTCAGCAAAACCCCGGAGAGCGGTGAGTTCGTTCCAAAGGGAGCGTTTATCATCCGCGGGAAGCGAAACTATGTCCGCTGTACGCTCGAGGTCGCTGTGGGACTCATACGACTTGGAGGGAGTGATAAGCTCATGGGTGGGCCTGTCGAGTCAGTGGAGGCGCGCTCCACCCGCTACATCGTGCTACGGCCAGGGATCCTGAAAAAAAGCAATATTGCTCAGAAACTCTCAACCGTGTTCAACGTCTTGACCGATGACGTAGAAAAAGCGCTGCCCCCTGGGAATCTGACCGTGGGGAAAACTGTTGGGTTTGCATTACCATAGGTGACGAACCGTGAAGATTATCTTTAAAGACCCGAAATCTGGCGAGATCAAGCTCGTCCCCGAGAACCTCGATGACATCTGGCATTTGTACAACATCATTGAGGAAGGAGACCTGGTTCGCGCGGTGACATTTCGGACCTCGGAGGACGAAAAAGCCGACAAGCTCCGTGCGAAAAAGACCGAGAAAAAACGGATGAAGCTGGGGATCCGTGTCGAGAAACTAGCGTTCCATGAGTTCTCAAACAGGCTCCGGATCCAAGGAGTGATCGTAGAAGGACCCCAGGATCTCGGGTCGTACCACACGTTTAACGTCGACGCTGAGGAAATGCAGCCGCTTTCGATCGTGAAAGACCACTGGAGGGCACACCAGCTCGAGCGGATCGACGAGGCGGTCCAACAGCGGACACAGCCGATGCTCGTGTTTGTCTCCCTTGACGAGGATACCGCCAACGTTGTGATATTGTACCAGAGCGGTGTCCAATCAGTGGCAGAGATAGATGCGCACCGGTCCGGGAAGATGTATGAAAGTAAAGAAACAACAGGTGAGTATTACGGTGAGATCCTCTCGGTGGTAAGGTCAGTGATAAAACCAGATTCACCGCTCGTCGTGATCGGTTCAGGGTTCGCCCGCGAGCATTTCATGAAATTCGCTAAAGAGAAAGACCCCGCACTGTTCGAACAGACACTCACACACGCAACCGCGAACGCGGGGCTGAATGGCGTGCATGAGGCGTTAAAAATCGGTATCGTGGAGCAAATCACGAAAGAAAACCGGGTCTCCAAAGAAACACAGGCGATTGAGACATTGTTTGAGGAGATCAAAAAAAACGGACTCGTAACGTACGGAAAAAACGAGGTCAACGATGCCCTGTCGAGGGGGGCGGTGCAGAAACTTCTCATCTCTGATATCCTGGTTCGCAGTAAAGAAGGGGAACATCTACTTGATCTTGCGAGAAACACCCATAGTGGGTTCATCATCATTAACACGATGCATGATGCTGGAAAAAAATTCGAGGGGATCGGCGGTGTCGCTGCCTTCCTCCGTTTCAAGTACTAAAAAAATTGTTTAGACGAATCTACCGCAGCCCGTGCTAATTATCATCGACATGTATGGCGGTTCCCAGGGATCCTGTGGCGGCGTATCGCTGCCATTCCCGGTCGATTTCATTTGGTCTTGATTTAGTACCCCTTGTTTATATTGGTAGGTAACCTCAAGACTAAAGACATTTCCTTTGTCCAGGAGCCTTGGTATAAGCCGCATTTCGCCGATTCTTACGCTGACCTTGACTGAAAAGTTCTTTTTCGTCCAGGAATCATCATAGTATGGTTTTTTAGTCAATTGTACTTGTGCAGAGTTGGTATCATCCGCCTTGACCGTAACTGGCGGTATTATCTCCCTATTGAACACTATGGTGACACTTCCCTCTTTAGTTTTTGGTGCGCTGACATTTGATACAGTAAGCATGTCGCCATCGGGCGTGGTAACCTCCAGGCTGAGCGTATCTAGTCCACGGCGCCCGAAGAATGTCGTATGATCATCAACCCAACTCATGTTAAACGTAACGCTTATCACGTTCCCTTGTGGAATTTCAGCACCTGTCGTGGTCGGGGTTTTTTTATTTACAAACCCTGAGATTAAATCTAACGTACCATTACGTACTGGCCAACTCACATTAAAGGATTGACTGCTCCCGGTCGTTGACGGCGGTAGGTTTTCCGTCTTTGGCGGCGTGTACAAGGCGACGCCAATCCCAGCGAGAACAATGACGATAACCGCGATAAGAACAATGATTTTATCGTTCCTTTTTAAGGATATCATGAGATCACCTGTACAATACTATTCACCGTATTATTATTTTTCTGCATCTATAAGTATGTTTCTTGCTTTATTAAATTTTCCTCAATTATTATATATTTACCTCGTTTTTAATCTGACTGAGGAAAATTTGTTCTTTTTTAATCCATACGGACGGGAAGTCGGGTGCCGCATTTCGTGCATTTTCCCTGCTTGATATGGTGAACGGTCGTGGAATATCCGTACCGCTCAATGAGGACCGTTCCACAGGATGGGCACCGCGTGTTTTCGTACTCGCCGTGCGGGATGTTTCCGAGATACACAAACTGCAGGCCAACCTGTTTCGCTATCGTATAGATACTGAGAAGGGTTTCCAATGGGGTGGCTGGCGTGTTCGTCATTTTATAATCCGGGTGAAACCGGGAGAAATGGACGGGAACGTCAGGTCCGAGTTTCTCCTGCACCCATTCGCAAAACCGTGTCACCTCATCGATTGCATCATTTAACCCGGGAATCACCAGGTACGTCAGTTCAATATGGATCCCGAGCTCTTTAGCTCGTTCGCAGGTTTGTATGACTGGTGCAAGACGTGCTTTACAGACTTTCCTGTAAAACTCCTCCTGAAACGCCTTGACGTCGATATTCATTGCATCAAGATATGGTGCGATCTCGCGGAGCGGGGCTTCCTCCATGAACCCGTTGGTGACATAAACGGTGTACAACCCTGCCTTTTTCACAAGCTTCGCAGTATCGAATGTGTACTCATGCCAGATCGTCGGTTCGTTATACGTCCAGGCAACGCCCCTACACCCGTGATCCTTTGCGAGCTTTACGACCGTCTCCGGGGGGATATCCTGCAGATCCAGAGATTCTGGCCCCGCCATGGAAATCTGAAAGTTCTGGCAATGTTCGCAGCGAAACGTGCATCCAACTGAACCCAGGGAAAGGACAACGGAACCTGGATAAAAATGGTACAATGGTTTTTTCTCAATCGGGTCGTCGGCGACAGACGAACATGCAGCGTAAATCAGGGTGTACAAGGTGCCGTGTTCGTTTTTCCGTACACCGCAGATCCCGCGCTTCTCCGGTGCTATCTTACAATGATGCGGGCAGAGAACACATTGTGCCACGTCTTTTTCAGCGGGGTTCCAAAACGATGCCTCTTTTTTCATTGCGAGGTTTTTATGGTACAAGTCGTTTATTAATGTTCTCACAGGACGAGTTCTCCGCGGCTCCGGAGAATCCCACGGTGCGGGTACTCGTCGTTTATCTGCGGATGCATCGACCGGTAATTCTTGAGGGTCGAGTCAGTTCGCAAAGTATATTTCGCGTAGTAGAACGCCTCTTCGACGGAAACCTTCCCGTCCTTGAACATTTTGAGAAGCGACGGTTTTCCTAGGTCGAATAACCCGGGTCTGAAGCCGTCCGCCTGTCCTGATTTGATCCCTTCAAACCAGAGATATGAAAACAATGGTCCCTGGGTGGTGCTGGCGTACCCGGGCTGGAACTTGTTCGTCCCTGAAATCACGATGCGTCCATTCTTAGGGATACCCGAACGCAGGAACAGAGATGTCGGGAGGTTGAAAAACAGTCGGTCAGCAAACCCGCCTGAATAACACGCGTCGACGATAATCGCTGTTTTTTGTGATTTCAACGGACTTAAGATGCTGCCAAGCTCCTTGTCTGTTAAGGTGTCATTCCAGAGGAAAATGATGCTGCTTTGGAATAGTTTCCCGCCGAGTGGATTGTTCAGGTTCCCGTACCCATGGTCAAAGATCCAGATGAAGACCTCGCTATCCTGGAACTGGTTCGACTCGTTGATGATATGGCCAAGCGAGACTTTTACATTGGATTTCGTCGCACCACCGTAGGTGATGCCATACGTGTGGTTGCGCTGCTGCAACGTCTCAATCTTCTTGCCATATCCATTGTCGCTGCGGTACCACCCATCGTCGAACAGCACAATGATGTTCGATGTTGAGAACTCACGGTGTTCAATGAAATACGACACCATGTTCTCAGCAAGGAACAGGCCCCCGTTCCCCAATTTGCTGGAGTTATTCGTAGGGAAGTTTGCTGCTGCGATAAAAATCGCCCATTTATGTGACCCGGATTCAACAGCTGTCGGGTTATGGACAGTCACGGTGACTGTGCTTACGTCTGAGTAATCCTTTCCGTCCCACGATCGCGCGTTGATTGAGTACGAACCGTCCGAAAGCGAATACACGTTCCAATCATAACTCCAAAGGACAGTGCCCTGGACAAGGACCCAGGCGTTCTGCCCGATTTTTACTTCAACCTTACGGACGACATCTTTTGTGTCGGGATCGCTGGCGGTGCCGCTAATCATCACAAGGCTTGAGATTGTTGCTCCGTTCTGCGGATAGGTAATCGCGATGACTGGCTTTTGGTTTAACAAACCAATGTTGATATGTTGGCCAAAAAAACCAGTGAATACACCCACCACTAATGCAATGACAACGATGACTGTGACTGCGACAATCCATTTGTATTTCATTATTATCCGTATGATATATTTACTCCAACACCTATAATATCTTTATTGCACAGTCCTTACCGATTTATCCCCCATTGTTATTAAAAAAATCATTTAAAATACTGGTGCTTGAAGTGCTCATATCCTTTATTTTCAAGGACCTTTCTTTGTGATCCTTCAATGAGAACAATATCCTTCTTTCGGGTCACAGTACCAATGCGACACAGGGGAGTGCCATGGCGTTGTAATGCTTTCCTGGCTTTTTCAAACGATGCCTCTGGCAGCGTCACGAGCAGTTCGTAATCCCCCCCGAAATGCAACGCCAACTGATACGGGTCTATCCCGTGATTCTCCTTCATAAGCTCTGATAGCTGCATAGCGAGGGGTAGTGCGCTTTTCGTGATTTCAAACCCGACGTGATTGATCTCCCCAAGCTGATAGAGCGAGGACGATAATCCGTCAGATATATCCATGGATGACGTCACGGTGTGTTGCTGGGAAAGCACCCTGCCTTCTGTAAGCCGCGGGACAGGTTCGAGGAACGCCTCTGACAGATTTTTCTTCTGGCTCTTTCGTTTCAACGCATAATACCCGGCGCCCGCTTTCCCTAAGGTTCCGGTCACCGCGACGACATCACTGGGAGACGCGCCTTTACGCGGCATGAATTCGTTTTTTTTCACAAGACCAAACGCGGTTCCGGTTAAGGTGATCTCACGGCATTCTTTTGTGTCCCCGCCGACAATCGTCGTCCCAAACGATGTCGCGCAGGCATCCGCCCCCGTTGCAAGTTCTATAAGAAAACGCTCCGATGTCTCCTTGGGAAGCCCAAGCGAAAGCACGAGGCCAAGCGGTGTGCCCCCTTTCGCGGCAAGGTCACTGAGATTTATCGCGACAAGAAACCAGCCGATCTGACACGGGGTCATCTGCGGAGGGATATGGGTATGCTGTGAAATCATATCGGTGGTGACCAATAGGTACTTGGTTCCCAGGTCGATCGCTGCGCAGTCATCACCAATCCCGGTGTCATTCTTTCCCTTTGTTAGAATTGTTGCGATGCGCTGGATCGCGGCGCGCTCACCAATATCAGCGAGGTGTTTCACGCACCAGACAACCTTATCCAGCTTCAAAAAGTTTATCACAGCCCGAATGTTTCGCAGTACCGGGAACAGAGGCGATACACTTGAAGAAAATGACGTATGTGGGCACCGGGGTGGACATTGACCAAAAAGAAGAAGCGATTAAACAACTGCTGTCCAGCATCACCACCAAACGAACGGGAACCATCGGGAAACCCCTGGGTGGACACTACGCTGGTCTCATTGAATTCGGTGACTACGCACTCGTCTTATGTACAGACGGCGTCGGAACCAAGGTGAAAATCGCGCAGGCACTGAAAAAATGGGACACTGTCGGCATTGATTGTATCGCGATGAACGTTAACGATGCCTTATGCGTCGGTGCCGAGCCGCTCGCGTTTGTGGATTATCTCGCGATGGACGACCCGGACCCGGCGATCACTAGAGAGATCGGGAAAGGCCTTGCGAAAGGCGCTGAGCTTTCCAACATTTCCATTGTCGGGGGCGAGACCGCGGATCTCCCCGAGCTCATCAACGGCTTTGACCTCGCGGGAACCTGCCTTGCGTACGTGAAGAAAAACCGCATTATCCTCGGGGATCGGATTCGCCCTGGCGATGTGATCATCGGGCTAAGCAGCAGCGGGATTCACTCCAACGGATACACCCTCGCAAGGAAGGTCGTCGAAAAAAAAGGGTTCTCCTACAAGGATTATTTCCCTGAGGGATACTACCCTGGGAAAACCATCGGCGAGATTATGCTTGCGCCGACACGGATTTACGTCAAAGAAATCATGGAGCTATTCAAGAAAGTCGACGTGCACGGGCTTGCCCATATCACTGGGAGTGGACTGTGGAATCTCCCCCGGCTCAAGGAGAACGTCACGTTCATTATCGAGGACCCGTTGGAGCCGCAGCCGATTTTCAGGTTCCTGCAACAGTACGGCAACATCGATGACCAGGAGATGTACCAGATCTTCAACATGGGCATGGGACTTGCGGTCGTTGTCGATAAAGAGGACGTCGGCACGACGATGAAGGTTCTGAAGAAATACTCAGAGGCGACCGTGAAAGACGTCGGCATCATCGATACGGGAACCGGTGTGGAAGTGCCCAACCTTGGGTTGACCTACCGTTAGATTCATCTTGAAAAATATTTTATCAGGTTCGTATGAAGATTGGAACCGTGGACATACAAAACCAGTTTGTTCTCGCACCGCTGGCTGGCATCAGTTGTACCGCTTTTCGGATGCTGTGTAAAGAGAACGGTGCCGGGTTGATCTATACCCAGATGATCGATGCAGGGATCATTGGCAGTAAGACTAGGACGGAGGTCAAGCAGTTCCTGAATATCCCAGACATGGAACGTCCGGTGGTGGTGCAGCTCATCGGCAGCGAGAAACACTCATTAGTAAAAGCGGTGAGAGCTGTTGAGGAGTTCGCAGATATCATTGATCTCAATGTGGGGTGCATCGAGGATGATTATTGTGTGAAAGGCTCCGGCGCGGTTCTTCTCAATGACCTTCCAAAGCTTGATGAGCTTCTTAAGGGGATGGTGAACGTCACTGAAAAACCTGTGACCGCAAAAATCAGGATAGGATGGGACAACCAGCATATCAACGGCGTGGCGGTGGCCCAGCTCGTCCAGGACGCGGGCGCCCAAGCGGTCTGCGTGCATGGGAGGACCGCGGACCAGCAATACGCTGGCAAGGTCAACTGGACGATCATGAAACAAATCAAACAAAAAGTACGTATCCCTGTGATTGTCAATGGTGACGTCACGAGTTACGACGACGGGCGTGCGCTTCTGCAAAAAACCGGGTGCGATTTCGTCATGATCGGACGGGAGGCACAGCACCGCCCTTGGGTGTTCAATCAAAAACCGGTGGACATCAAGCAGCAAATACTCCGGTTCATCGAACTGTACGAAACATATGAGCAGAGGCAGTCAGCGGTCGAGGTCGCGGACCACGTGTTCTGGATGCTACGGGATTTCAAGACAACGGAAGATACGAAAAAAGTTCACCTCATCACCACCATCGGTAGGATTAAACGGTACGTCAGCCGCCTAGGGGAGCAGGGTGAGTAGGGCGACGATGATCGGCTGATGAATCAGGTAGATAAGGAGCGAATGACGCCCGAGGAAGCACACACCGCGAATGACAATAAAATGGGAGAGATTCTTTATTTTGAACCGCCTTGTGTTG
>Ga0315282_10005497_pt1 | contig 21548 bp, 21 predicted proteins | sample YL17G07_20_MG_FD_203693 | JGI IMG/M metagenome (GOLD analysis project Ga0315282, IMG submission 203693) | Sediment microbial communities from Yellowstone Lake, YNP, Wyoming, USA - YL17G07_20 | ecosystem: Environmental > Aquatic > Freshwater > Lake > Sediment | place: USA: Wyoming | collected... | reverse complement strand
CGCTGTTGCCATTTGAATAAATTAAATCGCTCTCATTTAGAGAAGACGCAATTTCGGAAGCATTGAATAGCCCTGTTGAAGCAGGTATAATGCCTTTTACCACATTCAAACTGTCCAAATAGATGAGCATAACTCTTCTCTAGTTTAGAGGAAATTCTAGGGTTTTCGACCTTTCCCCAGTGTCATAAAGTTGTGCAGCGGTCGAATAGGTACGTGTCTTTCCTCCTATTGGCGAGGGGAATATCAAAAGGGAACCGGAGATAGATGAAAGAAAAACATAAATATGGGCTTCACATAGGTGCGCGTTTCTTGTCCACGGAGAGAATACTCAAATTCTTGCTGGGAAACGCAATACAAATACGGGATTGCAGAATTTCAAGCGGAGCTCACCAGTCCATTCTAATGTTTGTTCGTAGACTCCGAAAAGAACATATCCCCTTTCCTCGAGGTACTGCCTAAACTGCTGCAAAGGAATGTGTTCCTTGTTTGTGTAGCTTATTCCCGCTTCAACTTGAACAAAAGTAACTCGACCCGAAGTGAGCATTTGTTCCCCTCCCTTTAGTACTTCGAGGTCAAACCCTTCTGTGCCAATTTTCAAGAAATCAATATGTTTAACTTTGTGCTCATCGCAGAATCTGTCCAGAGTGTCAATTTGGACTGTCTCTAGATTCAAATCTTTTTTGGCGTTCGCTTCAATCGTCCTTGCGAGAGAATTTATCAGCGAGGAATTTTGCAGCACAACCTGCGTTGTTCCTTTGCTAGATCCTAGCGCAAGCTGAAAACATTGAACACGGGTCATTCTCTTCACATTTATTTTCAACTGATTGAACGTCGAAAGAATTGGTTCGAAGCAGTATATGTCAGCATGTGGAAACGCACGGAAGATTCGGTATACGGATTGGCCTACATTAGCCCCGACATCAAATGCTACTTTGAATTCGTGGGAAGACACATGTCTCTTGATGTCAAAAAAACATCGAAACCATGCGGGAGAAAACGATAGAAATAAGAACTATGTAACGAACTCCACATTAGTCTTTTCGAAGATATTTTCATTTATATTCTCCTCGCTAGCGTATGCTAATGAAACTTGTCGGGCATGCCATTATGTTCAAGCTTCAGATTATGACTTCGATAGTGCGCTTTTTTTTATAAATAGAAGAAAAAGACTCGCTTGATTGGGTATAACTAACAAACTTTACAAGTTGAGAAATCGCGCGCACAAATTGACAATCTTTCGTGCAAATTCAGGAAAGCAAACGTAATTCCATTTGGTCAGAATTTGCACTGTACACAGGACAAAGGATGAGAGTCCTACTTTTTATGCCAATCATATACTAATATTCAAGCTTTTCCAAATGTTTCAGCTTGGCAACGGCTATAGCAAAAAGCGCACTCAAAAATAGTAAGGGACGCATATACCATGGCTTCAAAGGATTTGTTGCTATATCTCTAAAAACGTTTAATCCAATTCTATAGAAGCATTGATATTTCATATGTTCTTCTCTCAGACTATATAATAGACCTCTTTTGACGTCACCTCTATCTATTATGTGTGATGAATCAGGGAAATAATGAATTTTGCCAATAAGTTCAATTCGCTTTGCAAAATCCACGTCTTCTCCAAACTGTAAGTCCCTCCAACCACCGACAGCAGTTACTAAACGTCTAGGAACAATGTGAAAAGTCCCAAATGATAGCATATAGCCCTCGTGTTTTTCATGGTATAACCGCAGAGTCTCTTTAAGAACAGGTTTAATCACATCATCAGTATCAATACCAGACAGAATATAATCCCCAACAGAATTCTCGAAGGCTATTTGACGCCCCTGCCCTCTGCTTGAAGGTCTGACAATTAACTTGATTTTTCTGTTTTTCGCAAATCCTTCAATAATTTCAATCGAGCCGTCTGTACTGCAGTTATCAGATATGACAACTTCAAACTCTGAATCAATTTGACAGAGGACGCTCTCCAAACATCGGCTGAGCGTGTCTTTAGAATTATAGTTAGTTATACAGATGCTGTATTTCATTAATCCAATACCCGTATGCTTTAGAATTGTTTATAGCAGAATAAATTAAGATTTTCTCCGTCAAAACCTTTCGAAAAGGAAGAAAAATATGAAAAGCGAATCAAACAAAGAGTCAAGGTCAAATAGGCAAAAGCGACACACATTTCTTTTCCCACTACAATAATACTTACAACTGAACACACGAAACCCTAAACTGAAAAAAACCCTCAAAAGTATGCGGATTTACAATCAAGGGACAAAACAAATGGCTAACTCTCATTCAAAATTGAAGCCGAAAGAATCCTGATTAACAGAAAGAAGGAAGAAATAAAAATCACAGTTCTTTCTCAAAATATAGTATTGATATCTTTTTAGACGATTCCTTTGGAGCACGGGTTGGTTTGAACCCTGACTTGCTAAATTTGTCCACGATTGCGTTCCGAATTTGCAGACTGTGAGTTTCAATTATGTAGAAGTCTATCTTTCTAAGTGTTGATTCTGGCACATTTAACAGACTGGCTTCGGCACCTTCACAGTCGAACTTGCCTATGTCGGCTCCGCTTGTTTCTATTACATCCGTAACGCTTCTTATTTTCACCTTAAGTTCTTTTTTTTCTTTGCGTTCCAGACCAAAGCCGGGGTTGACCTCCCAGCATCTTATTGTTTCGGTACCATCTTTTTCTCCGATGCCTTCTTCGTGTATTTCTGCTTCAATGTTATTGCGAATCATGTTCTCCTTTATGAACTTCTGATGCTCTGGAACTGGCTCATAGATGATAACTTTCTTGGCACCTTGACTCGCAAAGAAAACAGCAGTTTCACCGCAGAAGCCTCCTACATCCAAGACGACTTTGCCGTTGAAATTCCAATCATAAACGCCATGAGTGATCTCGAATAGATATATCCATATTGAATCATAAGGACCTATTATCTCAACCTGCCTCAACTTTAGGCTGAACAAATTGTCGTCTAACATCTGCACAAGGCAATCAACGCCGTTTTTGTGAAAGTAGTAGGACATATCGTTATTTTGCTCAAAAGTCCAACCTTGAGAAACAAGGGATGAAACTAATTCAAAAACGGCAGGGGTCGCCACCAAAGAGAGCGTTTGGAAACTGATGCCGCCGTTTATCTTTTGAAGGAAATAACCTTGAATAGTTTTCGTGATGGTGAAGCCTTCCTTACGAAGATACTCCAGCAGGCTAATTACAATCAAATATTCCGAAATATTTAATTCTGTTTCTATACCGTTCCTGAAATGTGCGCTTCTTGTTCCGTGAAAAATCCTTAATGGTATAAGAATCCAGAAATTCTTGGTGGTATTTATTGCTTTTTTTAATTCTGTTATCGTACCCAATTATTTGTTCCTGCCGCTAATGCGACTGTTACGGTTTCCAAGGGATTGCCTTTTTTGGTTGTTCTGGGAGGAAAGCGCGTATGCAGTGTGAAAAGTCGAAATTATTTTGGAAATTCCGTCTTTTCTGTTTAGAGTAGCTCATGAGGCCCTGCTTTTTTCAAGCAAAGCCAGCAATTCTCTGAAATCAATCCGAGTTTTAACTCAGTCTCAACAGTCAAGCGCGCTTTATCCGCATCAATATGACGAGTTCAGATTCTCCCAATATAAAACATAATTATTTAAATCGCCTGCGCCCGCCATTAATTATAATAATGAATTAGGAACGTTACCATTTTGTCATTTGTCCATGCCTTTCAATTCTTAATCCTGATGTATAATCTATGGCATATTTAACCTGATCCAGTGCCGCTCCATATCTCGCTGTTGCCATTTGAATAAATTAAATCGCTCTCATTTAGAGAAGACGCAATTTCGGAAGCATTGAATAGCCCTGTTGAAGCAGGTATAATGCCTTTTACCACATTCAAACTGTCCAAATAGATGAGGCTACCTTGCCCTGGGTTTGTGGTGTTGGTTAAGGGAAGCCTCAGATTCCAAGGGATTAAGCCTTCGCTAGTTAGCACGTGAGCTTCTGATCCTACGTCAGCGTAAACAATTGATGACGCATTTGCATATCTTGATAACCAAACTGCACTGAATACATCCTGCTCTGGAATATAAGTATAGTAAAATAGACTCTGAGCTTGAGGATCGCTCGAGGTTTTAATTCTATAGTAATCAAATGTTGAAGAGCGAATTCCGCCCCCTGTCACGTAATTTATAAATCCCGACTGCGAAAGAAAATAAGCACCCAACAGAACGGCAACAAACAATAGCGTCGTTTTCCCATGTTTGTTCAGAAAGGCAATATTGTTTTTTTGGTTTGCATTTCTTTTTCTTAATATACTTTGGATTATCTTTAGAGAACTCAAGGCTCCTATAGTGAAACATGACGACAAGAACAATAAAGCTATGCCATAAAACCTTGTGAAATTTATGGTTTCCGCAATCACAGGAAACAAAAAGGAAAGGGCAAGGATGATTGCAGCAAAAACTGTTATCAATTTATACCTATCAGAAATTTTCATTCTTTCTGATAGCAATATCACTGCAAGAATGCCTATTGCTAATAAAAGATTTACCACGCCTGATACTACTAAATTAATCCATGTTGCTAAAGTAGGAACCTGTGGAAGACTAGTAACAACACCAACGCTCCCAGCTCCTACTCCATATCGAAAGTTGGTTAATTGGGCAATAACATTTCGGAATGTGGTTAACATTAAGGTTAAAGTCGAGGTTAGAGTTGAACTTGAGCTAAACGCATACCATAAAAATGTCAAACCAAAAATAGCCAGAACTGTAGAAGCATTAAACGTGTCATCAAATTTGGATTTTGTACTTGATATGATGACAACAAAAGTAACGAAAATTAAATAAATAGTTGTAAGAGAATAAGTCGAAATGGCTATCGAAACCCCGAAAATTATAAGCAGAATCCTCTTTTCTCTAATAGGTAATTTCTTATCTAACCAAAGAAGTATAGAGAGCATTAGAAAGAATTCTCCAATAATTTGCCTGTTAACAGTTATTAACTCTCCGAAAAAAGCAGCAGAACTAAAAACAAAGAAGACCGTTGACAGCAATCCGATCAATTTACCAGTCTCGTTTTCATATATTCCATACAGAGTTACAGGTACTAAAGAAAAGATGAAGGGATACAAAATCTTGAAAAGCATTTCGTTTTGAATGTTCGTCAGAACAGAATAGACGTTTGGCAACAAAGTAATAGATAGCAAAGAGTTGAACGCAACTGGATTCCAAGGGTTCGTATCAGTATTAAGAGGACCCCAATAGCCTCTGATTTGGGTAACCTTGAAAACGTAATATTCAAGGTTAGCATCATCGCCTATTATATATTTTGACATCAGCAAATTTACGAGAAGGATAGATATAGAAATCGAAAAAATCAAAAAAGGGTAGGATTTGCTGAGGATAAGTTTGTTGGAGGCAATACTCAGTACACACAAAACGGCTATTATTGTTAGGGACAAAATTATCATAATTGGAATATTAACATACAACGCACCAACAATGCTAAGTATGGGAAGAATAATTAGCACAAGAGTCAAGGGTAAATAATTTCTTGTTGCTTTGAGCATTCCATCTAAGGAAACAAAATTAATTGAAAAATCGCGTCTATAACTGACAAAGAAAATGATTAATGTGAAAGTTGACATTGCAGCCGTTAGAGGAATAATCGACAGAGGCTGCGAGAGCCCCAGAATAACATACAGCGTGTTAACTAACAATCCAACAAACATTGAAGCAACAATACTCAAACCTACCGATATCAAAAAAGTGTTCAGAAGGCTAAGTTCCTTCAGTTTGAATGTCTTAAGAATAACAAAGCCAGGCACAAATGACAAGTAAGCGAATACTATGATAGCTCTAATGACAGGAATGTTTAGAAAAATTACGGCGACCAATAATAAAGTCATAACTGGTATGGCAAAAGCGTTTTTTCTCGTGTTTGAATCAACCCCTGCGCAGCTAACTTGCTAGTTGTAGGTTCATTATCTTAAAATTTTTTGAAGGAAAAAGTACTATCACTATCGAATATACGTGTAAGACCTCGTAAGGAGATTATGCTCATTCAGATGTTGAAAAAATTGCATAAACTACGTGGTCTCTATTCATTGAAAGTGTATAAGTATTGTCAGTAAGAGTAACGTTTACACCATCCACATTTAACACTGAATTATAGTTGCTGTCAGGAGTCAAAGTAATAGTAACTTGACTTGAATTTGACTCCAAATAACTCCCCGCCAATGGAGTTATAGCGCCGTTTATGGATGGACAATTAAGGGTCAAGATTGAGGTGTTGCTTGGTGCGAGAATCAGCGTGTTAATTCCTTGGTCAGTTATTTGTTTAGTGCAATTTGCAAAGTTATTTTCATTTAATCTATTGTTATAGCATACTCCGTTGCTTCCATATCCAGATATTCCTGTGCCTATGTAGATACCGGTGTATGCTTGGATGCTATTGCCTTCTACTATAGTATTATTGCTGCCGCCGCCAAGTAGTATTCCGTAATCTTGAACTGCAAGCTGAGTCGTTATCGTATTGTTGCAGATTGAACAGTTAGACTTGTCATTCGCTGTTGTCCCTGCGTTACCCAAGAAAATCGCTGATTGCCCATACCCAGAAACTACTCCAGTATTAATCAGAGTGTTAAAACTTATAATGTTGTTTGGTCCCGCCGTATTCCGTATTCCGAAAGTATAGTTAACGCCGCCAGACAACCAATTAGTAATTTGGTTCTGAGTAATAGTGTTGTAACCATTATCTGCCAAAACTATTCCAGTATTACAATTTGCTAGATTGTTGTTTCTTACCAAATTGCCTTTGTAAGTGTAGCCTGTTGGGGGTGTGCCGGTTCCAAGAATTATCCCTACTGGACAATTCACAAGAGTATTTTGTTCTATTAGATTGTATCCGTTACCTTCAACGGCTATACCATAAAAGGAGTTTTCAGCGCCATTAGTTGTTGTCATATCATGAAGGTAGTTGTTGGCAACATAGTTACCTTGACCATAACAAGTAATACCGACATCACTTGAATAAGCTATAGTATTGTTTACTGCATAAGCTCCCTTCGTGTAGAGTCCATAACTTGTTCCTAAACATATTCCGTTATGGTGGCAATAAGTTATTATGCTGTTTGTTATACCATTCGGCAAGTGTCCCGTAACACTATCCCAAGTTACGAAGCCATAAGTAGCGCAGTTAGTGATATTCGCGTTAGTAACAAGACAGTTGCTGCAATCCCACATATCTACCCCAATGGCTCCCCAAAATGGATTCTGATTTGCTCCGTTGCCATCTATGGTGATTCCTGAAATTAAGCAGTTGGTATCGTTTTTCATTTGAAAAACTGGAACGTTAGCCCAGTTAGTAATTGTTAGCAGTGAACCTGTTTGAAAAGTGACCCTTACGTTGTTGCAGTTTTGCATCAAAATACTAGTTGTGTCTGCCGTGTAAGTTCCAGCTTGAACCGTAATACTGCCACCCCTTGCTACGAGACTGAAGGCATAGCTAAAAGCCAAATTAGCGTTAGCATTAGAATAAACAATGTATCCTGTAGAATTTTGAATGTAGCTAACTCCACCGCTTTGATAGATTGTGTAACTTAAATTTGAGCCAGGACTATATGAAATAGTTCCAGAATTTGCCAAAGTTGCGTTTGAAACAACTAAACCATCCAAATTTGAAAAGGGCACAAGTAACAGAATTAATATTGATGTCATAAGAACGTAAATATTAGTTTTTCTCATATTTTTCTCTCATCATATTTTTAGCCCATTTCGAACAGTGAATGCTATATATTTAACGTGTACACATTATTTATAAAAATTCTGTGCAACTGGTATTTAATAAAGGTTAATATATTTTTGTTCAACACATATACGCTCTAGTAATAAACCAAACTAACGAATGCTAGAAACTTAGAATTGAACAAGCATCTTAGGATATTAATGCTAACACTAAACAAGTTAATTACAGGAAAAGGGACCATTCAAAATAGTAACAAACAAAAGATATCACAACTTTTGATAACTATTCAGAGGCATTGTTAAGTTGGTCTAGCAGGACTATTTTTGTACTCCTAGCTGCTTGACAAGAGCAAACGAGCAGTTCCAACCGCACCTGAGCTTCGTGTGCCTTCATCAGCTTAGCCCTTCAAGGTCAGGGCACAATCGCATGTTCGATAGAGGCAGGGACACGCGAGAAAACGCGGAGCAGACGAAAAGCCAAAAATAGGACTCAAACAACAAAAGGCGAGTAAATACCATTTTAAACCGTTTATTTAATCCACCAGCGCGCGAACGAGGGACAAACTCGACACATACATCACGATGTTTATCAACGATACCATTCTAGCGTGATATATTTAAGTATACCAAAATAGAATCCCGTCACCCTTGCCATTGTCAGTAAAACTGCCAAGGGATAGTAGGCAACACTCCAACCAGTTGCCCGTGTACGCTTCGCCGTGAAAATGAAATAGCCCATCAGGGAAAGGAAAACCAGAAATAGGAAAACATATGGAGAGAGAAACAAAACAACTAGTAGTACAAGAAAAAGAACGTTCGTGAGATAAAATTGGGCAAAAAGGGATTCGAACCTAGAGTACTTTAGTGTCGTCCATGAAAGGAAAAATGGCACCATTTTTGAACTATTCTGAAAAGCGTGTTTTAGCCCTTGTCTATGATGACAGACGGATATTGTGGGATCAAATCGCATTTCGCACCCTTTTTCAGCTAACCTTTCGTGAAATTCCCAATCTTCGCCTGATCGCATGGTCTCGTTTAGAAAGCCGATTTTTTCAAAGACGCTTTTTCTATAAGTCACATTGCAGCCCGCAATCTTCCCAACGGCGGATTTGTTAAAATATGCCTTTTGCAGATGAGCTTCCAAAAACGCACCTTCAACAAATCTTAGAGGATTCGCTTGACATTCATCTTGGAAATTAAAATGGGGTCCACCCAAGCAGCATAGCGAAGGGTATTGTTTGAAAGCTAAATCTATTTTTCCGAGCCAATCTTTTGGCGCTTCAGCATCATCGTCAATGAAAGAAACCAATTGACCACGAGCCTTTCTAACTCCCAAGTTTCTCGCTGCGCCTAAGGTCGACGCATTTTCTTTTATTGTGATAACGTTTAAGGTTCGAAATAGTTCTTCAAGTTGTTTAGGAAAGATTTTATACACCAAGATTACTTCAAAATCTCTAAAAGTTTGATCTTGAAGGGACTTCAAGCAACTTTCCAACAAACTCAACTTATTACCTTTGGTGGCTAAGACAATACTAATGACTGGGCTAATAGAGGGATTAGGGATTTTTTCGGATATCATAGCTCTAGCCAGCTGAGTTTTCTTTCTTTGATCTTCCGTCGGCAACTCCAACCTCAGGTATCTTCCTGTCGCCTTATATTCTGCATAAACTTGCTTGAACCTTCTAGGCGTTACCTCAAGATGTTAAAAAGCCCATTTCTGTGTTATTTTGCCCAAATCATAGCTTAAAAGGCACCATCTGGGTTTCCGTTTCTCCTACTGAGGGAGGGAAAGTTCGAACGAGTTGGACAATTCTAAGCTCTCGCTGAATCCGCGTATCGATCATTTTTTGACACGAGTTATTTTGTAATTACTGAACTAATGCGGATTGTTAGATTTTCCAAAATTTTGGAAAAGTTCATGATGACGAGAATGCGATTTACGAACTTCGTTAAATTAAACGATAACAGCCAAGGAAATTTTTTACAATACCTTTTCATAGCAAAGAAGGGTTTTGTCAGCAATTTTATCCCAAGTATAATGCTCTTCAATAGTCCTTCTAGCTGCCTTTCCGACCCTTGTCCTTAGTTCAGCGTCCTTCAGTAATCTCAATATAGTTTTTCCCATAACCTTCGGAGCTTTTGGTGGAACCAAAAAACCATTGACACCAGTTGTTATTGCTTCCTTGTTGCCTCCGACATCAGTTGCAACTACGGGTATACCACAAGACATAGCTTCCAATAAAACAGTCGGGAGCCCCTCATAATGAGAGGGGACACAATGCACTGTAGCGTTCTGATATAGCCAAATGAGTCTGTCTCTTTTCACATGCCCTAGAAGGATGAAATTTTCATTCATTCTTCTTCTTTGGACTTCTCTGTCCAGATTGCCATAAAAAGGACCCGTGCCACAAATGATGAAACGAACTCCGGGATAAAGCGCACAAACATATTCAGCACATTCCAGAAGATCAGATAAACCTTTTCTTGCTCTCAGAACTCCTGTAAACAAAACATATTGCTCATTTGACTTGCGACTATATAGTGGAGTGAAAGTTCTTTCGTCAACACCGTTCCCCAAAACGGTGATTTTCTTCGGATCTAAACCATATGTTTTTAGTTCGTTAGCAACAGAAAATGAAACTGCAGTCAAGGATTTTGAAGCTTTAAACAATTTTGATTCTTCTGGAGGGTAAAAAACCGAACACTGCAAGCGTTCAGCTAGCGAATAGAAATCGATAATTTCATGATGTTCAGCATCTATCTTCATCGGAGTATGAACAGTGGTTATTTTTGGCAATGAAGTTTTAATTACTGGAACAATAGGTGAGTGCAGGTGAACTATGTCGAATTCGGATTCAAGTAATTTTACGAGTCTATTAACAAAAATACCGTGTATCCATAAGTGAAGAGGGTAAACCGGAAAGAAAGGAGCATGAATAACACGTACATTATCAATCGTCTCCTCCATCAAGGAGTTAGCGATTGACCCCCTTGTGATTACTGTAACTTTATGGCCCTTTTCGGTTAATTTTTTTGAGAGGTTATATACATAGTAACTTATTCCTCCAGGTTCAGGGGGAAATTCCCTTGTTATCATGCAAATTCGCAAATTAATTCGTTCCTAAATTAGGTTAATTAAACATAAACTAAGTCATATGTACAGGTTTTGAAACGCAGAAGTGACCTATGCATGCTTTGTGCTAAACTTTTACTCATTGAATTTTACTGTTTTTTAAGAACTTGTTGATAGATCTTGTAAGTTTCCCTGCCGAAGTTTTCTGATGAAAATTTCTCTTCAATAGTCTTTCTAGCTTTGAAGCAAATACTCTTATTATAATCCTCATCCTTCAAGAGTGAAACGATTGAGTCGCTGAGCGGTTTATTTTTAAAAGCGGGAACTAGGAGACCGTTTCTCCCGCTTTCTATTATTTCTGGATTGCCGCCAACATTACAAGCTGTCACGGCACATCCACAACTCATTGCTTCAAGAATACTAATAGAACAATTCTCAAAGAAAGAAGGATTAACGAAAACTGTAGCCTCCTGTAAAATACTAGCGCGACCAAAATATCCTACGTGTCCAACAAAAGAAAAATTTCTCGGAGGAATCCCCATATTCACAAGAGTTTCTTTGTACAAAGAAATATTTCCACCCCCAACGAATATAAATCGAGTTTCTGGGCAAGAACGAAGAACATAGGGCATGGCATCGATTAATACATTTATTCCTTTCTTGGATATCAAACGACCAATATACACGACTGTTGGTTTTGAATATTTCTTTTGAATTTGACTTTTTGTTGGGAAACTAAAAAGCTTGGTATCAACACCATTATATACAAGACTAATTTTTTCCCTTTCTACGCCTAACTGCGTCACTACAAATTCAGTCGTGGCTTTTGAAACGGCAATTAAACGATTTACACGTTCTACATAGCTTTGCTCAAGAATCCTGATGAATGGGTAGAACCTCAAGATTGATTCTTCACTTGCCTCTAAACCTCCAAACATTGAACGAGCCAACAGGGCATGTTCTCTTAGCATTTGAATGGTTCCATGAATCGTTAGGACCGTTGGAATGCTATTCCTACCTATCAGTTTAAGAAAAACGTCGGGCATATGAGTTAAATGCGAATGCGTGATGTCGAAACGGTATTCTCTATGCAAATTCGGAATTTTTCTTAAACACGCCAACTGAAAAGGCAGGTTATAAAGGAAAGTTTCTTTGGCTTGCGACACGTAATGTATTTGAATTTCTCTATTAAGAATTGAATTAATTTCGTCGCCGCTGTATTCTTTGAAATGCATGCCCACTATATTGCGTTTTAGAGTAACGACATGAATATCCACACTCTTTGGCAGGGATTTGATCAATTCAATTATATACGAACCAGTGCCTCCCCAAACTGGAAAAAACTCTGCAGCAAGCATGCACAAAGTCAAATTACTCAATTCTAACTCTGCCTCTTTTTTATATTTACTGCAAATTGCTTAGGACTTAGAACTATTCCTTCAAGAGGATTTCCTTTCTTTGATTTGAATCGCTTATTGAAAAGTCTAAAGGTTTAATCGCTTCCTGTTCTGGTCTGATGCCAAAGTTCTTATTTCCTCACATCCTTTCGTACAAAAACACATTTTCCATATGTTATAACTCTAGACTCACCATTTTCTGGAGCACGAAAGTTCTTTGGTCAATTACCCAATCCAACACACTTGCCATGCTAGGGCAGCTTCTCTTTGAAAAGCTTGAACGTTTCATGCGCTTGCTGCTCATTTGATACGCCTGTAATTACACCTTTTAGATTTTCGAGACTTGCTAAGTAGTCTACCGCCACGGAGGGTTTGAAATAGCCCGCGGCCAACACACTTATGGCAAGCACATTTTGGCGTGAAAGGCTCTTCAAAGTTTTTTCACATTCTTCCTTTGAAGGGTTCATCTGAAAACCTGCTTTGTTGAAAGGTGTAACAATCAGCGTTTCATCCAAGTTAATGCCCCATTCGTTGAATTTATTGACAAAATAAGGAAAATTCCTAGTGTTAAAGCCGGGCGTTATTCCTCTCTTTGAAAGATAACGTATGAATGATTTGAAAAGCCAATCGAAGTTGAGAGCCACACCCATATCGGCTATGACTTCGTTGAGCAAAACTGAGACCAGCTTTGCTTGCTTACCCGCCGAGGATCTTATTCTGGAGAGCTCATATGCTAGGTAGGTATTCATGAGACCTTCGGGATCTGTTCTGACTGCAGACCACAATCCTTCCAAAATTGCTCTAACGTTGCCTGTTAATGCCACTTGTTTTGCGAACCTTTTCACCAAACCGGGTGTTCCAATCTGAGTAGCAACTCTCACATATTCAAAGGCATACGGTACCATCGCATAGAGGCTCACTTGGTCAATACTTTTTCGTTCACGCAATGTTCGGAGAATCGAGAGAGTAAGTTCGCTTACCGAGAATGAAAAACCATCTGCACCATTTTTGAGTGAAGTCAAGACAACGTTGGCCGCTTGATCCGCGGAAGAGACAATTGCCTCACCTCTACTTCTGGCTCGTTCTTGCGAGAGATGACTGATGCCGTGAAAAGGATTGTCGCCAACCAGTAACAATTTGTGCATTTCAACATTCATACTTTGGCAGCCCCTTGTCTCACTTGGTCAATAATGTAGTCAACTTTTAACGCAGTGTCAAAGTTCGGTTCACATGTTCGGTTTTCTATTATCGAATTGACGAATTCTTGGTTCTCCCTGTAATATTCTGTTTCGCCCAATGAGAAACGCACGTTATCTTGAAGGTCGTGTCTGTACCAGATTTTTTGAGTACCGTCTCCGAAGGTCAAACGTAGTCGATCGTCATTTACGTCAAGTTTTCCTTTGGGGCATTCAACTGAACAGCCGAATTCGGGCATGCGATAATTGGGCATGCGTTGGGAAATATCAAATCGTCCCGCCAATCCATTGGAATTTGCAGCTGTGAATGACACGGAGGTTTCTGAATCTCCGATTTTATAGCTGGATATAACATCAACGATTTTGACGTCGCCAAATAACCAGAGTGCCAAATCTATAATATGGCAGCCTATATCTTTCAAAGCGCCCCCTCTTGATGCGAAAGACTTTGAGTCCTTTGTTAGTTCCAGAAAATCTGATGAGTAGGCATAAGCATTAAAGGAAAGAGGTTCGCCTAAATTCCCCTCAGCCAACAATTCTTTGGCTTTTCTAAAAACGACGGAAAATCTCTTCATATAGCCTACCATCGTTATGCCGCCGATTTTCTTCGCAATTTCACTCATTTCCTTGGCTTGATTATAGTTTGAAGCCAGCGTTTTCTCAGTAAATATGTTGCGAACGATTCCTCTTGTATATAAATCCTTAACTATGAAAAAATGCGATGAAATAGGCGTTGTTATGTAAACAGCATCAAGTGCCAATCCACTAAACCGTTCTAAATTATTTACCACAACTACTCCGGTAGAAGAGAATATGCTCCTACAGACCCTAGTCATTAAAGCGCTTTTGTCGCACAACGCGACTAACTGGGCATCTTCGAAAGTGCTCAGAAGGCTTGCGTGCAGCAAGCCCATTTTCCCCAATCCAATCACAGCAAATCTCAGTTTTCTTTTTCTCAAACTCTCAACGCCTCAAGTCCACATATTTTATGAATTAGCCCATTAGTTTCTATAATATTAAAGCAGAAATGATTTTTGAGCAGAATGTCTTCAGATTTTCGAATTAAGCAAAATGTAATCAATCAGAGAAAACTCAATTTGCCTTCAAAGATTCCTTTAGGAGCAGCGTCAAGATCCTAAATCCATCTCTAAAAGTGTTGAGCTTGGATGTTCCATTTAGCCTTGCCCGTTCAACACTTGGGATTTCAAGAACGCGCAGCCCGAGGGTTTTCGATTTTATGCAAATCTCGGTCTCGATTTCGAAATTCTCACTTTTCAGATGAGAAGACAACTTGTTTAACGCTTCCTTCTTGAAAGCCATATAGCCATAGCATAAATCAGTGTAGTGGGTAAGAAACAGGAAATTCAAAACCCCAGTCAGGATCCTATTGCCAACACGCCTTATCGGAGTCAAATCTTCAGAGCCACCGCAAGGCAGAAATCGCGAGCCCTTCACAACATCCACCCCCTTCTTGACAGCTTCAGTAAACAGCGGTAATTCTTCAGGAGGCATTGAGCCGTCAGCATCCATGATCACAATTACGTCACCGTCTAGGATACTCTCTTCAAAAGCTTGACGCAATGCACCGCCTTTGCCCTTCCCGTTCTGAAGAATAACCTTGGCTCCGAGCTTTCTAGCAAATTCAACGGTACTGTCTTCCGAATGGCCATCGATGATCAAAATGTTTTTGCAACCCACTTGCTTCAACCGATTTATTATGTCGCATACGTTTTTTTCCTCGTTAAGAGTAGGGATTATTACATTTACGCGAGTATTTCCGAAGTTCTCACCCTTCACCCGTCTAATCCCCCCGTTAGCCCTTTCACAACTCTGAAACCTGACAACGGATTACAACTTTTCACGCCATTATTGCATGCCCTGCAAAGGCAAATATTATTTCCAACATAAAACGGGTTAGTTTCAAGAGTTGGGCCAATGCCCTCTTCTTCATTCAAAGCCGCAATTAATACAGCAGCGTTTGATGTTCGAGATTCTATCAAAGCTCCTTTCTCCAAGTTGTACTAGCTGATACATCACTGAAAGAAGAAGAGGGTTGAACATAAACCCTTATGGAGCACAGTTCTAGAACTAATGTAAGATGTTCTAGAGCATTACAGAACGCGTGCACCTTAAGACTATTATTGATTTGAAACTGTAGCAAACAAACGTTAACGTAATCATCGAGATTAGTTCAAAAGGGAACAAACATAGAGCGCTTTAAAACACTATTTGTCAATATACCATTTTACAAGTTCGCGCGCGCGAGAATTATTTAGAACAGAACGTATACTTTCTACAACGTACATTGCGTCTTCATCGTTCATTGCAACATGCATTGGCAAAGTAATCGTTTGGGCAAGCACTCTTTCTGAGACGGATAGTGTCCCTCTACTAAGCCTAGTGTTAAGTTTCTGATATGCAGGTTGAAGGTGACATGGGGGATAGAAAACGTTCCCAGTTTCAACTCTGAACTCTTTTTCCAACAATGCAGTAAACTGTGCCTTGTTAATCTTACTGCCAAGTGTTAACGGGTATTTGTAATAGCTACACCTGCCACCAGAGGCACATTTTATTGTTTTTACAGAATCTATTTTGTCTAATTCTTGGTTGTAGATATTCGCTATCTCATTTCTCTTGTCTATGAACTCATCAAGTCTTCTTAGCTGATATATTCCCAAGATTGCAGAGATTTCTGGCAGCATCATATGCCGCCCAACATTAACAAATTCTGTTTTTCCTTTTCCAGCCCCATAGTATCTGAACCTTTTTGCCTCCTCGCTCAGTTTTGCATCGTTTGTGACAAGCATGCCCCCTTCTCCAGTTGTCAAAACTTTCGTTGGAGTAAAAGCGAAAATTGCTGCTTGTCCAAAGCCGCCCACCTTTTGACCATTTATGACTGCGCCGCTGGCATGCGTTGCATCCTCAACTAGGAAGAGGTCATGCTCTTTACATATTTCCATTATCTCTTCTAAATCTGGGTTTGGAAAACCAGCAATATGAGTTACAACAACGCCGCATGTATTGTCTGAAATGTTCTTGGAGAGACTAGTTGGGTCCATTGAAAGCGTTTCTTCTCTGATATCAGCAAAAACAACTTTTCCTCCGGCAAATATTACGCTGTTGGGAATCGAGATAAAGCAGTTTGTGCAAACTATTACTTCACGGCTCTCTACACCGTAGTATCTAAGAACTGTCTCCAAAGCGTCTCCATCAGAGTCAAAAGTTACTGCATCTCTAGCACCTATGTAATCGGCGAACATGCGCTCAAATTTTTGCAAGTTTTCTCCATTTCTGAGTCTGCCTTCTTCCAAAGCTTTTGCGATATCGCGGATTATCAAGTCAATATCTTGTTTCGGAAAATAGGGTCTTGAAGATCGAATATATTTTTCACTCAAAGTTTGCTTCAGCTCCTATTAAAATGCATATTGCACGGCGAAAAGGTGCAAAGTTTCGTCAAGAATTGCATGTAACAGTTGCCAAGTACGAAGTCGATATAGTTTCTGAAAAATGAAACCAAAACAAAGCTTGAACCTTTTTCTATCAATTGGTTTAACGTAAAGTTTTTCATCAAGTTTAATCACAATCCACTTGTGCACATCTTCGCCATACATGATTTCGTTGATCCATGATGGACAATGGATGTATCCATGTTTTGAAACTCGTTTCAGTTCTTTAAACAAGTCTCCTGGATAATCAATATGTTCAATTAAGAAATAACTTGTTACGAAATCGAAGGCTTTATCTTTGAAGGGAAGAATGTGGCAGTCGCATAGAACAAATGGTTTTCCTTGAGTTACCAAGTTTTCCATTCGTCTGTCTGGAACTCGGGTCAGATATAGGTCGCATAAAACATGTGCTTTAGGGAAGGGTTTAGCTCCACATCCCACATCCAAACAGAATAGGTTTTTATTAGCTTCAAGGCTTGCAATTCTGTAGTACCATTTTTTCCCAAATTTAAAGCGGTCTAGCTCAGATTTTCGAATCGGAAAACGGGGAAGAGTGTCATCAAACTCAGCATGAAACCTTCTCTTTGTAAAATTCATTGAAGATACACGTCAACCCAAATCAGTTGTTCCTTAATTTTTTAATAGAGCGGTCTATAGCTTCTGAAACACAGGTCACGTCTTCTTTTGTGATGTTAACATGCATCGGTAAGCACAGTATCTTTTTAAGCACTCTTTCGGATGTAGGTAAATCCCCTTTTTTTGTTCCAAAGTTCTCTTTGTAGAAAGGATGGAGATGGCATGGAGGATCGTATACGTTTCCAGTTTCGATTCCATACTCCGTTTTAAGCGTAAACGCAAGCTTTTCTCTATCGATGTTATCAATGAGCTTTATTGGATATTTGTAATAGCTATGTCTAATATTAGCTGGAGTTTTGAAAAGAGAAACGCCTTCTGTTTCTTGTAATGTGTTTTCGTAATATTTGGCTATTTCGTTACGTTTAAGGACAAACTTCTCAAGATTCGCAAACTGATACTCTCCAATTATTGCAGCTATCTCGCTCATTCGCCAATTATGACCCAGCATTACCATTTCTCTTTTGGAGTTTTGTCCATGTGTTCGCATGCAGGTAGCAGCCTCAGCCAGCTTTGAATCATTTGTAGTTATCATTCCACCTTCGCCTGTAGTCATGACTTTTGTTGGATAGAAAGAGAAGCATCCGGCATCAGCTAATGCTCCCGCTTTTTTTCCATCAATCGTAGCTCCGTGAGCATGAGCCGCGTCTTCTATGAGAAATAACTTTTTATCTTCACATAACTCAGTTAGCGCCTTGATCTGCGGACAAATAAGCCCGGCAATGTGAACCACTATCACTCCAGCAGTACGTGATGAGATTTTGCTTTCCACATCTTCTGGGTCGATGCATAATGTATCTTCTCTTATGTCTGCAAAGACTGGTTTACCGCCAGCAAATAATACAGAGTTTGGTGTTGCGACGAATGTGTTTGTGGGAACAATGACTTCTTGTCCTTTCAAGTTATGATATCTGAGCACGATTTCAAGTGCTGAAGTTCCAGAATTAACCGCTAACGCATGCTTGACTCCTACATATTCTGCGAATTTTCTTTCAAAATCTTTCACGTGTTTTCCGTCGGTTAAGACTCCAGTTTTCAGTGTCGATTCAATATCCTGCAAAATGCTTTGCAGACTTTTTTTATCAAAGAATGGAGAAGAAGAAGATATTCGACGAATGCGAGTATTTTTCATGTTTTATGCCTCTATGAAGGGATATATGTTGGTTTCCATATTGTCGATCCTGCACAGAAAAGATAATCGACCGCGGATAAGTGGGGCACAAATTCTCCGTGAAGTTGTGGATATATGGGGTACCAAAAGTCTTGAAAAATCACTTTTATGCCTTCTTCGTCGAAACGTTTAAGATTTAAGTAGGCGTGACCTCCCGCTCCTGCGAGATGGGTATCAGCTCCGAGCGCTTTGCACTGGGCAATTATTTGTTCGCTTCCTTTTCCTGAAACATTAATAGATGAAGCCATAACCAAGGGCGTTTCTATTTTGAAAAACTTCATCAATCCTTTTATAAGGTGCATGTTAAGGTCGATTAGCATTGTCCATTTTTGGCTGTACGTTTCCTCGAAGAAGCCGCTGAATTTTTCCCAATAAGGAGCTTTAGAATAATTGTGTTTTAACGTTAGCCAATGACGCTCTGCCCACCTCGGTTCCGCATCATTTGCTATTTCTATCTCGTTAATGGGCAAATTTTCTCCATAATGCTTTACCGGAACGGTTAACAATTTAACTCCATACTGCGTTTTTATCCTGTTCCTGTTTTGAAACTCTTGCCGCTCGAACTGAACGTTATCAGCAATTATAAAAATATTGCATCGAAGCATTTTATCAAAAAAACCTAACCAAGGTAGATAGTTTGGTTGATGCCCAGCTTCTATCATTACCCATTTCGACCAAAAAGGCTTAATGTGTGCAATTAATCATGACTTCAACTTCAAGGGTGTTTTTCCAGATATCTCACCACTTCAAAAGCCTCAGCTGCAGCAACTCCCACTTGACTTCCCCTGAAAGAGGCCAAGTTAACCATTGACTCGTACGTCAAATATCTTTTCTTCTCCTGTGACAGATGGCACCTAAGAGCTTTCCACTTATCTTCAATGCAATTAGATATGTCCAAAAAATAGTTTGGCGAGAATGCAGGAGTTACTCTAGGTGTTTCATAAGCAAGTATCTTGGGAACATTTCTGAACGCTGACAAAGAAAGCCAGCCCACCATTCTATGATCTTGATGAATATCATTAACTGTGTGAGTCAGTACGATGTCTGGTCTTCTATCTAGATAGAACTGTTCAAGGAAGTCGATTGCTTCGTGTGAATTTGGTATTTCTGCATCCCGAAATTCCCCGAAAAACACTTCTTTTACGCCCAGAACTCTGAGGGCTTCTCGGCTTTCTTTGACTCTGACTTTTGCGTTTCCACTTTGCTCTCCTTTGGTCATAAAAACAGCAACGACCATTGCCTTATCCAAATTTGCTTGGCACAATGTTCCTCCACATCCCAGTTCAATGTCATCTGGATGCGCCCCGACCGCAAGTATCAAACGGGATCTAAAGACCATTGCAACACCACACCAAACATCAGGCCTTTTTCAATAGCTACTAATCATCTGTAAATATACCACTTGCTATGCAATTTCTAATATGTCTCATCTCGTAATATAGGTGCAGTCAACCAGAAAGCGTCATATTCAACTTCAAATCCACAAACCGCGCGTGGTACTGGAAACTGCTCGTCGTAGCGTTAAAAAGCCACAGCTCAAAAACTAAGTCACCAAAAAATCTGTTTAGAGTCGAATTCCAACGCGAACTAGAACCTCGCAAATCCAACACAACACCGTTCAAAACCATACTGTGAAACTCAACCCGAGAAAGCGTCTCATTGTACGCATAATCAAAAGAGAAAGTCAATAGCTGCTCCCAAACTCCTTCATCAGCCACAAAAGCCGTAATATTGTAAAGCGATGGCAAACTGCTCGGAGTACGATTAGCTAATGGACCGAAGCTCGTCGGCGCCGACTGGGTTTGGTTGCGAAACTTCACCTCAACCAAATAATAAGCTGTGTACCCCAAATGGTTCGCAATCTCGAGAAAAACGCTGTAGTTCAAGCCACGCGTGATGTTGTACGGATAATTCTCAGCCCTGTGATTCAGATCCAGAAGCGAAAGCTCAGTAAAAAACTCTGTCCTCGGATAGACCAGTAGCCTGCTCAGCGCAGGGGAAGCCACAAGCAAAGCCAAAATGCCCGTAACAGCCATGAAAAGGACACGATAATTCTGCAGACCCATTCAAACTTCACTTCCAGTTTTCTCATATTTTTTCTTTAGCACAGTCCAAACAATTAAACCGCCGCAAACAACAGCCACACTTCCCTCAATATTAACCATGAAATCCCAATAACGTTGTTGGGCTCCAGCCACTGCCAAAGCATCCGCCTTAGCTGAAAAACCGTTCAGTTTTGCTTGGCTTTCAACGGCAAAGTCGACAGCGGCGGATTCGTTCGTGCTAAGAACCAACTTGGCCTTGGACAAGAGTTCTGCTGCCTCAGTGAGATTACTCAGCAAGTCTGTGACGTTGGCTCCCGCTTTTTCCGCCTGTAAAACCGCCTCATAAGCTGAATTAAGAGCATTTTCAGCTTCGGTAATCTTTGCCGTAGCTTCATTTTCGCTATTAACCATACAAACTGTCGTTAAAGACAGTAGTAGAAATAGGCAAAGGCACGACACAACGCAAAGCATTTTCAAATTTCTGCAGCCCTCAATTATCTACTCGAGCATAGCTCTTCCAAGACTTTTCTTTTAACACTAACGTCATTAAGCCGCTTTTCAACATGCTTATTTCGTCTTGAATAATCTTTATACTTTTCCAAGAACTCCTGACCCTTAGGCGTGAGCACAAAACATCGTTCTTTACCCTCAAAACTGATAAGATATGCTTTCCTGATTTCAGCCAAATATTTGGTTAAGAGCTTGTAGCTTAAATTGGCCTGATACATGATCTGGGTTTTTTTAGCACGTCGACTTGCTACAAGCAGTATGTCCGCTACAATGTCTAATCTGCTTCTATAACTACCCAAATTTATCGCCTTAAAATTGAATCGTTAAAAAG
>Ga0315282_10005496_pt1 | contig 21549 bp, 18 predicted proteins | sample YL17G07_20_MG_FD_203693 | JGI IMG/M metagenome (GOLD analysis project Ga0315282, IMG submission 203693) | Sediment microbial communities from Yellowstone Lake, YNP, Wyoming, USA - YL17G07_20 | ecosystem: Environmental > Aquatic > Freshwater > Lake > Sediment | place: USA: Wyoming | collected... | reverse complement strand
AAGATAAAGAATAAGGGGATAGAAATAGTCTATGTAACATTACATGTAGGACCTGGGACATTCCTTCCAGTGAGGGTGGAAAATATAGAGAATCACTACGTATTACCAGAAGAGATAGAAGTCTCTGGCGAATCAGCAGAAGCTATAAATCAAGCTAGAGAAAGGGGGAGTAAAATAGTAGCAGTAGGTACAACTGTAGTAAGGACTTTAGAGAGTATATCTGATGAGAAAGGCACAGTAAACCCTTTTAAAGGTAAGACCGACCTCTATATATATCCTGGATATAAATTTAAGGTTATAGATAGGCTAGTAACAAACTTTCATCTTCCGAGGTCCTCATTATTACTACTTGTCTGTGCATTCAGAGGTAGAGACTTAATCATGAAATCCTACCAAGAAGTAGTCAAGTTAGGCTATAGGTTTTACAGTCTTGGAGATGCTATGTTATTATATTAGGTATGAGTATCTCTTTTCAAATTTTAAAGGAATCAGAAAATACTTCGGCAAGAACCGGGGTAACTACTACTCCCCATGGGACTTTTGAAACCCCAGTATATATGCCTGTTGGGACTCGGGCTACGGTAAAGACAGTAACACCAGAAGAGGTAAAAGAGTGTGGGGCAAAAATAATTCTTGCCAATGCATTCCATCTTGCATTAAGACCAGGGAGTGAACTTATAAGAAATTTTGGGGGATTACATAGCTTTATGCACTGGGATGAGGCTATCCTAACTGATAGTGGCGGTTATCAGATTATGAGCCTAAATCCTCTAGTAAAGATAAATGATGTTGGGATATACTTTAAATCTTTCCTAAATGGGAGAGAGTATCTATTTACTCCAGAAGAGGTGATAAAGATAGAAGAAGACTTAGGTGCAGATATAATAATGCCACTAGATGAATGTATCTCCTACCCCAGTGATATAGGAAAGACTAGAGAAGCTCTAGAAAGGACTATTAGCTGGCTTTCTAGGTCTATAAAGGCTAAGAGGAGAGAAGACCAAGCGTTATTTGGTATCGTTCAGGGCGGAACATTTAAAGACCTAAGATTAGAAGCTCTAGAACGAGTCGGTTCAATGGATATTGAAGGGTTAGCGATTGGTGGATTGAGTGTTGGAGAACCTAAAGAGATAATGTATGATATACTAGAGAATATTATTCCATATGCACCTAAAGAAAAACCGAGATATCTTATGGGAGTAGGGACACCATTATCTTTAGTAGAAAGTGTGATTAGGGGTATAGATATGTTTGATTGTATATTTCCTACCAGGCTTGCCAGACACGGAGGCATATTTACTAGTGAGGGACGTATAATTATTACAAATGCAGAATTTACAAACGATTCTAAACCTCTAGATGAAAGATGTAACTGTTATACCTGCAGGAATTATTCTAGGGCTTATATAAGACATCTATTTAAGGCAGATGAGGCACTTGGACCTAGGCTTACTACTATCCATAACTTGTCATATATCCTCCACCTTATGGAAAGGATAAGAGAAGCTATCAAGAGAGATACTCTTTTAGAGTTAAGAGAAGAGATAATGTATTTTTATAGAAAGGAGCTGACTGTGTGATGGGAGAGGGACAATCAATTTATTATCCTCTTATATTCTGGGTAATCTTTTTCGTCATCTTTTACTTTATGCTCATAAGACCTCAACAACAGAGAGAAAAGAAGCATAAAGAATTCGTAAGCAGTTTGAAAAAAGGGATGCGAATAATAACTGAAGGTGGATTCTTGGGAACAATAATAGAAGTAAAGGATAAAACCGCACTCATCAAGCTTGCAGACAATGTTACTGTAGAGACGTTAAAAGATGCTATCATCGGTAAACAAGCAAAAGACTAATTCCAAAATTAAAAATAGATGAAATGGAATCATAGAGATGTAATTTTTATATTATTTTTTGTTCTAATAAGTTTTATACCAGCTGTATTCTATCCTAAAAGCTATGATCCATTTGAATTGCCTAAGCTTATCTTAATAAGGATAGGCTTAGGTTTAATTTTAATTATAACCCCTATCTTGAAATTTCGAATATACAAAAATAACTCCTCCTCTATATTCTGGGGGCTAATACTATTAATCTCTGCATTTTCTCTCTCTACTATCTTTTCTGATTATAGATGGGTAAGTTTCAATGGTGAATGGGAAAGATATATGGGGTTATCATCTCTAGTACCTGTAATAGGACTAGCCTTCGTTCCTATGTTTATAGACCATAAAAAGCTCACATTACTAAGATACGGAGTCTTTATAAGTTTAGTATTTATAATAATTAAAAGTTTCAGGCAGATTTTAGGATATGATATACTTCCAATAAATGTTACTGGGGGAAGAGTTATTTCTTCAATGGGGAATCCAGATTTCCTTGGACAATTCATTGTAATGGTAATACCCCTCTTAATTATAGAGACGATATATTCAAAAAAGATATGGAAGATCTTAGCCTCCATTCTATTTGGCTTAACTTTCTTTGTTCTCATAGCATCTGGTACTAGAAGCTCATGGCTTACATTTATAGTTCTTCTATTTCTCCTGCCAGTGATATTTTTGGAGCCAAAAACACCAATATACATCTATAGAAAAACTATCCTCTATGTATTGTTTTTTGCTCTTTTAATAGCTGTAAATCTTTATCTGCCAGCAGGAATTCCTATAAAGATTTCTGTTCTTGTACTATCTCTCTTGTGGGTCTATTCCTATTTGAAATATATATTCCCATATATTAGAGAAAGCCTAAAATTATATTGGAAATCCCTTGTCTTGATAAGCATTATTATGATTACAGTATATATCGCCTTCCCTTATGTAGAATTACTTACTCCAGGCAAAAATGTAAGGCTAGAAGAAATGCTTAAAAATAGATTTACTCAATTATCTAATATAAAAAATGAGGGAAGACTCTATATAATAAAAGACTCTTTTAAGCTCATAAAGAATGAGATGTTAAATAACCCTCTAAGATTATTCTTTGGTTTTGGTTTAGATACCGTAGGGAAGGTATTTATTAAATATAAAGGGCTAGAACTTGCTAGAAAGGATGCTATAGATAATATTACATATCCTGATAGGGCGCATAACGAATATCTTGATACCCTTTTACAGACTGGACTATTAGGATTAGTTGCTTTTATATTCATTTTGTATTCAGTAATAAAAAAAGGTATATCAATTCATAGGACGAAACATCCTTATAGGATATTTGCTGGAGCTTTAACCCTTGGTATTATAGGGTTTGCTACTAACGGGGTGCTCATATTTGGTACAAGTGCCACCTATTTATATTTTTATATTTTCTGTGGAATTATAGGAGTGATAAATACACCTAAAGGCAAGAGATGGAATCTAAAAAAAGATAAGCTCTATCCTATCCTGATATCTAGTTTAATTATATTCTGTATCTGTTCAACCCCAGTTGGGATAAATCAAATAAAGGCACACAGATTACTCTTAAATGGGGTAGAGGCATTCAATAATAAGCAATTAGACAAGGCACAAAAATTATTTGAAGCATCTTTTAAAGCCTATCCTATAGGATATACTGCTCAGAGAGAGTTAGAAATATATAATATTAAGATGAATATAGCAAAATCAAAAGAAGAGGCAAAAAGATTCTTTAGTTCTGGGGAAGAACTATTCCCGCTTATTTTAAAATATGTAAAATATCCTACCAGTAGTCATTATGCAATAGCCGCATTTTATATGGATGGGTATAAGATAGACAAATCTTACCTCAAAGATGTTGTGTTTCATCTTAAAAAATGCCTAGAGTATGATTCCTACTATAAACCTGCCTTAAGAGCATTGGCTAATATATATAGTATCTATCTTCACAATCCAGAGTTGACATATCAATATTCAAAAAGATACATAGAGATAGAACAGAGAGATATATTTATGTGGAAAATGCTGATGAGGTCAGCAAGAGATGTAAAGGATTGGGAGACTGTAAAATTTTCAGCGGAAGCTATATATCTAGCAACAGAGAAAAAGGACAAAGAGGCAGAAAAGTTCTTAAAAGAAGCAGAAAAGATGATTAATCTCTCCAAAAACCCTTAGTAACACCAAGAGGTTCGAGTTTCCTGCGAAGCTCAAGCATTGCAGTATAGGTAGGTATTACATATACATTGTTATCTTGAGAATGTTCTATAGCCATATATAAAGCCTTAAGGAGATCTTCTTCTACAGAGAATTTACTGAGGTCAAAACCTCCATATTTAAGCCTTAGAGCCATATCACACGCTCTTCTTCCTGAGGTTACAATAAAATGAGAATTCCCCTTAAGTATCTCGAAAATTACATCCCAGAGCCAGGATATATCTCTTCCATCTTGGATTTTATCATTTATAGCAATAACAATGGTAGGATTTTCAAGTTTCATAAACAACTTCAAAATCTCATTAAATCCTGCAGGATTTTTAGCAAGAATGATATGAACTAGTCTATTATTAAGAACTATCCTTTCTCCTCTTCCAAATGCTGCCCTTGTATTAGAAAGCCCTCTTAATATAGACTCAACGGAGATACCAAAAATAAATGTACATAATATACTAGCCAAAATGTTATAGATATTATATCTACCTGGTAATTGAGTTTTTATAGAAGTCTTATACTCTCCAAAAGACATATAAAAGGATGAGCCATTTAGCCCTGATTCAATATCTGAGGCTACTATATCAGGATTTGGTCTTTTAAATCCACAGGAAGGACATTTAAAAATTCCTTGGTGTCCCATATAGTGTCTTTTATATACAAGTGTCGTATCGCAGAATGGACAGGACTTTATATCTGCAATGCCCGAATATATGTATTCATCAGAAGATTCTATCCCAAAATATAAGGTCTTATTGTCTAATTTATATGTAATACTGGAGACAAGTGGGTCGTCAGCATTAAGGATAAAATGAATATCTTTATCTGAAATAGCCATATCTCGAAAGGTTTTAACAAGTTTATCTACTTCTCCATACCTATCCAATTGGTCTCGAAATAGATTAGTTATTATAATAACTCTTGGTTTTACATCTCTTACCAAAAGCCTTATATGTGCTTCATCTATTTCAAATACACCGACATCTCTCTCTAAATTTCCTGCTATAGAGGACTCTTTAATCAGGCTGGTAGCTATCCCTCTAGGGAGATTAGCCCCAGCCCGATTATGAACATAAGTTATATTTGCCTCAGTAAGAATACTAGATATAATTCTAGCTGTTGTAGTCTTTCCATTTGTTCCTGTAATAAAGATGGTGGATTTTAAATTCTTAGAGAGGTCTTTAAGGAGGTCAGGATAGATGGAAAGAGCAAGCTTTCCAGGAAAACTTGTCCCTCCAAAATGAAATAAATTGGTCAGTTTTATAGCAAGTTTACCAGCAAGAATACTAGAGTAAAGCCTAAGATTCATCTCCTTCCTAAGATTTTATAAAGTTCATCTTCCTCCTTGCACAAGGAATAACTCAATCTCAACTTCCAAAGCTGATTAAAAGAAGGTAAACCTACAGACTGTTCTAAAGCCCACTCTTTAGCGAAACGTCCATCTTTGATCTCTTCTATTGCCTCTTTCATAATTTTCTTAGTCTCTTCAGTAATATACCTCTTTCCCCAGGTCATATGGCCATACTGGCTTGTATGTGAATGTAATTTCAGCTGATTCCATAATCCTAACTGAGCTATAGAGTTTCCTATCTCTCCTAGCTCTCCAGACGCATAAAGCTCTAAGATAGCAATTTCAGGACTAACTCCTTCCTCTATAAGCACTTCATAACAGGTCTGAAGAAGATATAACATTGCTCCAGCCCAAGAATGCTCACTGAATAAATCCACAAGAGTCTCCTCATAGAAACCAGAAGATACCCCACAACCTCCTGGAAGGAAGGCTCCTATTCCTTTGGATAGAGCTAGTGTATAGTCCCATGCCTTTCCAGATGAGTCTTGCTCTACTCCAATAAGCACAGGGAATCCTTTTTTATTCTCAAATAGTCCTCTCACACCCTTCCCTATCATCCTGGGAGCAACCATTATGGTATCTACACCTTGAGGAGGGATTATAAAACCATAGGCAATATTATATCCACTTGCAAAATCTATAACCTTACCAGGAGAGATATATGGTTCTATGTCTTCTTTAAATACCTTTGGTGCAACTTCATCAGGAATGAGTAGAAGAATCACATCTGATTCCTTTACTGTTTCTCTAATCTCTTTTACATCAAAACCATCTTTCTTAGTTAGCTCCCATGCATAATCTTTTATATTTCCAACTATTACATCCAGGCCACTATCTCTTAGATTGAGAGCCTGAGCCCTCCCCTGATTTCCATAACCTATGACACCTATCTTTTTATCCTTTAATAGTTCTAAATTTGCATCCTTATCTGTAAAAATCTTAGCCATTTAAATCAACCCCTTTAGTCTAAAATTTTAAAGATTCTCTCAGCAAGTTCTGAGATTCTGATTCTATTAAAACCAACAACTATACTTTCCAGGGTATCATTTAAAGGTTCTATCCATTTCCTAGGAAGATTTTTTGCCCCTAGTATAGCTCCCATAATTGAACCCGCTGTAGCCCCATTACAATCAGTATCAAGTCCACACATAACACTTATAGTAATAGCCTTTTCAAAATCTCCACCAGAATGCATAAGGCCTAGGACAACAAAGCAGGCATTATTAATTGTATGCACTGGATGATAACTACCGTACTTATCCACTATCCTATCCCAAACTTTACGCCAATCCTTTTCCTCTTTACCCCACCTTATAACCTCTTTTATAGCTTTATAAAGCCTTGACTCTTTAGGTATCTCAGATAGACCGATATTTATAGCCTCTTCTATATCCATAGTAACAAATGCACTGGCTATAGTAGCTGATATAAACATTTCTCCATAGATCCCATTCTTTATATGTGACAAAGAGGCATCTCTATAAGCAAATTCAGCTGCTCTCTCTGGATTACCAGGATTTACATATCCAAATGTATCTGCCCTTATCTGAGCTCCTATCCACTCTCTATACGGACTCATATAAAGAGCTGATTCTGGTGGTTCTATTCCATTTACGAGATTTCTATAAGCTACTTTTTCTGCAGTGTATACCATCATATAAGGAAGATGTGTAAGCCATTCTTCAGCTACATCTTTAGTGGTAAAGTCCTTCCCATATTTTTCTAAAATATTTAGACCCATTATTGTATAGTCTATATCATCATCCCTTACCATACTGGTAATATTTCCTGCTGTCCAGGATTTCACATTTTTTATTCTTTTAAATGGTTCCTCATCAGATTCTATATAGGGGAAATAATAATCTAAAACCTCCTTATCAGCAAGTTTTAGATAAAGTCCTATATCTTTTCTCTTCCATCCTTCTACAGGTTTACCTAAAAGACATCCAGCACACCTACCCAATACTGCTCCTAAAATTTTATCCTTCAGTTCCTCTTTAGATAGCTTTAGTTCAATTCTTCTTGGTCCATCTGGTCTACACTTTCTTATCTTATCAAGACAGGAAGGTTCAATATAAGGAAAGTCTGAAGAGGGTTCTAATTTCATAAGCCCCTTATATAAAGTCAAGATTGTATCCTCTCCTAGATTTTGGATATCTATCTTTTCAAATGAAGAGACATCACACCCTTCTTCTCTCCGTTGAATAACTTCGTCTATAAAGAGACTTCTAAGTTCATTTAGTTTCATAATCTCTACCCCCTTATACTTCAGGGACTTTCACTGCTTTACCTAACTCTACAGAATCCCACGCTGACAGGGTAACTGCCAATGTTTTTACTGCATCTCTATAGGTAGAAAGGATACAGGAAGGGTCTTTTGATTTTACTGCATTTATAAATATTTTGTCTTCCTCTAGATAAGGGTTTAGTTTTGTCTGCTCTTCTATCTTTTTCTTAGGCTCATTTATAACTAATTTATTACCTAGAATTTCTACTACTAAGTCTCTAGCATAGATATGGAGTCCAACTGTATAACCAAAATTTAATGCACAGGTATTTGATATATTCCCAACTACTCCATTTTTAAATTTCAAGTTCACTGTACCTACATCAGGTACATTCATACTATCAACATCAAATATCAATCTTCTGGCAAAAAGAGCATAGACTTCATCTATATCTCCAGCAATAAATCTAGCCAAGTCAACTATATGTGTAGTCTGCTCTACAAACTGTCCCCCAGATTGCTCTTTTCTCCTCCACCAAGGAGCCATAGGTAATCCTCCCATCCAATAACCCAAAACCATACCTACCTTCTCAGAGGAAATAACGTCTTTGGCTTCCTTTGTTATATCCATATATCTCCAGCAATATCCTACACTTACAATCATATTTCTTGCTTCTATAAGATTAAGAATTCCTTTCACAGTATTAAGGTTGATTCCTATAGGCTTCTCTATAAAAAATGGAAGATTCTTTTCTATGACCTTTTTCTCTATATCTCCATGGGCAAATGGAGGGACACAGATATATACACAATCCAAAGCTCCTGAATCAAGCATCTTATCTAAGTTATCATAAGGAGTAAACTCGAACTTTTTTGATGCCTTAGTTAAAGTTTCGCTAGATGCATCATACCCACAGACAATCTTAGTATCTTCTATTTGAACAAGCTGATTCATATGATGTTGGGCTATTCCACCAGTACCTATAAACCCTATTCTGATTGACATTTCTATCCTCCTAGATTAGAGATTTTAAGAATTTTACAGTTTTCGGTAGGAGTTCATCTGGGTCTCCAGGAATACCACACTCTAAAGCCATATAATTTGTATATCCTTTTTCCTTCAACACCTTAAAGGGCGTGGAAAAATCTGTATGTCCCATCCCTGGTAAGAGTCTATTACTATCAGCTAAATGTATATGAGCTATAAGACTTGCATTCTCTAAGATAGAGTCGGCAATATTTGCCTCCTCTATACTCATATGAAAGAAATCAGCTATCAACTTTAGACCTCTATTATGGGTAAGGCTCAGAATTTTCTTCCCATCCTGCAAGGATTTTACAAAATGGGTCTCGTATCTATTCAAAGGCTCAAGTAATACGTAAGTACCCTGACTATGAGCATATTCTCCAAGTTCGTCTAATAATTCTACTAGGAGCTTTTTTTCGAGTTCTTTTACACCCATAAGAGGAGTTAAATCAGGTAATCTAGGAGGACCAAAAACGGGAACAACTATTAAACCAACTGCACCTAGCTCTCCAGAAAGAGAAAGTAACTCTTTTATATCGCTTAAAGCCTTTTCCCTCTCTTTCTTATCTGGATCTAGAAGACACCCACCATACCCTGCACAGATTGTACTTATCTTGATAGTCCGTCCTTTAAAAGCCTCTTTTATCTCATTTAATCTCTCCTTAAGTCCATTACCCCATAACTCTACCCCATCAAAACCAAACTCCTCTAGCATAGTTATTTTTTCTTTTAGACTACTACCCCTTACTAGATTCTCTTGACAAGCTAACTTCATAAAATACCTCCCGAGTATAGAATAATTTTCTAATTTCTAAAGCTACTTATAGGAGGTGGAATCCTTCCACCTCTTTCAAAAACTCCTCTACAAGAAAAACTATTTACACTGATGATAGGAGCTTTCCCCAACAACCCTCCAAGTTCAACCCATTCACCAGGTTTACCACCAGGCACAGGAAGAATTCTTACTGCAGTAGTTTTGTTTGCCATTACCCCTATAGCCATTTCATCAAGGATTATACCCATTAAAGTATAAGGATCGACATCTCCAGGGATAGGAATCATATCAAGTCCCACCGAACATACATTTGTAAGAGCCTCAAGCTTTTCTAAAGTAAGTGCCCCACAAGACACAGCTTCAGCAATACTTTTATCCTCACTTACTGGTATAAAAGTACCACTTAATCCACCAACTGAAGAAGAAGCCATAAATCCACCTCTTTTTATAGCATCATTTACAAGAAAAAGTATAGCGGTACTACCAGGGGCTCCTATAAATTCTAATCCTATCCTCTCCATAATTTTCCCCACACTATCTTCCTCTTCTGGAGTAGGGGCAAGAGATATATCGACACTGCCAAAATTAATATTTAGCCTTTTTGCAATTTCTTTTCCAATAAATTCTCCAGCTCTAGTAATCTTAAAAGCTACTCTTTTAATCTCTTCAGCGACATCAATCAGGCTAGAATCTTTAGGGAGTCTCTCTAATGCTGCCCTTACTGTTCCAGGTCCACTTATACCCACATCTAATATCTTTTCCCCTCTCTTTATACCATGGAACGCTCCAGCCATAAATGGATTATCTGGGGGAGGATTACACATAACAATAAGCTTTGCACAGGTAACTGGGTTCGTTTTAAGCTTAGCTGTTTCAAGAATTATATAGGATACCTCTTTTATTGCATCAACATTTATTCCTCCTCTAGTAGAGGCTACTACTATAGAGGCACATAGTCTATTAGTCTCATTCAATATACAGGGTATAGCCTTCAGAAAAGCCTTATCACTCTCACTTATCTCATATTCTAGAAAGGTAGTATAACCACCTATAAAATCCAACCCAATCTCTTCTGCTGTCTTGTCCAGTTCTTTTGCAAGATATAAATAATCTTTTTCATCCTTACTAGAGATGAGTAAAGAGACAGGGGTTATAGCAACTCTTTTATTAACTATAGGAATCCCATATTCTAATTCTACCTTTTTTATAATATCTAAGAAATCTCTGGTAACCCCCTTTAACTTCTCAGAAATAGAAAAAGCTGTCTCTCTTACAGTCTCTCTTCTCAAATCAAGGAGGTCAAGCCCTAGAGTAATAGTCCTAATATCAAGCCTTTCTATCTGAACCATCCTTATAGTTTCTAGTATCTCTTCAGTCGTAAAGAGCATAACTATATCCTGTGCATTGCTCTAAAGATTTCTTCCCTCTCTAGAGAGACTTTTACTTTGAGTTTTTCTGCTTCTTTTGAGAGCTTTTCTACTAATGGGGATAAGTCATCTAAAGGTGTCACATCTACAAGGACCACCATAACAAACATATCACCCATAATAGTCTGTGTTATATCTAGTATATTGACACCAAAATCAGCTAGAACCGAGCTTATTCCTGCTACAATCCCAGTATGGTCAAGACCCATCACTGTAATTATAGCCTTATTCAACTTTCAACTCCTAAGCTAAAACCATCGTGAAGAATCTTTACAGCCTTCTCCACTTCCTGTTCCCTTATTATACAACCAATCTTTATCTCTGATGTAGAGATCATATCAATATTTATCCCCGCATCACCTAAGAGACCAAACATCTTTGCTGCTATCCCTGGAGTGCTCTGAATCCCAACTCCAACGATAGACACCTTTCCTACATCTTTATTACACTGGACCTCTCCTATACCAAGCTGTTTCTTAACTTTCTCTAAAATCTCTAATGCCTTATCTACATCATCTATAGAGATAGTAAATGAAATATCTGTATAACCTGACTCACTTATATTCTGGATGATATCATCTACATTTATTCCTGCCTCTCCTAAAGGCTTGAATACCTTATGTGCCACTCCAGGCTTATCAATTACATGTCTAAGTGTAATCTTTGCTATATCTCTTTTATGAACAACTCCTCTAACTCTACTTACAGGCTCCATATCGTTTACCTCCTGAATTACAGTTCCAGGCTCACTTTCAAAAGAAGATTTTACCTCTATCTTTATATTATAAATCCGACCGAGCTCTACAGCTCTGGTATGCATTACTCTAGCTCCTTGACTAGCAAGCTCTAGCATCTCTTCGTAAGAAATGGAATCAAGTTTTTTCGCATTATTCACTATCCTCGGGTCTGCAGTATATACCCCTTTAACGTCAGTATATATCTCAGTTTTTTCCACCCCTAATGCTATTCCAAGGGCTACTGCTGTAGTATCAGAGCCTCCCCTTCCAAGGGTAGTAATATCATTCTGGTCACATATGCCCTGGAATCCAGCAACAATTACAACCTTACCTCTCTTAAGTTCATCATCTATCCTAGTAGTATCTACTGCCTTTATCCTTGCACGAGTAGCATTTTCATCTGTAAAGATTCCTGCCTGCCATCCAGTGAGGGAAATTGCTGGAATCCCCATACTGTTTAATGCCATAGCCATCAATGCCCCAGAGAGCTGTTCACCAGTAGACATAAGGGCATCTAGCTCTCTAGGAGAAGGAGAATTAGTAATCTTTTTAGCAAGAACAATCAGTTCATCGGTAGTATCACCCATAGCAGAGACAACTACTACTAAGTCATTCCCTTCTCTTTTTAGTCTTGCTAATTTTTCTGCTATATTCTTTATCTTCTCAGGTGTTCCTACAGAAGTACCACCATATTTATGAACCAGCAACATAACTCCTCCTAATTTATACTAATCCTAATTTTACAAGAGATTCGGCTATCTGAACTGCATTAAGAGCTGCACCCTTTCTTATATTATCAGATACTATCCACATAGCTATACCATTTTCTACGGATTCATCTCTCCTGATTCTCCCAACAAACACTTCATCTTTACCTTCTGCTAAAATTGGCATAGGATAGACACACTCTTCAGGTGCATCCATAACCACTATTCCAGGAGATTTCATTAGAATCTCTCTTACCTCTTCAGGTGTTATAGGAAGTTCTGTCTCTATATTTACAGACTCAGAATGAGCTCTAAAAACAGGGACCCTTACTGTAGTAGCACATACTTTTATAGACTGGTCATCTAGTATCTTTCTGGTCTCCTGCACCATTTTCATCTCTTCTTTTGAATACCCATTGGGATAAAATATATCTATATGTGGTAACAGGTTAAAAGCAATCTGGTGGGGATATATTTTAGGTGTTATAGATTTATTTCCAATAATATTCCTAGTCTCTTCCCATAGCTCATCTACAGCCTCTCGCCCTGTACCAGAAACAGACTGATATGTAGATACTACTATTCTTTTTATCTTATACTTTCTATGAATTGGGGCTAAGGCTACAACCATCTGTATAGTAGAACAGTTTGGATTAGCTATAATACCTTTATGATCTCTTAGCTTTTCTTCATTTACTTCTGGAACTACAAGAGGGACATCCTGTTCCATTCTAAAAGCATTACTATTATCTATTACTATAGCTCCCGCCTTTACTACCTCTGGAGAGAGTTCTTTACTACCCTTTTCACCAGCAGAGAATAGAGCTATTTGAACACCCTTAAAGGCTTCAGGGGTAACCTCTTCTACTACTATATCTCTTCCCTTAAATTGCATTATCGTCCCTTGAGAGCGACTAGTAGCTAAAAGTTTAATGGACTTAACAGGAAAATTTCTCGATTTTAAAATAGATACCATTTCTCTACCTACAAGTCCAGTAGCTCCAACTACCGCTACATTATACATCATTCACCTCCGAAACAGCTCCTTCTTGATCTATATCTAAATTTAAAATTTCAACCTTCATATCATATCTATTAAAGATATCTGAAACTGAATGAGAAATAGATTTTACATTACTCTTATAAGACAAAACAACTACCGTAGGACCAGAACCGCTTATCATCACACCTAAGGCCCCAGCATCTAATATGTCTTTTTTTACCCTATTATAGTTAGGGATAAAACTTCCTCTATAAGGCTCATGAAACTCATCTTCAAGGATAAATGAAAGGTCTTCTAGGTTTTCTGTAACGAGAGAAGCGATAAAAGTACCTACTCTAGCTAAACTTCTAGCTGCTACTTCAAAAGAAATACTATTTGGCAACTTTGTCCTCGATAACCCAGTAGGAACATCAAACTCTGGTACTGCTACAATTAAAGAAACAAAATTAGGGAAAAGGATCTTTTTTACAACTACTCTTCCATTATGAACCAAGGAAACTGTACATCCTCCAAAAATAGCAGCACTTACATTATCTGGATGTCCTTCTATTTCTACTGCATATTTTATCAATTCTTCCTTAGTAAAATTCTTACCTAATATATAGTTAGCTATTATGAGCCCTGCCACAATAGCGGTAGCACTACTACCAAGTCCTTTATATATTGGTATATTATTCCATATCTTCACTTTTAAGGGGGGTAACTTATAGTTAAATATTTTAGTAAAGTAGTTAAGGGTAGAGAGAAAGGCATTGTTCTCCCTGTTACAAAGTGCCTCACTCCCTTCTCCATATATCTCTAAGCCAGGTAGTTCATCATCACTTACTTCAAATCTATTGTACAGTCTTAAAGCCAATCCCAAAGTATCGAATCCTACTCCCAGATTGGCAGTAGTCGCTGGAACTCTTACTCTTACCCTCATAGAAATTCTCTTAACTCCTCTATCAAAGGAGATATTACTATAGGACTAGAGGCAACTTTTACAGCTGTATCAGGGTCCTTTAGACCGTGTCCTGTAAGCACACAGACCACAGTAACATCTCTGGGGACCTTGTTCGTTTTTATATATTTTATAAGTCCTGCAATAGACGCAGCAGAAGCAGGTTCAACAAATATACCTTCAAGGCTTGCTACAAATTTATAAGCCTGAATAATCTCTTCATCAGAGACCATATCAATAATACCTTCAGATTCTTTTGCTGCCTCTACAGCGAACTTCCAACTAGCTGGATTACCTATTTTAATGGCAGTAGCTATAGTTTTAGGATTCTCTATTGGGTATCCCCTTACTATGGGAGCTGCTCCTTCAGCCTGAAATCCCATCATCTTGGGAAGTTTATTACTCTTTCCATTTAACCTATACTCTTTGAATCCTTTCCAGTATGCAGTAATATTACCTGCATTTCCAACTGGAATAAAGAGAAAATCAGGAGCATCTCCAAGAAAATCACAGATTTCAAATGAAGCAGTCTTCTGTCCCTCTATTCTATAAGGATTTATAGAGTTTACTATTACAACTGGATATTGCTTGCCTGATTCCCTAACAAGCCTCAAGGCATCATCAAAGTTTCCCTTTATAGCAATTACCTTTGCCCCATATGTAAGGGCTTGGGCTAGCTTTCCTAGAGCTATTGAACCTTCAGGGATTAGCACAATTGCCCTAAGTCCACTAGCAGCAGAATAAGCTGCCGCAGATGCACTTGTATTTCCAGTAGAGGCGCATATTACTGATCTAGCACCCTCTTCTAATGCCTTAGCTATAGCTACAACCATCCCTCTATCTTTAAACGAGCCAGTAGGATTCATCCCTTCATACTTAAGATAGACTTTTACCCCTAACTCTTTAGAGATATGAGAAGCATAGATAAGGGGAGTATTCCCTTCATAAAGTGTAATGAGAGGAGTCCTTTCCGTAACTGGTAGATATTCTTTATATTCTCTTAAAACTCCCTGCCATCTCATTCTTCTACAACTCCTTCTATTCTCATTGTCGATTCTACTTCATTTACTACATCTAATCTCTCCATCTGGGCAATTGCCTGTGAAAATGGACCTTCCTGAGCAGTATGAGTAATAATAACTAGCTCGGCTTGTCCACGGGTATCAGGCACCTCTTTCTGGACTACACTAGCTATACTTATTCCTAGTTTTCCAAACACCTTAGCTATACCAGCAAGTACGCCAGCCCTATCAGGTACATTTAGTCTAATATAGTATCTAGTTTCCAATTTCTCTATAGGTCTTATAGAAGCACGTACTAAAGGAGGAGATTCGTACTGGCTACTTGCTCCATCTCTTAGAGAACGGGCAAGGTCACATAGGTCAGAAACGACAGCACTGGCTGTCGGTAAACTTCCTGCTCCTCTTCCATAAAACATCATCGGACCAACTGCATCTCCTACAAGATATATCCCATTGTAAACTCCTCTTACAGCAGCAAGCATAGAAGTCCTTGGAATCATAGTAGGATGTACTCTAAGTTCTAATCCATCACTATGCTTTCTTGCTATCGCTAGAGATTTTATCTCATATCCTAGCTCATGTACGTATTCTATATCTCTACTTGTAACTCTATCTATTCCTTCTACATAGATATCACTAGGGAATACATAGGCATTGAACGCAATTGAGGCAAGGATTGTCAATTTATATGCTGCATCAATCCCTTTTATATCATTAGATGGATTTGGTTCTGCATATCCTAACCTTTGAGCAGTAGCCAAAGCACTTTCAAATTCTTCCCCAGCCTCTGACATCCTTGTAAGAATATAGTTACTTGTCCCGTTTAAAATAGCCCGCAACTCTTGAATACTATTGGCTACAAGGTCTTCTCTTAATACTCTTATCAGAGGAATTCCTGCACCTACACTTGCCTCAAAATATATTTTTACATTTCTCTCCCTTGCGAGTTGAAATATATCTGGTCCATATGAGGCTATTACATCTTTATTGGCAGTGACTACATGTTTACCAGCATTTATAGCCTTAGAAATAATTTTAAATCCTTCTTCTTTCCCACCAGCTACTTCTATTATTATATCTATATCCTGAGAATTTATAATACTATCTATATCATGGGTAAGAAGCTGTGATGGAACTTTTACCTGCCTCTCCTTTTTGATATCTCTTACTCCAATCTTCTTTATCTCCAATATGTCCCAAGGAAAAACCTTAACCTCAGATTTCTTCTTCTCTAATACCTTCCATACCCCACTCCCCACATTTCCAAGTCCTATCATACCTATATTTAATGTTCTCATCTATGTAACCTCACTAAATCTGAATATTCTTCTCTATCCACCCAAACATCCTCTTTTCCATCTCTCACTCCAATAACTATAGGCCTAGGAAAAAGATTATAATTACTTGACATAGAGTAATTATATGCTCCAGTAGCAGTTACAACAAGTATATCTCCAGAGATAAGCTCCGGAAGAAAGGCTCTATCTATAAGGATGTCTCCAGACTCACAGTGTCTTCCAGCTATAGTTACTTCTTCTTTAATTTGCTCATTCATCTTATTAGCAACAAAGGCGGTATATTCAGTCTGATAAAGCATAGGTCTCGGATTATCAGACATTCCTCCATCTACACTTACATATTTACGTATACCAGGGATTTCTTTTATAGCCCCGACAGTATATACAGTTACCCCTGCATTACCAACTATATATCTACCTGGTTCAAAAATAAGGGTAGGTAGATCTATCCCCTCACTGTTGCATCTCTCCCCTATCGGATCAGCTACAGATACAGCCAATTCCTTAGGTGTAGGCGGATTATCTTCTGGCTTATAAGCTATCCCTAGCCCTCCACCTAAATCTAATTCTTTTACAGGTAGATTCCATTTTTTAGTAAAGACTACTAATTGTTCAGCCATAACCTCCGCTGCCAAATAGAAAAACTTGATATCAAATATCTGAGAACCTATATGACAGTGGAGTCCTATAAAGTTTAATAATGGGTCTAGGTTGACTATCTTTACGGCTTCCTCTAGCTCTTTACTATCTAACTGAAAACCAAACTTTGAATCTACTTTCCCAGTGCTTATATATGAATGAGTATGAGGGTCTACTCCTGGTGTAAGTCTAAAAAGAATATCTACTGGTCGCTTCTTTACTAAAGAAGCAAGAAACTCCAACTCATACAGATTATCTACTACAATATGTCCGACCCCTAAGCTAAGGGCAAACTTTAGTTCTTCCAAAGTCTTATTATTCCCATGGAAATAGACCCTATACATTGGAAATCCTGCTTCTTTCGCCAAGTAGAGCTCTCCACCAGACACTACATCTAAACCTAATCCTTCTTCAGAAACGATTCTTGCCATCTCTTTTACAAGAAATGCCTTACCTGCAAATATTATTTTAGAATTTGGATAAGTCCCTCTTACACTAGAGACAAACTCCCTACATTTATTCCTTAGAGTCATTTCATCGTAGAGATAGATAGGAGTCCTATAACTTTCAACTAACTTTAATACATCAACTCCCCCTATCTCTAAATGACCTAGCCCGTTTATTTGAGCTGTATCTGGTAATAGTCTATTATCTGGAATTCTCATATCAATACACAGGATATCCAGATTTTTGGGTAAGTTCTCTATAAGAACTCATAATGTCCTTAGTAATATTACCTGGACGTCTATCTCCGATTATCCTTCCATCTACCTTTACAAGAGGTATAACTTCGGCGGCAGTTCCAGTGAGAAATGCTTCTAAAGCATTATATAAATCATGCCTTGTAAACGGTTCTTCTCTCACCTCAATACCCTTTTCTTTTGCTATCTCTATTACAGTATCTCTAGTTATACCTCCAAGAGCCCCAAGATATGTTGGAGGAGTTATGAGGACCTTCTTCTTGGTATAAATAAATATATTATCAACTGCTGCCTCAACTACATATCCCTGAGGGTCAAGGAAAATCGCCTCCTCAACTCCAGCCAAATAAGCTTCAAACTTTGCCATCGCACTGTTTAAATAGTTTAAAGACTTTATTTGAGGATTGCTAGCATTAGGATTATTTCTTATAGTAGAAGCACAGACAGCAGATATTCCTTCTTCATACATCTTAGAAGAATAGAGAGAAATCTTATCTGCTATTATAATAACAGTTGGTGTTATAGCATCCCAAGGATTTATTCCCAATCCTTTTACTCCCCTAGTAACAATAGGGCGTATATATGCATCTCTAAGGTTATTTCTCCTTACAGTCTCAGCTATCTTTTGCTTAAATTCCTCTTTACTAAGAGGAATGTCTATAAGTATGCTATGGGCTGATTCGTAAAGTCTTTCTATATGCTCATCTAACTTAAAAATCCTCCCATTATAAGCACTAATCCCTTCGAATACGCCATCTCCATATAAAATGCCCCTATCATATACAGATACCTTTGCTTCTTCTGTAGGGACAAACTCTCTATTTATATAGACTACACCCATAAGTTTTAAGCCTCCTAATTATCCTAAAATTTCCACTAATTATACAAAATAGAATAGGTTTAAGCAAGAGAAAATCGGTTAAATTAATATTATATCAGAACTTGTAAATACTTTCTTTTCCCACCTGGCTTCAAACCACTCAGGATGCTGAGTATGCACAGGTATTATAATACTAGGATTTATCTTTTCTATAGCTTCTTCTAAGCCCCAAGGAGAGATATGACCTGAGGCATGATAGAGTCTATCAAATTCTATTCTCCCATTAATCCTTGTTATCCCTTTTGGTTCTATATGAAAATATTCTAACCAGTTTAAAAGCCTGTTAAAATCTATATTCTGCTCTTCTGTATATGCCTCACTGTTTGAATGTATATAGACTGCACCATTTAGAGTCTCTAAAGAAAAATCAAGAAGATTTGAAAACTCAAAATATCCCAGATTCAAGATATATAATCCTTTATCTTTCTCTATTTCTTCAGGTCTTATTATTAGACTCTCAATGGGAGGACCATTGAAGATTTCCCCTTTTAAAAGCTTCATCTCCCACCCTTTCCAATCCCCTTTCCCTTGATGATAAATTCTTAAGCAATCAAAAAATTCTTCTTCTACTCTCCACTCAGGATTTACTAAGGCTAATGTCTTTAAGAGTATATAATCTTTTGGTAAAACTACTAATAAACGGTCTAAATCTTTGGCTATTTTAAGAAAGGTATGAAACCTCTCTAGATGTCTCAATGGGAAATCAGCAACAACAAGTTTACCGTTACTATTTTTCACCTCATTATATATATTATTATAAAGGGTAGCTTCAGTTACACTTCCATGCCTCTCCTCATTACCAACCCTTGTACCTTCTACTATAAGTATATCTACATTCCCTTTAACGCCTTCTATCATATCTCTGGTAGACCTAGCAAGGTTGAATCTATACTGACCTATTTCTTCTAGTATCTTTTCTTCCTTATGAGAAGGAGTCTCGCGTAGGTCCCCTGTATAAAGAATTCTTGTTCCATCTACTTCAAAGTACAAACTACTGGCTCCTATGACAGAATGATATACTGGAAATACCTTTGCATTGACAAGATTGGTAAATGAAGATTCCTCCACATTAGTCTCTTCAAAAATCTCTTCAATCTCTTCTCCTATGAAAGGTAGACAAAAAATCCCTCTTTCCCCTGAATGGATTAGAGTTCTTTTTCTAAAAGTTCTATTTCTCCTATTCTTATTTTTTACCATCACATCTTTTCTTATTGGATATTCTCCTTCACATCTATTTTCTATCTTTAAAGAACTCTTCTCATCAGAATGAATCTCATTTAAAGCTATAATAATCGCTAAAGTCTCTGAGGTAGAAAGGATTGGGATATCCTCTCTAATAAGCCCGATAAGACCCATATGGTCCATATGGGCATGTGATAAAAAAGTAAAGATTATATCCTTAGAAGGTTTAGATAACTCTATTCCGCTACTAAAATCACTCCTATATATATCTATTGGTGGGATCAGCCCAAGCCTAATGAGGTCTTTTATCATAAGCCCCGTCCTTGGTGCCAAAAACTCTTCAAAGTATCTCCCCCAGGAAGAGAAGTTTAAGCCAAAATCAAGTATCACCCCTAAATCCTTCCCTTCTACAAGTATCTTATTGCCTCCTATAACTCTCTGTCCATCTAAGATTTTAATAATCACATATAACCTCTTGCTATCAATGCATCTAGAAATTGAATATACCTCTCGTTATAGCAAGAAACTAGTAACTTCTCTGGCTCTATTTCTAAATCTATATCTACCATCTTAGAGACCGCTTCTTCTAAAGAATGATAAAATGTCTTACTCGCACAGAGGATAGCTACCCCCATACTAGAACTAGCTATTTTAGGTCTTTTAAGAATTTTATCTATTACACTAGACCTTATCTTCATCCATAATGGACTCTTTGCTCCACCCCCAACAGTATATACGCTATCTCCAATCAGTATTCCAGTTTTAGAAAGTATTTCGTAACATAGCCTCTCTGTATAAGCTACCCCTTCTAAATATGCAGAGTATAATTCTTCTTCCATAGAAGGATTTCCAATTACAAAACCTTCCGCACTAGGATTAACAAAAGGGAATCTTTCACCTCTTCTTACTAAGGGATATACTATAAGAGGTGTAGGAATAATAGATTCTGCCTTCATATCGAGCTCGTTATAGTTTCTCCCAAGGAATACCTTTTCCAGAGCCTCTCCTCCCACATTACTTGAACCTCCTGGAAACCAGCTATTACCTTCAGGATGGAGATGACTATAAAATCTTCCCAGATTGTCTTTAATTAGATTTTCAGTTACTCCCTTAATAACTAAAGTCGTTCCAAGAGTAGTTGCAGCATCTCCTACCCTTACAGCTCCTGAGGCTATTTGTCCACTAGTCCCATCTGTAAGCCCAGTAATCACAGGTATAGGATGCATAGAACGAGATTTGAGCTCGCTTATATCTAAATTACCTATAAATTCTCCTGGTTTTAAGACTTTTGGTAACTTATCGGTATCTATATCTAGTGAATTAAACTCTCCAGGCCATAGATAATCCACAAGGTCAAAACCAAACTTTAAGGCATTAGTATGGTCTGTGACTCCAATAACCCCTGTCAGTTTATAATTTATAAAATCAGTTGGAGACAAAAAGTATCTTGTTTTATCATAGATCTCAGGTAGATGCGCTTTTATCCACAGTATCTTAGAAAGGGCATAGGAAGCGTTAAATTTATATCCGA
>Ga0315282_10005495_pt1 | contig 21555 bp, 18 predicted proteins | sample YL17G07_20_MG_FD_203693 | JGI IMG/M metagenome (GOLD analysis project Ga0315282, IMG submission 203693) | Sediment microbial communities from Yellowstone Lake, YNP, Wyoming, USA - YL17G07_20 | ecosystem: Environmental > Aquatic > Freshwater > Lake > Sediment | place: USA: Wyoming | collected... | reverse complement strand
CGTGCACGACGAGTTCTTCGAGCGCGACAAGGAGATCAACGCTCGCGAGAAAGACATCCGACGGAGGATCGTAGAGCACCTGAGCCTCCGTCATGATGTGGACGTCCCGGCGTGTCTGGTGCTCATGAGCGTGGTCAAGGATGCGGAACGGATCGGCGACTACTCGAAGAACATCTACGAGGTGGCCTGTCTCTACACGATGGGGTTCCGTACGGGCCCGTACGTCTTGAGGCTCAAGCAGCTCCGCACCGAAGTGGAAGGATTCTTCGACAAGGTTCGCGCCGTATTCGCCGAAGCCGACGGGCTGGCCGCCCTCGTCCTCATCCAGCAGACCAAGGAGGTCGGATGGCGTGCCGATCAGATGATCGAAAGACTGATACGCGATGAGCTGCCGACCCAGAAGGCCGTCGCCTTTGCACTGCTTTCGCGGTACTTCAAGCGGGTCGCCGCGCATCTGGGGAACATCTGCACCAGTGTCACCGGACCCGTGCATGAAATGGACCACACGCCTCAGGCGGAACAGCGAATCCGCAAGACCTATGGGAGCAGGTCATGAACGAAGAGCGACTGCGCGAGCTGCTGCGCGAATTCCGCGGGGGAAAGCTCTCGGAAGGTGAAGTGCTCAGGGCACTCCAACTGCTTCCCTTCGAGGACATGGGCTTCGCGAAGGTGGATCATCACCGCACACTCCGATGCGGTTTCCCGGAGACGGTTCTGTGCCAGGGGAAAACACCCGAGGACGTCATAGGCATCGTTCGGTCGCTCGTGCACGCTGGCGGGAACGTGCTGGCGACGCGGGCGTCGAAGGAGACGTTTGAGGCGGTCAAACAGCATTATCCGGCCGCCGAATACAACGAGCGTGCCCGCACCGTCACCATCGTCCAGAACCCCGCGTGCAGGCTGCCGGGGACGGTCGTGATCATCGCGGCGGGAACCAGCGACGTCCCCGTGGCCGAAGAGGCGCGAGTAACCGCGGAGCTGATGGGGGCACAGGTCGATGCGATCTACGACGTCGGCGTCGCGGGACTTCATCGCCTGCTGAGTCACCACTCGAAGCTCCTGGACGCGACCGCCGTGGTGGTGGTTGCGGGGATGGAAGGCGCACTCGCCAGCGTGGTGGGGGGACTGGTCAAGGCCCCCGTGATCGGGGTTCCGACGAGCGTGGGATACGGGGCAAGCTTCCAGGGGCTGGCGCCGCTCTTGACGATGCTGAACAGCTGCGCGGCGGGCGTCAGCGTGGTGAATATCGACAACGGGTTCGGGGGCGGCTACGTTGCCGCGCTGATCTGTGCCGCAGCGGCCGGAGGCAAAGGCGATGAGTGACGTGCAATTGCCACAACTCCCGGTGCGGAGGCCGGAATCCCACAAGGGTGATTTCGGCAGGGTCCTGGTCATTGCGGGCTCGCGCGGGATGGTCGGGGCGGCCTGCCTGACGGCTGGTTCCGCTCTCCGCGCGGGCGCGGGACTGGTCAAGCTCGCCGTTCCTGAGTCTGTCTGGGACGTTGCAGCAACCAAGCTCACCTGTGTCATGACCGCGGGGTTCCCCGACACCGCTGACGGGATGTTCGCCGAGAATGCGTTCGAGCCTCTCATGGAGGAAATCGCCTGGTGCGACGTGGTCGCCCTGGGGCCGGGATTGGGACGTGCAGCGGAGACCGGAAGGCTCGTGCGCAGGCTGGTTACCGACGTCAAGCCTCCGCTTGTTATGGACGCGGACGGGCTCTTCCACCTGTCCGGGCGCCTGGACCGTCTCGATGCGCGGAAAAATCCGAGCGTGCTCACGCCCCACCCGGGCGAAATGGCAAACCTCATGGGGTGCGACGTTGCGACGGTCCAGGCCGATCGCAGCGCGACCGCTTCGGACTTTGCTCGGAAACACGGCGTCGTGTGCGTGCTGAAGGGGGCGGGAACCGTAGTCAGTGACGGCCGGCAGACATATGTCAACACCACGGGAAACCCGGGCATGGCCACGGGCGGAACGGGCGACGTGCTGACCGGGGTCATCGCCGGACTCATCGGCCAACGACTGTCACTGCTGGAGGCATCCGTGCTCGGGGTCCACCTGCACGGACTTGCCGGAGACCTTGCGGCGGATCGCTACGGCTTCTGCGGTCTTATTGCATCGGATGTCCTCGATTTTCTCCCGGCGGCATTCCTGGCGTACCAGGGCAAGTAGCCGTCCAGGGGGGCGAAGCAAATCCAACCCGCAATAAGAACCTATCCCAGGGTAGGCTCTGGGTTGAGACTGCTCAAGCATTCCGATTGAGGGTGCCTCCTCGGCTGCTGTTGAGTTCAATCCTTGCCGGGTGCGGGCCCTCCGAGCAGCGTTGCTTTTCCATCCTGCACCGTGACGGAAATCACGCGCCAATGGCCCGCGGACGCGGGGATGGGACGCTCCTGGATGCTGCTGAGGAACTCGCGCAGGAGAACGCGTGGGAGCGGCAGCCAGCCGGCACGGACGGCGCTGACGTCGAGCGTCACTCTGCCGTCCTTGTCCACCTGCGGGACGCCGATAACCGACAGAACAAGATCACACCTCGCCCATGTCACCTCCCCCGCCACGGTCACCCTGCCGTTGCGGAAAGAGACCTGAACGTCACGCAGCCAGTCGCTCGTGAACATCTTCCGCCAAGCTTCGAACTTGAGCGGAAGCTGCTTCCAGATGTCATCGTCGTTGATCGCGGCCAGGTATCCATTGACTTCGGCCTCGGTGAGTTCCAGCGGAAACGCACGCTCGCTCCAGACCGCGCTCAGGAAGTCCTGCGCCTTGCGGTTGAACTCGTAGGCGTCGCGGGCGAGTTTCTCCCTGTTTCGCTCCGAGTGACCGAGGTAGAAGCCGGGTCGCTGGCCGGCTAGAAACATGACGACAAGGACCACCAGCAGAAGCAGCAATACGATGAGCAGCAACAGGTTAAGGATCGCGCGCTTCCATCGAGGACGTTTTGTCTGGGGCTCACTCACATCCCTCTCCGATGATCGGCCTCCGCTCAGGATGGTCCTGACCCCGCTGTGTAACGCTTTAGGCGGAATATGTCAAGAGGCTTACAAGATGGCAGAGATCCTCTGCGTAATACCGTGCTGGCAAAGGACATACACGCGAGGGCGTGAAGGGTTGGGCCAGCGGCATGGAACCACAATGTTAAGCCGCAGTGTGGGTGTTTTTTGTGGAGCCGAGGCCCAAAATCGTCCGATGTCCAATTTATGCCAAGACTTGGGGAATTTCCTGCAACCTTTGACGGGAGAAGGGGTATAAGTTGTTTAAGGGGGTCGATTCCCACCTCAGCGCCGGTGACCGCACAGACGAGGGGCTCGTCAAGAGTTTCGTCGATGGCCGAGTCGAGGCCTTCGAGGAACTCATCCGACGTTACCAAATCAAGATCGTCAACTTCATATACCGGGCGATTGGAGATTTCCAACGGGCCGAGGAACTCACGCAGGAGACCTTCATGCGCGTCTTTCGCACGGGGACCCGGTTTGATTCCCGCTACCGGTTTTCGACCTGGATTTACACGATTGCGAAGAATCTTTCGAGCAACGAGTTGAGGGACCGTTCCCGCAACCCCGAAACGTACAACATCCGCGAAGCCGACTGGCCTGTGGACAGCACATTCGTCGCTGAACTCGTCAGTGCAAGAACTCTCGAGCCTCATCAGGTACTCACCAGTCGGGAGATGAAGGCGAGTCTCGAAAAAGCCATGGGCAAGCTGGACCCGGACCTGCGCATGGCACTGGTTATGAAGGAGTTCGACCATATGACCTATGTGCAGATTGCCGAGGTCTTCAACTCATCGTCGGGGACGGTGAAGAGCTGGTTGTACCGTGCAAAGAGGCAGCTTGCCAACACCCTCAAGGAATCGGAGGTTTTCTGACGTGCGATGTGAACTGATCCAACCGCATCTTGCCGCCTACGTCGATGGTGAACTCGAGGATGCACTTCGCCTGGACGTCGAAAAGCATCTCGAGGAATGCCGGGGGTGTCGGGAGACGGTCCTCGATATGAGACTGGCGTCCGCGGTGCTCAAAAAGTGGAAGCCCGCGCAGCCCACGATGCCGATGGTCGAGGTGCTCCGGAAGCGAATCCGCGAGGAGGAAATCGCTCGGCACACCGCCGGACCTGAAGAGACGGAACGCGTGCACGTGGCCGCTGGTCGCAGTGCATTGTTCGGTGCACGTCGCCTGGCTCTGGCAGCGTCGATCCTGCTTGCGCTCGGCGTCGGCATTGTCACGTGGGAGTGGCTGACCGTCTCTCGGAAACCCACTCGGGCGGATGCCGTCGCGGCTCTGGGCCGGGCCGCCATGAAGGTGGACAAGGTTGAGGACCTGCGCGCGGCCGGACTCGCGCTTCACGGTGTGATTGCAGACCACTGGGCCTCGCCGAAACCCAATGTCGACGCACTGGTGCAACTCGAGGTGGTCGGGACGATGATGCAAACGGCCTCGGAGGTCGGCCAGGCGAGCGACGTCGGGAAAATACTGAACATCCTGGGTGAGGAGAGGGTCGTGATGCGTCTCCGGGAGGAGATCAAGGAGTTCGGAGACGGGACAGGCGAGTGTGTGGCGGCGCTTCTTGCCCCCGATTCGGCGGCGGCGGACGAGCCATCCGGGGAGGACAATACCTTGCTGGATGAGGCGGCCAAGCTGGAAGACCGTGGTGAGCTGGAAGCGGCTCTCGAGAAGTACCGCGAAGCGTCCAGAGACCGGTTGCTTGCGATGCATTCCTTCCTCCATCAGGCGGCTCTCGAGATGAGACTCGGACGCGACGGGGAAGCCGTCGAGACGCTCAAGAAGGCGCAGGAGCTGACGAAGCCGGATACCTTCAACCGTGAACTGGTGAACCAGCTCAGTCAGCGGGCGGAGCATGCGGCCGAACTGCGGAGCCAGATCGATGAGCTCAAGGCAAAGCTCCTCAGGACGGAGAACGAATTCGAGGTACTGAGTGAGATCGGCAATCTCCAGGTGAAGGCCGGGAACCTGAAAGGGGCGAAGGAGACGTGTGAAGAGATCATCCGCGAGTTTGGTGATCCCGGCCACCGGCGGGGGCAGTTGCGGGCGCGATTGCTCAAGGCATGGTGCCTGAGGGAGATGAACCAGTACGCGTCGGCCTTTGACGAACTCGAGCCTCTGATCACCGACGCGGCGGACGCCTATCCCGACCTGGCAATGCTCGCACAATACGAGCGGGCAAAGACATTCCAGCTGCGCGGGCGTTTCGCCCAGGCCGTCGATGACTACACCGAACTTGCCAATACTCCGGGCATAAGCCCAAGCTGCTACGCGGCACTGGAGTTCCAGGTGGCATATATCTTTCTCCATGACCTGAATAGCCCGAGGGAAGCGAACAAGATCTTCAGACAGTTGGGCCGGGAGGCGTACCGCGAGGAACCGTTCGGCCGTCTGGCGGCGCAACTCGTTTCGAACCCCTGAGGTCCGGATATAGCGGTGTTCCGATCTTATAGTGTCGTGTCCCGGAAACAACCTACCTATGTCATTCCGAGCCCCCGATTCATCGGGGGCGAGGAATCTGGCCGCGCCATCGCGAAGGGCGTCGAGTCTGCCGGGAAATGCAGTGGGCTTCCGGCTCCGGGGCCAGATCCTTCGCTTCGCTCAGGATGACAGATGCTTCCGGGACAGACCACTTGACGCCATTGCGAAACCTGCTCCGTCGGCCCGAGAGCGGGCCGCTTTTTTGTACCAGGTAGTCCACAATAGCCCCTTCCAAGCGGTTGATCTTCGTGTAGAATAGTCAGCGAATGCTCACCCACGCGAGAGGAACGAAGCGGAGGCGACCCCGTGATAGGGTTCACGAAACTGCTGTGTGGAACCGCAACCGTCAAGGAGGCCCTGAGGCACGCAAGAGAGCCGGGCAAGGCACCCGCTGAGATGCTTCGGTTCGTCAAGAGTCGAGGTCCGATGGTCGTGTGGAACATCACCCGCCGCTGCAATCTGAAGTGCAAACACTGCTACTACCCGTCCGGCGGAAAGCGGCGTCAGCGGGAGTTGACGCTCGAGGAGGGAATGCGGTTGATCGAGGACCTTGGGGCCGCGGCGGTTCCCGTTCTGCTTTTCTCAGGCGGCGAGCCGCTGCTCAGGAAGGAGCTTTTCGCGTGGGGCGCCGCAGCCCGGGACGCCGGGATCCATCCCGTCCTCTCCACGAACGGGACGTTGATTACGGACAAGGTCGCGGCAAGACTTCTGAAAAGCGGTTTTGCCTACGTCGGCGTGAGTCTCGACGGAATGGAAGGGGCACACGACGAGTTCCGCGGAGAGCGAGGGTCGTATCGGAAGGCACTTCGCGGTTTGCTGAGGGCGAGGAAGGCCGGGCTTCGTACGGGCGTGCGTTTCACCGTCTGTGCCGAAAACCTCGCGGAGCTGCCCCGCCTGCTGGACCTGGTCGAGAGGGAGACCATTCCCCGGTTCTGCCTCTACCACCTGGTTTACGCGGGTCGAGGTGCCGGCCTGCGCCGACGTGACTTGACACCCGAGGAGCGGCGAAGGATGGTGGACTTCCTCATTGAGAAGACGCTGGACTGGGACCGGCGGGGCATCCAGAGCGAAATCCTCACCGTGGACAATCACGCTGACGGAGTGCACATCGCCGACTACGTCCGAAGGAATCTCCCGGGGCGGCTTGACGAGGTGAAGCAGCTCATCGACATGCAGGGCGGGTGCTCGGCGGGGACGAAGTTCGCGAGCATTGACTCCGAGGGGAACGTCCACCCCTGCCAGTTCTGGGAGCACGGAGCGCTGGGCAACGTCACCGAGTGCACGTTCAGGGAGATCTGGAATGACGTCTCGCAGCCGCTCCTGAGAGGGCTCAGGAGCAAGTCCGCCTGCCTGAGCGGGATTCGGTGTCGAAGGTGCGTCTATCGGAGCGTTTGCGCCGGATGTCGCGTGCGGGCCCAGGCCGTCTCCGGCGACCCCTGGGCGGACGACCCGGCCTGCTACCTGACCGAAAACGAAATCTGCGGAAGTGACTTGATGACTGCTCCTGGCGGGACAACAGGTGAGTCGTAGAAATCGGTTTCAGCACGGGGGAGGGAACGATGCGACAGTGTCATGTATGTGACAGAAAGTTCGGTCTATTTGAGAAACCACAGGGGCTAGCGTCGGTTGGCGCATGGTTCTGTCCGGGGTGTGTCCCGAAGTACTACCAAGGTCAGAAACAGCGTGTGCTTGCCGAGTTGTCCACGGGAGGGGATCCCGTGGAGCTTTTCAGGGTTACCGGAGTAACGACTACCGACCCTGATGATTCGAGTCATCGGAGCATCCTGTACGGCCACCTGATATTCACAGACAAGGCGGTCGTATTTGTGCAAGGTGACAAGGTCGTGACGCCGGCGATAAACCCCCTCATTCATGGGGGTCTGGTGGGGGGACTTATCTGGGAGTTGCAGCACGGGAGGGCCCAAAGGAAAGCTCATGCTCAGGCCCAGAAGACGACCGGGCAAATGGCCGGTGATCTGAGGGAGGTGATTGGGAAGAGCGACCGGCTGATCGTGATTCCCAGAGCATCCATCAGGGAGATAAAGTACGGCTGGTTCAGAGGTCTGCGGATCAAAGCGCGCACCGGCAAGGAGTCGAAATCCTTTCAGTTGCCCAACAAGAGAGAGACCTACGAGGAATTCAGACCTCAGCTGGAGAAATACGTCTGGGGTTGACGGTTGCCGGAGTAGGAGAAGCAAGGTGCGTCCGCCATGCGAACTACCTTGAGAAAAGCCTTTCCGGTGTCACGCCGGAATCGTTTTTCTCCCTGCTAGACGCTGGAGGCGGAGCGGATGGACTCGATCATGGCGCGCAGTCGGCGCTCCTCCTGGGGTTCGAGCTGTGCGCGTCCGAAGCGGACGCGGTAGAAGACGTCGGTGAGCTCCTCAAGAACCGAGCGCATGTCCTTCATTGCTCCGGCGACCTGTCGGGTGAACTCACGGGGGGTGGTTGCCGGCGTCCGTTCGAACCCTCGTCGCTTCAGCGTCCGCTCCAGTTCCTGGTAAAACGCCACGTTCGCACGTCCCAGCCTCCGGACCCGTCTGTGCACCAGCGCCTGCCGCAGGCGATGCCCCAACTTCAGAAGAAGCCACCGCATTGTGAGCACAATCCCCGTGCTCGCGACGAGCACTCCGGCAATCGTGACCAGCCCTTCCGTCGTCGTCAGACGCTGCACGTCGGTCAGGACGCTGAAGGTCGCCTTGAACAGTCTTCCGACGGACCCCAGCATGCCGCTCACGCCGAGGCGGAACCGTCGGCTGGCGTTTCGCGTATGCTGGAGGATCGCTGACTGCTGTGCCTCGTCATACTCAACGACGTGGTTAATCCACGTGGTCCGCAAGTAGTCGAGCCAGCGGTCCATGGGGCCAAGACCTGCGCCGCCCATGTAAGCCCTGCGGGAAGCCGCGGGCGTGGGATCGAACCTCGCCCATCCCTCCTCCTCCAGGTAGGCTTCCACCCAGGCGTGGGCGTCGCTCTGTTTCACCAGGTACCACTCCCCGAGTTCGTTCCACTCGCCGCCCCGGAACCCGCTCGCCAGACGACTTGGAATGCCCACACATCTCAAGAGCAGCACCATGCTCGACGCGAAGTACTCGCAGTGCCCTTCCTTGCGGTTGAAGAGGAAGTCTTCCACCGGCTCGACGTCCGGATTCGCCTTGAGATCGAGCGTGTAGCCGAAATTATTCCTCAGGTATTGTTCCACCCGCCGGGCACGTTCACGAGGATTCAGGCGCTCTTCCGGCGGTGCGATTTGCCGGGCGAGCTGTTGTACGCGGTCCGAGAGGTCACGCGGAAGCTGCAAATAGGCATCGCGCTCGATCCGCGTCAGTATTCCCTTATGCGGGAGGAGGTCCGGCGGCACGCCACGAGAAGGGTCGGAGAAATCCGACAGTGCCGTGTATCGCATGACCTGTCTCAAGGGCATCGACGTGCGATATGTTTCATCGAGGTAGTTCTTGTCCACGCGCCCGAGCCCGGGACACTGTATCGCCAGGAGCCCCGGGAGGACGAAGAACGTCTGCGTGCCGATGGGCTCCAGGGTGAGGGTCTGCTCGACCCACTGCATCTGTCTGAGACGGCCCATGCTGAGGTTGTCCAGGACGTAAGGAAGGGGTCGCCAGCGGACACAATCGATTCCTTTGAGATCCGGGCCGATCGTGTGCCATTCCCGCCCGTCGTAGTGCTGGTAGGTGAGTCCACGCCAGTAGAGGTCGCGCGGACCGCGGAGGATGCTCCCCTGCCTGTCCTTGAGTTCCACGTGCATCACGGGGGATTCATTGGTCAGGATTCGGCCGATTTCTCCCAACCGGATGCTTTCGGAAAAACCCGTCAGACGGGTCAGCAGGCTCCCCGGGTTGAAGCGGATGAAACCCGATTGGAAGCGTGGCACGAAGACAAAGAACACCGCGTTCGAGACCCAGGTAATCAGAACCAGCGTCATCAGCGTCCGGGAGAAGCGATTCGACACAACCGACCGCATGTCCGGGGAGACGGTGGGACGGACCGCTTCGCTTGCGGCCGGGAGATACATGGTCCCGGCCTGCCCGACCTCCCGGTGAAAATGCAGGAGGATCAGCCCCAGGAGAACCGTGCCCGAATAGACCACGAATGTGATGGCGAAGAACACGTTCACCGTGACGATTGCGGCGACGGCGACGTTCATCAGGCTGATGAGGTAGATCTGCGCGTAGTCGCGGTCGGTCTTCGGCAGCAGCAGCTTTGCCATTTGCACGATGAGCAGGAAATGCGCGAGGGAGAGGATCCAGCTCTTCGAGATCGCGAAGTAGTCGACCGCGGCGTAGCCCAGAGCGAGGAGGATGATCAGATTGAGCGTCATCGGGCCCAGGAGGCTTCGATCCTCCTGATCGGCGCGAAGCCAGCCGGCCGCCGCCACAAGAACGACGAGGCCGAGGTAAACGAAATTCATCTCGGCAAGACCCAGAGCCAGCATGCCCAGCACGGCGGTCACGTGTGAGATTCTGCGGAGTCGCTGATCCAACCTCATGAGACACCTCCGGCCGGAGGCGGCTCAAAGAGAAGTCGGAATGCCGGGCCGTCCACGCTGATGATCCGGAGGTGGTTGCCGTGCTGCCTTTGGAGATGAGTCCGCACGGCGCCTCTCCGGGCCTCATCGAGCACCACGGCCACAACGAAGGCATCGGCGATCAGACGCTGGTCCAGTTCGTTCACCAGATCTTTCAGCTCCTTGTCGGGACTCGGCTGGATTTCGGCCAGCGCCGTGAGGATGCGTCTTGTTTGCCGGGGACCTCTGTCCGTCGTCAACTTCACGAGCCCCTGACCGTACGCCGCGAACGAGACCTGGTAATCCTGATCGAGCAACTCCTTGGCCATCGTTGCCACAAACGAGACTGCACTTTCGAAGCGTTCCGGGAATTCAGGGGCATCGTCCGGAACGTGTGCGTCCAGCAGGATGCAGACGTTCTGCGACTCCTCGCGGTGATACTCCTTGACCAGGCGCCTGCGGATTCGCGCAGAGCAGCGCCAGTGGATATGCCGCGGGTTATCCCCGTCGCGGTACTCCCGGATGCCCCAGAACTCGTCGTGTCCAATCTTGCTGAGGACCTTTCTCGCGCCCTGGTTGCGGTACTCGTTGCCCACGGGAACCAGCCGGCCCGGAATGCGGCCGAGTTTCGGAAAGAGCAGCACCTCGGCCTCCACCGGGTGATAGCTCCATTTCTCGAAAAACCCGAAAGGAAAGCGTGTGGCGACCTTGACGCGCCGCACGGTCTTGCGTCCCCGGACGTCGATGTTCAGCATGTGCTCAAGGGTCACGATGCTGTCGGGCGGGAGTTTGAGGATGTAACTCCGGCTCACGAACGTTCCCGACTCTCCCTCGAAGTAGATCTCAACGTGCAGTGAGTAGGACGGCAGGTGCTTCTTGCTGTTCCGCAGCGTCAGTCTTGCCGGAAACGGCACCCCGGCATAGGCCGTCGAGGGGAGAAAAAGCTTCACGCTGATCCGCCGGAGCGAATTCTCCGAGAGCACGCCGCTGATGAGCACCACGCCCAGCAGCATGCCCAGAACGATGAGCAGGAGGTTGATGCGGGCGTTGATGGCGGTGAGACCGATGATGACCGTGAGTGCCAGCACGATCTTCCCTTCGCGGGTGACGCGGAGATACCGGCCGATGCCCAGATAGTTGCCGAGGAGAGGTATGGTGGACCGACGCATGAAGAGGTGGATGATCCCGACGAGCGTGAAGACACACGTCGCGCCGAGGAAGAGGCCCAGTTGTCCGGCAAGGAACCCTACCAGCGCCAGAGCGAAAAAAAGGAGGAAGAGCGGACGCTTCACCTGGTCCATGAATCGGGTAAATCCGCCCGCATACGTGGGGACACGCTCTGTGGTCACCTCTCGGCTCCGCGAATAACCTGACCTGTCGCTCCGGGAGCAGCACTCCCCCCCACGACCGCCCTTCAGACAGGGACGGGGACGTTGTTGATGATGGTCTCCATGAGCTCCTGTGTGAAGAGGGAGGAATTCTCGTGCATCAGGCCCTTGGTGATGGTTCGGTGAGCCAGCACGGGGACCGCGAGGCGCTTGACGTCATCCGGAATCACGTAATCCCTCCCCTCGATGTAGGCAAGGGCCTGTGAGGCACGGAAGATGGCGAGACTTCCCCGGGGAGAGACGCCGACTTCCAACTGCTCGTGTTCACGGGTGCGGCTCACGATCTGGAGGATATAGTCACTGATCGTTTCATCCACCCGGACGTTGCGCACGTCCTGCTGGATGCGGAGGACGTCGTTGGCCGTGACGACCGGCTCGATCGTCGAGATCGGATGCTGCATCTGCTGGGAGTAGAGGATCCTCTTCTCGTCGGGCGCTTCGGGGTATCCGATGCGAAGTCGCATGAGGAAACGGTCGAGCTGACTTTCGGGCAGCGGATACGTCCCCTCATACTCGATCGGGTTCTGCGTGGCAATCACCATGAAGGGCTGCGGCAGCCGGTACGTCGCGCCGTCGATGCTCACCTGGGAATCGTTCATCGCCTCAAGCAGGCTCGACTGGGTGCGGGGGGTGGTGCGGTTGATCTCGTCGGCCAGCACGAAGTTGGCGAAAATCGGTCCCCGCTTGAAGACGAACTGGTCGTTCGCCGAGTTCAGAATCGATACGCCGAGGATGTCGCTCGGCAGGAGGTCGGGTGTGAACTGGATCCGCTGGAAGGAGCAGTCGAGCGACTTCGCGAGCGTCTTTGCGAGGATCGTCTTGCCGACGCCCGGGACGTCCTCGACGAGAAGATGGCCCCCGGCGAAGAGGCCGATGACCGTGAGCTTCACGGTCTCGCTTTTTCCCAGGAAGACCTTCTCGACGTTTTCAATGAGGCCCGTGATCTTGTTCTTGGTCTTGAGTTCCAGCATTCGGATGAGTCTCCCCGTAGAGGAAAAGTCAACGACTGAGCCGCCGGACATGGCCGGCACCCGCCACGATGTTCCAGAAGCCGACTGAGCGGTTTCCGGAGAGGGGGCCGGGTGGCCGCGCCACTTAACGTCTTATACCCCAATCGGCCGCCTGTTGGCCGTACTTTGCCGGAAAAACGCCCCCGGCAGCGTCCATCGCAACTCGCGGCGCATCAATGTGTTACAGCCCATCGCAAGGCGCCCCCGAAGACCTCGCTCTTGCCATTTCATTCTAGGCCTCGGTACCCGTTTTTCAACAAAGAAAGCCGCTCAGGTCGGGCAAGACATCTCCGGAACAAGAATTGGTGGGATTTTCTCAAGCCCGGTTAAACCCCAACGGAACAGGGGCCGATAACAGTAACAGAAGGAAAAAAATCTCCGCCAAGTGCGCGAGGCTAATCGACCGAGCTAACAATAATCCGAAAGAGATGAGAACCTTCGCTGGCGCGAGAGCTCCGCGAGGCATCTCACCTGGAATAAGAGAACTCGGGTCGATTCCCTCCGCTAGTGAGGCGGAGATTTTTTTGTACCTGATTCGGCTTGACTTTCCCGCAAATGGAATTAGATTATCTGCGTGGTGGCGGACCTCCACCAACGGTTCCCACAGGCGTGCCGGGATGGCGGAATTGGCAGACGCACCAGGTTGAGGGCCTGGAGGGCGGATTCGCCCATAGGAGTTCAAATCTCCTTCCCGGCACCATTCTTTTGTCCCCATCCAGTTGGACGCTTCTCGCCGGGTCGGTGGTTCGTACGGGAGCGTCGCATGAAGCTCGCCTTGCTTGGACTGTCGGCCAGCGGCAAGACCACCCTCTTCAATGCACTCACCGGGGCTCATGCCTCCGTTGGAACCTACTCGGGTGCCGGAACCGAAATCCACATCGGCCAGATCCACGTCTCTGACCACCGTCTTGACGTCATCCAGCGGGTCTTTAAGCCCAGAAAGGTGACCCCGGCGATTCTCGAGGTGGTGGATACTCCGGCCCTTGCCGTTGCGTCCCACGAGAACCGTGAGGGCAACGCACGGCTGATTGCCACGCTCCGTGAAGCCGACGCTTTGGTGCTGGTGGTGCGTGCATTTGCCTCAGACCGTGTGCCGCACCCGAAGGCTACGGTCCAACCCCTCCGCGACCTCGCTGACCTTCGGACGGAACTGGTCGTGGCGGACCTCGACGTGGTCGAGAAACGCATCGCCAAGCTGCGGAGGGACATCACGCGCGGCGGCGGCACTCCGACGGATACGAAGGAATTGGCGGCACTCGAGCGCTGTAAGCCCCATCTCGATGCCGGCCGCCGCGTTTCCAATGCCGATCTCAACAAGGAGGAACAGAAGCTCCTTGCGAGTTTCGCGTTTCTCACGGTGAAGCCGACGATTATCGTCATGAACGTGGGTGAGGAACTTCTTCGGGGAGAGACGCAGCGAACCTGGACCACAGAAGACTTCGCCGGAGCCTCCGGGCTCGAGATATGCGCCGAGTGGGAGATGGAGGTCCATGAACTGCCGAAGGAGGAATGGAAGGCGTACCTCGGTGACGTGGGCATCGAGGAGCCGTGTGAGGGACGGTTTGTCCACGCGGCGTATCAACTGCTCGATCTCATCACGTTTTTCACCTGCAATGAGAACGAACTGCGAGCCTGGCAGCTTCCCCGGTACTCGACGGCGATTGACGCGGCTGCGTGCGTTCACACCGACATGGCCCGCGGGTTCATCCGTGCCGAGGTCATCGCAGTGGAAGACCTGAAGAAGTTTGGCTCCGTCAAGGACATCCGCACTCACGGTAAGGAACGCCTCGAAGGCAAGACCGGCCCCGTCATGGACGGCGACCTCATCCACTTCCGATTCTCTGTATGACGGCGGGAGCGGCATCGCATGGCGCAGAGGGGAATGTTCCGACGTGGCACGATGGTTTGAGGCATTCTTCGACGGGCTCTACGGACGGGTTCTTGCCGAGCAGTTCGACGAGACGCGGACGCTCCAGCAGGCACTCCTCGTGAAGCGCCTACTCCGTCTGAGAAAGGGGCAGCATGTCCTCGACATCCCCTGCGGGCTGGGACGCCTCACGATTCCGCTGGCACACCGGGGTCTCGTCATGACCGGCGTCGACCTCACGCGAGGTTTCATCCAAAAGGCCCGGCGAGCCGCAGGACGAAAGCGACTCGACATCCGCTTCGTATGCAGCGACATGCGCGACATCGCCTTCGACCGGGAATTCGACGCGGCGTTCAACTGGTTCACGAGCATCGGATATTTCTCCGACGAGGAGGAGGTGAGGTTCTGCCGGGCGGTTCTTCACGCCCTCAAGCCCGGCCGACGATTCCTCATCGAGACGATCAACAGGTCGTGGGCGGAGGCGCACTTCCAGAGGCGCCCGAGGGAGGACGTCATCGGCGGGGTGCGCGTCAAGCAGACGTACCGCGGTCACACCGGCGATGGGCGGGTCGATATGCTGTGGACCTTGAGCAGGGGGCGGACCAGAGAGCGGAATCTCCTGTCGGTCAGGCATTACAACGGTGCGGAAATCCGTGCGCTCATGGCTGGAGCCGGCTTCCGGGATATCCGATTGTTCGGGCATCCGCCCGTGGGCCGGCTGACGCGGCACTCCAGGCGGCTCATCGCCATCGGCACCCGGCCGAAGGAGGAGCAAAGCACGTGAGTGCTATGTTTCCTTGCGATCCACGCGTGATGCAGGAAGATGCGAAGCCGGAGCGCATTCACTGGGTGGCGTGGCTGATCGTCATCCTCGGTCTTGCGGCGCTGATTGTCTTTGCCGTCATCCCCGGAATCCGACTGAAACTTTATGACGCGGCTTTCCGGGACATCCGCCTGAACGACACGAAGCAGAGAATCATCGAACTCATGGGAACCGGCGACACGTCGGCCGAATGCCTGCCGGAGCTCGAGCGCTACTGGGGTGACGAGGCGCATCCAACGGTGACGCGAGACGACATCCAATCGGTGCTGACGTGGCGGCTTCGGTTTCTCACCGGGAAGGTGGTCTGGCAGGTCGGGTTCGACGCCGGAGGCCGGGCCATCGCGAAGCACCGGTACGACTGATGTCGCAACGGCTTTCCGCTTGACGGACGTGTCGTCCCGCGCTATAATCTCCACCCGTTATCCTTTTCCGAACGTGAACACCAAGCGATTGGAGGAGCCATCGTGGACAAGGTCGTCCTGGCGTATTCCGGAGGACTCGACACGTCGGTCTGCGTGCATTGGCTGAAGGCCGAGAAGGACCTGTCGGTGGTGACGATGATTGCGGACCTGGGGCAGGCGGAGAACCTGGAGCCGCTGGGTGAGCGGGCCACGGCCGCCGGAGCCACCTGTTGCTACGTCGTCGACGTGAAGAAGAAGTTCGTCACGGACTACTGCTGGCGGGCAGTGAAGGCGAACGCCGTGTACGAAGGGGGATATCTCCTCGCAACCGCGCTGGGTCGGCCGCTCATCGCAAGCGAACTCGTGCGAGTCGCCCAGGAAGAGGGCGCCCGCTACGTCGCTCACGGCTGCACGGGGAAGGGGAACGACCAGGTGCGTTTCGAGTCCACGGTCGCGGCGCTTGACCCCTCTCTCATCTCCATTGCACCGGTGCGCGAATGGGACCTCAAGAGTCGCGAGCAGGAGGTCGAATACGCTAAAGCTCATGATGTCCCTCTGCCTCCGCCCAAGGTCACGCAATATTCCTACGACCTGAACCTGTGGGGCGTGAGCATCGAATGCGGGGTGCTCGAGGACCCCTGGGTGGCGCCGCCCAAGGACGCCTACATCATGACCCTTCCGCCGGAAGAGGCGCCGGAGGAGCCGGACGTCGTGGAAGTCGGCTTCGAGAAGGGCGTCCCGGTCTCCGTGAACGGCAAGAGACTTCCGCCCGTGAAGATCGTGACGACGCTGAACCGGCTGGCCGGGAAGCACGGCGTCGGGCGGAGCGACTTGGTTGAGGACCGTCTGGTCGGGATCAAGAGTCGCGAGGTGTACGAGGCCCCCGGCGCCACCGTCATCCACGCGGGACACCGCGCGCTCGAAGCCATTACCCTCAGCCGCGATGTCATCCTGTTCAAGGAACCTCTGAGCCAGCAGTACGCACGGCTCATCTACGACGGGAAGTGGTTCAGTGACCTGCGTCTCGCGCTCGATGCCTTCTTCGACGAGGTGAACCGGGTTGTCACGGGGACGGTGCGGGTGAGACTCTACAAGGGCACGGCGGTGGTCGAGGGTCGGAAGTCCGAGAACTCCCTCTATTCCCAGGAACTGGCCACCTATTCCGCGAGGGACGTCTTCGACCGCACGATGGCGAAGGGGTTCATCGGGATCTGGTCGCTTCCGCTGCGTGCCGAGGGGAAGCGTCGGTCATGAAGAAGGGTCGTCCGGGTCCGAAAGAGACCCGGCCCGGACTGCGGGCCGAGGTCATAACCGTGGGCACCGAGCTGACCCAGGGTCTCATCGTCGATACGAACTCCGCCTGGATTTCAAGCCGGATCGCCGGCATCGGCATCCCCACCGATTTTCACACCTCCGTCGCGGATGACGAGACTCGACTGCGATACGTCGTCATGCAAGCCGCGTCCCGTTCCCATGTCGTGTTCGTGGCCGGAGGACTGGGACCCACCGCGGATGACATCACCCGGCAGGCTGTTGCACGAGCGGCGGGCAAGGAACTCGTCCTTCACCAGCCGTCACTCGAAGTCATCCAGGGGCTCTTCGCCCGCTGGGGCCGCCAGATGTCCGAAAACAACCGGTCGCAAGCCTACCTTCCCGAGGGGGCGGAGGTTATTCCCAACAACCAGGGCACCGCGCCCGGATTCGTCGTGAAGATCGGCCGGGCCCTGGTTTTCGTCTTCCCGGGAGTCCCGCACGAGCTCTATGCCATGGTCGATGAGTTCGCGATTCCCTACCTTCGAAGGCTACAGCCGGCCCCAGCGGTCCTTCGGATGCGACGGCTTCGATCTTTCGGACTGGGGGAATCGCAGGTGGACGAGAAAATCCGGCACCTGATGGCGCCGGACCGCAATCCCAACGTCGGACTCCTGGTCGACAACTTTGTGGTCACCGTGAAGATCACCGCATCCGCCGAATCGGAAGGCGAGGCGGATTCGCTGATCGCCGAAACCGAACGCGAGGTGAGGGGACTCCTCGGCGAGATTGTTTTCGGCGTGGACGATGACACCCTAGTAGGGGCGACCGCACGAGAGCTTCTAGCGCGCGGACTCACCATCGGACTAGCGGAATCGTGCACGGGCGGACTTGTCGGCGCCTTGCTGACCGACATCAGCGGGATCAGCAAGAGTTTTCTCGCGGGCGTGGTGAGCTACTCAGACGCCGCCAAGCGGGACATTCTGGGCGTCCCGGAGAAGCTGCTCAAAGAGCATGGCGCGGTCAGCGAACCGGTCGCCCGGGCGATGGCCGAGGGAACGCTCCAGCGTACGGGTGCGAACGTCGCGCTGGCCGTAACCGGAATTGCCGGTCCCACCGGCGGGACGCCGCAGAAGCCGGTGGGACTTGTGTATATCGTGCGGGCCGACGCCCGGGGCGCCGAGGCTAGGGAGTGCCGGTTTCACGGGAGTCGCGACCGCATCCGCATCCGCGCGGCCCTGACAGCACTGGATATGGTACGTCGGTGGGCAATGTCGCTCCCCTCCTGAAAGCATGTACGAAGAACTGGTGAAACAGTTTGGCCGGAGGGCGTGCCGGGACGAGCCGATGTCCCGACATACCTCGTTCCGCATCGGCGGACCTGCCGACCTCCTCGTGGACGTCGAGAACCGTGATGAGCTCCGCGATGTGCTGCGGTACGCGCAGGACGGTGGTCTCGCTCTTCACGTCATCGGACGCGGGGCGAACGTCCTCGTGAGGGATGCCGGAATCCGAGGGGTGGTTGTCCGCCTCGCCGGTGAATTCCGGAACGTCTCCTGGGAGGAAGCGGCGGGAAGGGCGAAACCGGGAGGCGGAGCTCTGTTGAGCACGCTGGTGGCGGAATCCTCGAGGAGAGGTTTCGGCAACTTCTGCTGGGCCGCGGGGATTCCGGGAACCATCGGCGGGGCGGTCACCTCGAACGCCGGGGCGTGGGGTCACTCCACGGGCGAGTTCGTCGAAGCACTCGGCGTGATGACGCACGATGGGCGTGAAGTGACGCTTGTCAAGGGACAGGTGACCTTCGGGTACCGCCAGACCTTGCTGGCGGTCCAGGGGATCATCACGGACGTGGCGCTGAGACTTGAACGCACGCCCGGCGGAGAAGACGATCCGCGCCGTTCGAGTGCCGAATACCTGGCACGGAAACGCGAGACCCAGCCGCTTGAGGTCCCGAGCGCGGGGAGCGTTTTCAAGAACCCTCCGCAGGGGGCGGCGGGCGAGTTGATCGACCGTGCCGGATGCAAGGGAATGCAGCAGGGCGGCGCCGCGGTGTCAGCGAAACATGCCAATTTCATTGTGAACAACGGAGGAGCCACGGCGACGGATGTGCTGAAGCTCATAGAGAGGGTCGTCGAGCGCGTGAAGACGCGGTTCGGCGTGGAACTCGAACTGGAGATTCGGGTTCTCTGAGGCACGGCGGATAGAAGAGCGGCGGCTCAGGCCGAAGGGGGATAGCCATGGCACGGGCATACCTCAAGATCTGGACGAAGAGCGGCAGAGAAGGCGCGGTGAGAGAAGCACTCCTCGCCATCACGGGGGTCAGGTGTGCTGACCTGACCGCGGGCGAGCAGGACATCATCGCGATCGTCGAGGCGGAGACCTACGAGGACGTGCTTCAGATCGTCCTCGGCCAGATCCGTCCGATGAGCGCCATCGAGCGGACCGTTACCAACCTGGCCCTCTGACGCGTGCAGACGGCGCCGCGGTCGTTGTCGAGCGCTTTCATCGGAGGCGCCCGCCTTGAGGTGGCGAATGGTTCTCTCGAGCGAGGTCATAGGCGCAGGCACGCGCCGTGCCGCCGGCCTGTGGCTTCTGTCATGCCTTGTTCTTGGAGGAATTGGCATGGGAGTCGCCGCGGATGACGCAGCGGACAAGCGGCTCTTTGACGATGCGGAGAGCGTCATTGAAAAGGTCCGCAAGGCGGACGCTGCGATTACCGTTGTCGGTCCGGATGACAAGCCTGTGGCGGGCTGCCGGCTGCATGTGCGCCTGGCACGGCACGAGTTTCTCTTCGGGGCGGCGATCGCCCTCGGCCGGGACGAAACCACGGCGGAGGAACAAGCGTACCGCCGGGCGGTCGCCTCGCTCTTCAACTATGCCACCACCGAAAACATCATGAAATGGAAGCCGATCGAGCCGGAGCGGGGAAAGTACAACTGGGCGGCGGTCGACAAGACCATCGAGTGGTGCACGAAGAACGGGATCGAGCTGAAGTCCCATTGCCTTATCTGGGGGGCCGAGCAACAGGGCGTGCCGGACTGGCTTCTCGGGCTTCCGCCTACGGAGGTCCTCGCGCGGATGAAAGAGCGGATCGATACGGTCATGGGACGCTATCGCGGGCGCATCCGCTACTACGACGTCGTGAACGAGCCGGTGCACTGTGATGTATTCGACCGGATCGCCGGGGCGGGTCACATAGAGCAGGTCATGCGCTGGGCGCGGCAGGCCGACCCGGACGCCTTTCTCATCATCAACGAATACAACCTGATCGCGAGCCGCGAGGACCGGAAACGGTTCATCGCCCTCCTGGAGCGCCTCATCGCGTCAGGGACGCCGCTCGACGGGATCGGCATCCAGGCTCACGAGCCCCGGACGACGTGGCACTCGCCCACGGCCATCGTCGAGGCATTGAACGACCTCGCGACGCTCGGCAAGGACCTCCATATCACGGAACTGACGGTTGAGACACACGATGAGGATATCACGGGAGGCTACCGCGCGGGGAAGTGGACCGACGAAGCCCAGGCGGAATACTACCGGCAGCTCTACACTCTGTGCTTCGGGCATCCGAAGGTGAGGGCCATAACGACGTGGGCGGTTTTCGACAGCCGAAGCTGGCTTGCCGGAGGCGGCATCTACGACCGTGAGGGCCGGCCAAAGGCCGCCGCAACGATGCTCGACGAACTCATCAACCGGAAGTGGCGCACCGAGACGGACCTCGTCGCCGATGCCAACGGAAGCGCGAGGCTGCGTGGGTTCAAGGGAGAATACGACGTCGAGGCACGCTCCCCGGACGGGAAGGTGGTCCAGAGGACTGGACTGAGACCCGGGGACGGTTCTCAGTGGCGCATCCGCCTGGGCGCCGACTAGAGTTCGATGCGCAGCCCCTCGTAGGCGCCGATGACCTCGAAGTTCGGGTGCGGGTCCATGGACGCCGCCTTTTCCTTCGCTTCGTCCATCAGCCGTTCCAGCACCTCGTCCGGGTAGCTCGGCTCGTAGTGGAAGAGACACAGCCGCGAGATGTCGAGGTCCCTGAAGAGCTCCACGAAATCACCGATGTAAGAGTGTCCCCAGGTGACTTTTTGTACGACGTCCTCCCTGCCGTACTGTGCGTCCACGATGACGAGGTCGGACTTGTCCGCGAATTCCTTGTACGTCTCTTTCTCCTCGGCGGTCGAAGTCAGGAGCTCGACGTCCGTCATGACGACGCCGGTCTTGCCGCCGGCACTGATGCGATAGCCGCACGTCCCCGCGGGATGTCCCATGAGGATGCCGGTGACGTCGGCGCCCGCGATGCGGTACGGCTCGTTGCCCTTGAGCACGTGAAAGTGGATCTTCGCGGGCATGTCGTCGAGACTCGCCGGACAGAACCTCGGGTGCTGCTGCGCCTCGAACATCTCCCTCAGCCCTTTGTGAACCGAATAGACGTGGATGGTGCAGGTGCGGTCATAGCAGGGCAGGAAGAAAGGCCATCCTTGAATGTGGTCCCAGTGGAAATGCGTGATGAGGACGTGGATGGTGCGGTCGGCGGGCAACCGCTTGAGCAGGGAAAGACCCAGGGGGCGTGCGCCCGTGCCCATGTCCAGAATAAGCGGGACGTCGTTCACGTTGAACTCGATGCAGGTGGTGCAGCCGCCGAATGTCGCGCGGATGTAGAACGGCAGTCCGTCAACCGCCTTGATCAGTTCATGGCGATCGCGTGGAGGCTTGGGCAGCAGATATAGGGCGGCATTCAGCCGTTCGCGGATGTCGGCGGTGGTGAGCGACGTGGGAACGGACCCGCGGACTCCCCAGAAGCGTACGTTCACG
>Ga0315282_10005493_pt1 | contig 21558 bp, 19 predicted proteins | sample YL17G07_20_MG_FD_203693 | JGI IMG/M metagenome (GOLD analysis project Ga0315282, IMG submission 203693) | Sediment microbial communities from Yellowstone Lake, YNP, Wyoming, USA - YL17G07_20 | ecosystem: Environmental > Aquatic > Freshwater > Lake > Sediment | place: USA: Wyoming | collected... | reverse complement strand
GCGCACCATCCCGAACATTTCGCTGGAAGAAGCCTGGTAGAAACGAATCCGGGGATTCACGACGCGAACCGCTTCCAACATCCGGGTGACCCCCAGCGCCGTGAATTCTCCCGTGAGGACGGGTTGGTTCCACGAGGTGGGCACAAACGACTGCGACGCCAGGTTGTAGACTTCCTGGGGCTCGCACTGCTTGAGGGCACTGATCAAGGAGTTCTGATCGAGCAAGTCGCCCGGCAGCAGCTCGATCTTGTCCTGAAGGTGCGCCAGCCGCTCGAAGTTGATCGTACTGCTCCGGCGCACCAGACCGTAAACCTGGTACCCTTGGGAAAGCAGGAACTCGGCCAAGTAGGAACCGTCCTGGCCTGTTATACCCGTCACCAGAGCCACCTTACTCATGGGCGCCTCGGCGGCAAAAGTCAGGGAAGTTTCAGGCTTAATCCCTGAGCCGTCTCAACCTTCTGCACGGTGTGAACCCGCGCCTGGCGCTTCGGGGCGTTAACTGACCTCGCGATGGGTCGAATTCGGCGCGCCAGGTTCTCTCGTCTCTCCGGAATTAGGTCGGTACCCTATCCCCATGCTAGCCAGAGCTTCGTAAACCGCTTCACGGTTGTTCTCTCGGGCAGCCCGACCCAGCTTGGTCACGCCCGCAGTCACCTCGTTCACGTCGGGAAGCTGGGGAGTGATCATGAATAGCTTCTCGAACCTTGTCGGGGCCGCCCGTTCGTCGGGCCGCACCAGCTCCTCTTCGAGTTTCTCCCCCGGGCGCAATCCCGTGATCTCAATCCGAATGTCCTTTTCCGGTTCAAGCCCACAGAGCGCCACCATTTCCTTGGCCAAGTCCAGCACTTTGCGGGGGTTTCCCATATCCATCACGAAGATCTCGCCCTGCCGACCCAGGGACCCCGCGCAGATGACAAGCTGAACAGCTTCCGGGATGGTCATGAAGAAACGAACGACATCGGGATGGGTGACGGTGATGGGACCTCCCTCGGCAATCTGCTTCTGAAACAACGGGATGACGCTGCCGCGGCTCCCCATGACGTTGCCGAAACGGACGCAAGCCGCAGGCAACGAACCGTGGTTGGCATAGGTCTGAACCAGCATCTCTCCTACACCCTTAGTAGCCCCCATGACGCTGGTGGGGTTCACAGCCTTATCGGTCGAAATGAAGACAAACCGTTCAACCTCGTGTTGGCGGCATGCTTCCAGCAGCGTCTTCGTGCCAAACACGTTGTTCAGGACGGCTTCGCAAGGATGCCTCTCCATCAAAGGGACGTGCTTGTGGGCCGCGGCATGGAAGACCACCTGAGGCTTAAACTCCTGAAAGATGGCGCGCAGCCTCTCGCCGTGCCTCACGTCGGCAATCTGGGGTTCAATGCGTGCCTCTGGAAACCGAAAGGTCAACTCCTGCTGCAACTCATAGGTGGAGTTCTCATCTTTGTCGAGGATGGCAATAGAGGAGGGATTGAGGAGCAAGAGCTGGCGTACCAATTCACTGCCGATGGACCCACCGGCTCCTGTCACCAGGATCCGTTTCGTGGCGTAAGTCTGCCGGACTTCTTCGTCGAATTCCGAGACCTCGACGCTGTCACGGCCAAGAAGATCCTCGATGCGCACCTGGCGGAGCTGGCTGATATTGACGCGGTCCTGGAAAAGCTCTTGCACGCTGGGGATGATCTTGGCAGGGACACTGATCTCCTCACAGCGGGCCACAATCTGGCTCAAGGTCCTGCGGTCAGCCTTGGCAATGCTGATGACCACCTCGTCCACGTTTGACACGCGAACCAGCTTCCCCAGCGCCTTGCGATTCCCCAGTACTCTGGTCCCTGAAATAACCGTCCCGATCTTCTTGGGGTCGTCATCCACAAACCCCACTACTTCCACGTCCCCCTGGTTCTTCAGCTCTTTCAGAAGCAGAATGCCTGCCCTTCCGGCACCGTACAGAATCACTCGCTTTGTTTCCCGCAAGGGAGTACGAGCTGTCTTCTGCCCCCTCTCATAGAGGATCCGGCGCAGGGCCCGGGCACCCAGACAGCCGAGAAGCGACACCAGATACTCAAGGGCAATCACGCTGAGAGGAAGGCGGAGGTTGTTGGCAAAGGGTGCCCATCCCGGGTAGAAGAGCCGAATGGAAAGGAGGAGCAAGGTGACCAGGCTGAGGGAACGGCCGATACTGATGGCGTCGGAGAGAGAGACATACCGCCAGATGAATCGATAGATCCCGAGCTTCCAATTGACATACAACCGCATCCCCAGCAAGTAGGGCAGCCAGAGCAAGAACTGTTTTGCAAACTGCCATGGGACCAGGCCTTCAAAGCGAATCAGGTAGGCAACTCCAAAAGAGAGCGCGAACAGGATGCTGTCCACGATCATCTGGTTGACGCGGCTGTAGGGATCGAATTTACGCAGCATGCCTTCGCCTGCCTCCCGCTTCTACATTCTCACTTGTACTTCACAACCCCGTCGACGGCCTTCACAATGTTCTCTGACCTGGGGTAGTATGCCTTCTCCAGAGGGCCGCTCATGGGAGCAGGGGCGTCTGGCAGGCACACGCGGACTATCGGTGCCTTGAGATGCCCGAAAGCGTCGCTTGCCATCCTGGCGGCAACCTCCGCGGCCACACCCGCGGTTGTCCACCCCCCGTCCGCAATAACGAGACGCCCCGTCTTTCGAACCGATTGAACGATCAACTCGGCATCCAAGGGCTTGATGGTTCGCAGATCGATCAGGTCAACGGTGATGCCCTTCTGTTCCAGACACTCCGCAGCCTTGGTCGCTTGAAGCGTCATATAGGAACTCGCGACGACGGTGGCATCCTTTCCCTCCCTTCGCAGCGCGGCTTTCCCGATCGGCACGGCGTACATTTCTTCGGGGACCTCGCCCAGGTCATCATAAAGCCAGCGGTCATCGATATACATCACGGGATTGCCGTCATTGACGGCAGCAATCAGAAGGCCCTTGGCGTCGTACGGGGTGCTTGGCATCACCAACTTCAGCCCGGGGATGTGCATGAAGAGAGCCTGCAGTGCCTGGGAGTGCTGTGCGGCCTGCTCCCCTCCGCGATTGATGACGGCGCGAATGACTAACGGGACATTTACCTGCCCACCAAACATATAGGACCAGTTGGCTGCCTGGTTCACGATCGGGTCCACCGCGAGAAGCATAAAGTCCATACGGGGGTGGAAGACGATAGGACGCATTCCGGCGACGGCGGCGCCGACGGCGGCGCCAGTCGTTGCGTTCTCACTGACGGGGGAGTCGATCACCCGTTCGCGGCCGAACTGCTTGTCAATGTCCGACAGGGTGGTACCCGCGTACCAAGGGCTCCACAAGCCCTGACCGATTAAGAATACGCGCGGATCACTGCCAAGCAACTGGGCGTGGGCCTCTCGAATCGCTTGGGCGTAACTGAGAACACGCATCCTATTGGGTCCCTTCCTTGGAGTGGAAGACGTGTTCCAGCAATTCGCTTTGCGCCGGGTAAGGCGATTCGCGGGCAAACGCGATAGCTTCTTCAATTTGTTCCCGAATCGTCAGCTCCATCGGTCTCATATCCGCCTCAGTAAGCCCCAGTTCAAGCAGGCGCGCGCGGGCCCGTGCGATGGGGTCTTTGGGCATCCATTCTTTCAGCTCGTCTTTCCGCTTAACGCCGATATCCATGTCCCAGGCGGGCCCCACGTGACCTCGCCAGCGGTAAGTGCGACACTCCAAGAGCGTTGGGCCGTTACCTGTGCGGGCCCGATGGACCGCCTCAAGCGCGGCCTGATAGACCGTAACCACGTCGTTGCCGTCCAGGCGAAGCCCGGGCACGCTGTGCGCCTCGCCGGCTTTGTAAATGTTGTCCTCGGCGCGGTGCTCCAGCAGGTGCATGTGGCTGGAATAAAAGTTGTTCTCGCAAACAAATACGACTGGTAGCCGGTACAGCGCAGCCAAGCTCAGGGACTCATGGAAATGCCCTTCGTCTGCAGCCCCGTCTCCGAAGAACGATACGGACACCCTGTGGTCGTTCCGCAACTTGGACGCTAGGCCCGCCCCGACAGCAAGGGGTATTGTGGCTGCAACCAAGGGGACAGTACCCAGGATTCCCACTTCGCCCGCAAAGAGGTGCATCGACCCGCCGCGGCCTCGAGAACAGCCCGTGCGCTTGCCAAACAGTTCGGCCATCATGGCGCGCAGGTCGCCTCCCTTGGCCAGATAGTGGCCGTGTGAGCGGTGACCTCCCCACACGTAGTCTGTTTTCTCCAGGGCGGCGCAAACCCCCGTGGCAACTGCTTCTTGGCCAATATAGAGATGGCAAGGAGTTTTGATTTCTCCCGCCGTTACCAGATCAGCTGTGCGCTCCTCAAAAATGCGGATCCGCAACATCGTCCGGTACATAGATCGCAAGAGGGCGATCGAAAGCTCCCCGGCCACGGTTCCTGGAGCCGTAGGTGGAGGATCTTCCAGCTTCATCCAATGCTCCTTTCTCGCCGCTGATTGGATCGCCTCGCTGATCTCCGCCCTTGGAGGGCGAAGAACCACACCATTCCTCAACCCTAGAACCTGCCTCCCGCTCTAGCCTTCGGGTCCAGCCTCAACACTCAAAGCCAGCCACTCACGATCCTGCCGTGCCAGTTCCCATCCCGTAGCAGCCCCGGCATTTTCTTCAATCTGTTCTGGCTTCTTGATTCCCGGGATGACACAAGTGAGCAGAGGATGGTCCAAAACCCAGCGGAGCGCCACTTGCGCTGGCGTCTTTCCGTAATGTCTTGCCACCTTCCTTAATCTGGTCACGACCCTCAAATTCTTCTCGAACTCTCCCGGCTGGAAATACTTGCTACGGTTGCGCACGTCGTCACTCCCGAACCGGACCTCCGGTCCGAACTTGCCCGACAGGAGCCCCTGTGCCAAAGGGTTATAAGCCACCACACCCATCTCAAACCGCGCACAGCACGAAAGTAGCTCCCCTTCAATACCCCGATCCACCAGGCTGTAAGGTGCTTGCAACGACTCCAGGCGATGCACTTGCTGGGCGCACGCAATCAGTTCGGCCGAAAAATTGGAGCAACCAATATAGCTTATCTTCCCGGCTTCCTGGCATTTTTTCAGCGCTTCCAGGGTCTCTTTGAGCGGCGTACTCGGGTCCGGCCAGTGGATTTGATAAAGGGGGATGCAATCAAGCTGCAGGCGACGTAAACTGCCTTCGAGTGCCTCAACAACCCTTTTTGCACTGGCGTCACGAGAGATTTCGCCTTTCTCATCCCACCGGATGCCGAACTTGGTGGCAATGACAACTTTCTTTCTATCTTCCCCGAGGGCTTTGCCCAGGATTTCCTCGGAGTGGCCCAGGCCGTAGACATCTGCGGTCTCAAAGAAGTTGATGCCGAGTTCGAAAGCTCTCCGGACGGCTTGCATGGACTCCTGATCATCTACCTTACCCCAGCCATGCCCACCGATCGCCCAGCCTCCGAATCCCACACGGGAAACCTTAAGGTCTGTGTGCCCCAGTCTCTTATATTCCATTACTTCTGCCAGATCGCGCGCAAGGTATGGAAGATTATCTTGAAATCAACCCAGAGAGATCGATTCCTCACATATTCGAGCCGCAATTGGTTCTTTATTGGGAGGACATTCTCTGCAAAGTACCTGTCCGGATCACCTGCCCTGGCAAGAATCTCATTCAGATCTCTAAACCTTATCGAAGAAAGATCTGTTATTCCAGGAAGCACGTTCAGAATGCCCATCTCCTCGGGAGTGTAAAGATGGGTATATTCCTCCACCTCCGGCCTAGGACCTACAAGACTCATCTCACCCTTCAGGACGTTGAGGATTTGCGGCAGCTCGTCGATCTTGTACTTTCGCAGCCATCTCCCAATCCGCGTAATGCGCGGGTCGGTTTCCGCCGTGGACGTGCCGCCAACCTGCTCCGCGTTGGCCACCATGGTCCGGAATTTGAATATCCTGAAAGGCTTTCCGCAGCGGCCCGTGCGGATCCCGCGGTAAAAGACGGGGCCCTTCGAGCCTATTTTGATGAGCACGGCAACAACTGCAAACAGGGGAGAAAAAACCACAAGTCCTAGAACGGAGAACGTAAAGTCCAGAAGACGCTTCATCACGGAATAATTCACAGCTACTTGAACAGCGCTTTGATGGGCTGGGAAAGCACGAAAACGATTTGCCACGCTTGGGTCCTCACAAATGGCACGCGCAGCACAGCGGAATCGATCCTCTCCAGTATCCTCAACAAGCCGGGAAAAAACCGCGTGTTGCGAAAAGGGACAGCAGCAATGGTAAACAGGTGGAAGAACCTGGCCTCGACTTTGCCGAAGTAACGCTTTGCCAATTTCAAATCGCCCACGCGCAGAATGTGCTTGGCCTCCCATTCAGTGCGCAGATGAGGAGTCATCTTCCGGTAGAGGTTGATCAGGGGGTTATCCGCAAGCCCCTCGTGGCAAATGACTTCCCCGTCAGGCTTCAACACCCTTGCCAGCTCGGGAAATGCCCGTTGAATGTCGAGGTGGTGCAGCACTCCGCTCTCGTAAATAACGTCGAAGGAGTTGTCTTCGAAAGCCAATGCTTCACAATCCGCCACGAGGAACTGAACTTTGCCGTCGAGTTTCTCGCGACTCACGGCCTCTCTTGCATTCCCAACTGATACGTCAGAGATATCAATACCCGTAACTTCGAATCCTATCTTCGCGGCACGTATCGCAGACTCCCCGTTTCCACATCCATAATCCAGCAACTTACGACCCGAGCTCCTAGAGCGTAGCCACTCCTCCAAAAAAGCTGCACTCGCACGCCCAATGGAATAGAACTTCTTATTTGACCTTGCAGCATCTAACCGGCCATCGTCGTCCCGAATTAGGTTGTGAAACTCCTGTTCTTTCCTCTTTCGCAATTCCATGAAGGTCGGCCTTTCCGACGACGAGTTAGGTCCTGGGTTCGCTACATACCTCGGTACTGATTCCTGGCAGCCGAAGGATGTTCAAGCCTCCGTTTTGCATCAGGCTAGATGCAATCTCTGGGGCCCCACTTCAATTCTTTCCGTCCACCTTCGAATTCTCTTCTGTCGTCCTAGGAGGGTCGCGTCCCTGAGCTTCTGAAGCCCCATTAGAGTCATGTTGTTTGGTTTGAGGCGCGCCCCTCAGGTACTTCCGCGACCGACTTCAAGACACTTTCCAACTTTTCCGTGAGAATGTTGATGTCATGATGCTCCTTAACGTACTGCTGTCCATTCTGCCCCATTCGAACCCTCTCTTCAGGGTTCAGATCAGCCAGCATTCTAATCGCCGCCGCTAACTCCCTTGGATTCTCAGGAGGAATAACGATACCAGCTCTTGCGTCTGCGATGGGGTTGTAGAATGGACTGCCAGCAAATATGACGGGACGTCCACAAGCCAGATAGTCACAGAGCTTGTTGAAACTGACCCCATACTTGTATAGCCGCGGGCGATCCCTCATGCACAGTACAAAAGCATCAGCCTGTTCCATAACCTTGTACAGGTCGTTCTTCGGCACCACGTCTCGAAATTCAACGTTGTCTACGCCCAAGTCCTGTGAGAGTCGGATCAGGTTAGGTTTCTCCTGACCTCCTCCCACAAAAACAAACTGAACGCCAGAGCCTCCGCTGCCATTGTTTAATTGAGCCGCCCGCAGGATCACATCGAGTGCAAAGGCATATACATGGCCGCCGACATACATCACGGTAAAAGGCAGTGAGACATTTCCATCGTAGCGTTTCATGTTCGAATAGCGGCTTAGGTCAAGTCCATTCGGAATCCAAACTGTCTTATCTCTGGGAACGCCTCGTTCTTTGAAATACTCACCACCACCCGGGACCGTGGTTATGATCTTCGCAGCTCTGTGACAGAGAAACCATTCGAGAGCGCTCATGGCCCAGGCAATTGGGCTGTGTTCTGACAGCCTCCCGAATTCAATCAGCGTCAGTGGCCAAAGATCTCGCACCTCGAAGATAAAGGGGGTCCTCTTCAAGACGGCGAGGATGTAAGCAGCAAGCGCCGCGAAAGGGTGAACGGTGACACCGATTATTAGATGAGGTTTTTCCTTCAAGCTCTTAGCAACCCAGAAAGCCCGCCAAGCGTAACTCAACATGTTTACAATGCGGCGCCAATCATTGCGCGAGTAAGGTGGCGTTCCAATCCAGACGAATCTTACGCCGTCATACTCCTCACACCTGAATTTCTCTCCGGGTCGAAGCCGTAACTCTTTGAATTTGTAATGACTGAAACTGGAGGCAAATATGGTTACTTCGTGCCCTCTTTTCACCAAGCCACTTGCCAGATCGAAAGCGGATGTGAGTGGCTGATCCGGGGTCGAAGCATAGTGATTAAGAATCCAGACTTTCATTATGGATCAAAACCCTTCCAAGGCTACCGGCAATCAGTTATTGAGCCCGAGGAAAGACCGATGCCCGAGTTCCGAGTCTTGGCCATGTCCACCGCACTCGCTGATCTGCGCACGATGCGTCTCGCCTGGCGAAATGGTCCTAGCTGGTTTCTGCGAACCTCGTGCGTCTCGGCACATAGGGTGCGAGGGTCTCGAACTAAGCTCACTCCCAAGGGTTCCTTATCCGAATTGCCTCCCCATCGGGGGCATTTCATGCCGGGCTTCCTACGTCAGCCAGAGTCCCAAATTCACGTAATGCCTGAATCGTATATTCGATTTGTGAGGACGACAGTTCGGCATACATCGGCAAAGATAGGATTTCCCCAGCCAGCCTCTCGGCAACCGGGAGAGTACCCTTGCCGGGATAGCCGAGATCCTGGTAAGCGGGAGTGAGGTGCAGCGGCACGGGATAATGAATCCCGGAGCCGATCCCCCTGGCTTCAAGAAATTCCCTTAGCTCGTCCCGCTTGGGCGCTCGGACCACGAATAAATGAAAAACGTGCTCCCCATCGGGGGGTATCTGGGGTGGGCAGATCCCCGAACTCCCGAGTGCAGCGGCAAAGGCTTTCGCATGTTCTCGCCGCAAGACATTCCACTCCCCAAGATGGTGCAGTTTTACGGAGAGCACGGCAGCCTGAATGGCGTCGAGCCGCGAATTCGTCCCGATGACTAAATGCTGGTATTTCACGGGACTTCCGTGATCACGCAGGATTCGAATCGTTTCCGCCTGCCTCCGGTCATTGGTGGTCACCGCGCCGGCGTCGCCGTACGCACCGAGGTTTTTCCCCGGATAGTAACTGAAGCAAGTCAGCCTGCCGGAACCAGCAACTTTGACACCAGCTCTCTCAGCGCCGTGAGCTTGCGCTGCGTCTTCGATGATTTGAAGATTATGGCTGGCAGCCAGCTTCTCCAGTTGAGTCAAATCCATGGCGCGGCCGTAAAGATGAACCGGAATAACGGCGCGAGATCTGGGGGTAAGAACGCGCTCAACCGAAGCCACGTCGAGGTGAAAAGTTGTGGGATCAACATCGGCAAACACTGGTCTTGCACCCACATTGCTGACCGCTTCCGCCGTGGCAAAGAAAGTGTTGGCCGGAACAATCACCTCGTCGCCCGACGCGACGTTTGCTGCCTGAAGGGCGAGCTCCAGAGCGGCTGTTCCTGAGCCCACGCCTATCGCGTATCGGACTCCCAAAAATCGAGCAAATTCTTCCTCAAACTTCTCGACCCATTCTCCTCCAACAAAGTGACCGGAGTCCAAGACCTGATCCACGGCTACCTTGATTTCCGCCCTAATCGAAGCGTACTGAGACTTTAGATCGAGAAAAGGAACTTGTAATTGAGCGCTCGTCTTCACTGGTTATCATCTCTCGAGTCGCTATCCTGCAGGCATAGACCCTCAGGGCCGCACCTAAACGTTCTCCGACAATACGCACAGGTGCAGGTGGAGCCGACCGGCGTCGATGCGGCCAGAGACAATTTCCTTGCACAGGCGCACATCCATCCCACCTGCCGGGCTGGATTTCCAACCAGCAAGGCGAAATCTCGCACCGAACGAGTCACCACGGCACCCGCCCCAATGAAGGCATACTTCCCTATCGTTATGCCGCAGAGCAAAGTGGCATTCGCGCCAATCGTCGCGCTTTCGCGAATGAGCGTAGGCTGAAGCGCGGAAGAGACCTTCTTAAGGTAGGCTCGCGCATTCGGGTCATTCGTCAGCACACAGTTAGGCCCCAAGAAAACATTGTCTTCAATCGTAACGCGGTCCCAAATCGACACGCCATTTTTTACCGTCACGTTGTTACCCAGACTTGCCCCTGATTCCACAAAGGCGTGGTCTCCGATGTTGCAATCTCTACCAATCCGCGCGCCCGCCATCACATGGGCAAACGGCCAGATTCGCGTCCCACTCCCGATCTCCCTGGACTCCACCAGCGCCTGCGCATGCGCAAAGAAGTCCCCTCCTCGAACAGTCCCAGCCACCTTCGACTTCATCGGTTCCCGCTCCCAATAAAACCCTCTGACTCTTTCCCGACGCGCTCTCCGGGCACCCACTTGGACTTTGTTGCCATTTCGATGACTCGTACAACATCAACACCAAATTTCCCGTCAGTTCGAGGCTGATCTCCTCTTTCAATGCAATGGATGAAATGCTCGACCTCGGCAAGCAAGGGCTCTATGTTCTCGAGGTTGGGAACCACCGCGTCCCCCATGCGATAGGTGAGCTGGTATTCCCCGAAGGTCCGCGGTTGGTGCACTATCACCCCGCGGTCGTAGATCTTGATCTTCTCACTTGGCTCGGTATCGTCATAGACGATCATCCGTTTCGAACCGACGACACAGGTGCGCCGCAACTTCTGCGGCGAAAGCCAGCTCACCTCGATTGAGACAATTAGCCCACTGGCGAACTTCAACCAGAGGAACGCGACGTCATCCTTTTCTTGCTGGATGCAGGACCGACCAAAGGAACATGCTTCGACCGGAAATTCGTCCACCCAATACAGAACAATCGATATGTCGTGTACTGCCAGGTCCCAGATAACATCCACATCCTTACGGTAGAGACCCAGGTTGACCCTTGAAAAACTGATGTAGTGCACGTCCCCCACTGCTCCCGATTCGAGGAGTTCTTTCACCTTCACTACGGGCGGACTGTAAATGAATGTGTGGCCAGTCATGAGCGTCCGGCCGACCTCTTTCGCCAGAGTGACCAGCTGCTCAGCTTTTTCGCTACTATCCGCGAGTGGCTTCTCGACAAGAACGTGCTTGCCGCGACGAAGTGCTTCACGTGCGATTTCGTAATGTGAGGCGATAGGCGTCGCGATCACGACGGCATCGATTTCACTCTCGAATAGCTCCCCGGGGCTCAAAAATCCTCTCAGATGCGGGTACAGACTTGTGATCTTCCTCACACGCTGGGGGTCGACGTCCGAGCAGGCTACGAATTCACACCGAGAGGTCTGCTGAAGCACCCGCGCAAGATTCGGACCCCAATAGCCTAATCCAATCAAGCCGACCTTAGTCATCCGCTTTTCCCGCTGCAGAAGCTTGAATCTGCCCCTGTTTGGCTTGGTTCGATTCCACGACGGCATCCAGGAATCTCGAGTCGAATTCACTCTTCAGGATAGCAATGTTCGCCATCACGCAATGTCCACCAATGTGTCCTGGAAAAATATGCGAGGGGAGAAAATCGATTTCTTTGACGAACGCGTTTATTTCGTCAAATGCCGCACCGTGCCGCGCAGCAAAGCGTTCCACTTCCTGCGCCCAGGCTATCAAAATTCCAAGGTAAGTCGTTTCCAGGAGCTTGCTGAGCTCCGCCACTTCCGGCGTTCGGAATGTATCCGTCTGGAATCCGGCCTCAGCGAAGTGGTGTAATGCCCGCCGGGTAGCCTCCGCATCGCAGCCGGCGACAAATTTCTTGTATCGGAGCAAATCCTCCTCCATCTTGGCATGCTTGCCCCGGACCGGGCTGTAAGCGAGGGGCGCTCTCTCGGACGCCTCGTACACCTTTCGGGTGGTGCCCGGTGCCACGGTGCTATTAATGATGGTCAGCGCCGGACAGTACTGATGGATATAACGCACAGTTGTGCCAACGAAATCAGCGATCTGAAATGGATAGCACACATGGAGGATCAAGCACGGATGTTGTATTTCGACCGGTTCAATGTCAACACTCACGCACACAAATCTTCTACTTAGGATGCGAAAAAGCGGTCGCCCCACTTCTCCCATACCCAAGACGATCACCTTACCGCCGCTCGTCACCTTAATCCCTCCACGTTTCCACTACCACGACCTTCTCCCCGCTGACAACGGTGTGAGTTCAAGACGTGCTCAACCCCCCGTGACTTCACCGGTACACCAAGACGGTTGTTCACCCAGTACCGACTCTTAGCTCCTCACTTTCTTCTGCACAGTTGGGATCCCACAACCGGTGCTGGTCCCCGCGGCGAATCGTGGGGCGCCGGCAGGGTTTGCGGTACGGCTCTGTACCATTGTCTGAGGAAGCTTCCACTTCCTACTAAACAGTATCAATGGGGCCATTATTATTGCTAAACGAACAAAATATTTGAAAAAAATGGCAAACCCGTCGTTAAGAGTGAGAGCGCACTCGGGGAACAAAAGACAGAAAAGGACCAAGATAGAAATGTTCTTAGGATGAAGTCTGAAATACTGATCGAAACCTGAGAACAAGAGCCCATAGATGAACAACACAATCAGGGGGCCTACAGGTCCAAAGTTCAAATAGGCCTCTCCCACAATAAAGAACCCAAACCCATACCCCAGCACATATCTAGTGGGATGAAAGGTGGTTGAGTACCATTCGGATGGTGGGAGGGGACGGTCAGGCACCAGGGTTCTAGGCAGGAGAATCAGCGGGGCCTCGACATAGCTTCGACCATACCAGTAGTCCATATCACGCGGCACCGACGTCAGCGTATCTGTCATTGTCCAGATATAAGGAGACCCAAAATAGCTATCGGAGAGATCGAGCCACGCTGGTTCAAACCGCTCTTCGATTATTTGCGCGGCCTCACCGACACCTCTAGAAAGGTAACCCCGGACGTATGAAAAGGACAACATCACCATCAGCCCGACCCCCAGGAGGAGAGCCATAGTCCGAGGGGGGAGACGCCGCACCAAAAAGTGACGCGCGGCGAGGGTGGCAAGCACCAGGCTCACCACGTGAGAGCGGCGTCCGACCATGAAAGACAACGCGATGAAAATAATATATAAACAAGAGATAAACAGGCGATGGAGGCGACTACCGCGGGGATTGCTCCGGGAAACACAATATAACAGAAGGAGACAGACCTGTATCATCACCCATCCAATCTTAAGATAACCTCGGGTTTGATCCACCCTGTAACTCTCTGCGGCTCCGCCGTAACTCACATCAAGGTACGACGCGAATCCGCCGACGTCGTAGACAAATCTGAGGTAGAGTAAGATTCCCAAAATGAGGTACGCATAGATAACCGCGTACGCCCTGTGCGGATCCCATTGCTCGGGAAGAGCAGGCAGACCCCGGGCGAAGGTAGTCGCTAGACGTGATCTGTACCCGATCCGAAAACCCAGCAAGCCGAGAAAACAAAGCAACAAAGCCTTCAGTATGAGGCCCAGCGGCCACACCCTTACCGTAAGCGAGGTGGCGGAGGACTTCACGATGACCCCCTCGGGGTCGATAGCCAGGCCCACTGGGTAGGAAAGCGCAAAGAGGCAAAAGAACAGCAGAAAAACCCTATCGAGTTCGAAGAAATTGCCTTGCCCTGAAAACAAGCCCCTTGCCAAGGGCCCAAGGGCCACGATCAGAAAGGCGATACTCACTATCAAGATCGTGAGTCGGAGCACACCATCCTCAGTAGACAAGTTAGCGGCGAGCAAACCGACGAATCCCAGGCCGACCAAGCCCGCCCAGAGGCCCATAGTCGGCCGGCTCATCAGCGTGAGTTTCCTACCCGAGTATGGTTGCTCCATTAGTGATCCCTGCTGGCAGCTTGTAAAAGCATTTCTCCATCAGGATTCTGTGCTCGAGCACACACATAGACCAGACGAGGGGAAAATAGATAGAACTTGTTGTGCAGCCTCCCGCCGTCCGGGGCGAGCGAGGCAATTGCGGGCGGTATGAGCCTGCGGAACTTGTAACCGAGACTCGCCAACGCCCTCTCAACGGCAAAAGGCGATGTCGCCTTCTCAACCACAAGATGCTCAGTCTTCGGCCCCGAAAGAATAGCCCCTCTCAAGTTAACGAAACCCGAGCGCAACCGTCCGAGCAAGTGCCAAAAGACAATTCTCGGACTGAGAACGTTCATGATATCAAAAACTAACACCCCCCGCGGCGCAGTAACTCTCGCCATCTCTCGCAACACTTCCGTCAGGTGAGGGAAATACCAAGTGGCCTGCAAGCAGTACGTAAGTCCGAAAGCCGAGTCCCCAAAAGGCAACATTTCAGAATCACCCACGGCGCACCGCAGGGCGACGCCTTCTCCTGAAAAGCGTTCGACTTGAGAACGGACCAGAATCTGTGAGATGTCCACAGTGTATAAGTCCCATCCTCGCCTGGAAAATTCCAGGGCAAACGGGTACCCTGTGCCGGCAGCGCAGTCGAGTACCCTGGTTCCAGGCACGAGTTCCCTAAGCGCCTGTAACAGATTCATCAGGTACCGATGGTAAGGCGTGATGCCATATTTCGACACCAGACGAAGCCAATCCAAAGCGTAACGATGAGCTACAAACGATTTTCGTGGGTCACTGACCAAAGAGCTCTCCTCATGACGCAGCTCTTCTGGATTCACATCCGTCCTTTCGCTGGAATGGCCTTCGCTCCGCCCCTTCGAAGAAGGCCGCTTCTCCGGATCTCCCGGACTATTCCACTCCGCGCGGGCACGAGCAGCTCTACCACTGAAGTCCTCAAGTGCCGAGAGAGATAGTACAACGCCACGACAGCAAAGGCCAGATAGGCCAAGGCCGAGGCAACGGCTGCACCTTTAAGGCCAAAGGGCGGGATCAACACTAAGTCGAGGAGCAGGGTCAATGTCGTGCCTACGGCTGCCGCGATCGAGGGTTCTGCCGATCGACCCAAGCCAAAGAGCTGGTACGAAGCGACAATCCCTAGACCCAGAAAGCAGGTACCAGGGAGAAGTATCCGTAAAGGCGGAACTGCAGGCAGGAGCCGAGCAGAAAAGAGTGTCGCAATCAAAGGACTTGCGAAAACCATCAAGGGAATCGAGACCAGGATAAGGGCCGACCCCACTAGCCAATACACCCCTCGATGCGTCGCCTCACCGCCCTGCCGGACATCATCGGCAGTCTGTGTCAGCACGGCATTGGAAAGTGCCTTGGGGAGGTAAACGATGCTCTCCGCGATCTGCGTGGCCACCGAGTAATATCCGACCGAGGTCACATCATAAAAGGCGGCCACCACGAAGTGGTCAAATCTGAAGTTCAAATAATGGCAGAAATTGTAGACATAAGCCTTAAGGCCATACCGCAACTCCTGCCGGAAGAGCCCTATACCCGTTCGTATGCGCCACTGACACACCTTGAGGATTCGTATGAGAAGATAGACGCAACCGACCAGCGTGCTGAGGGCGTACAGTGGGACTAAGTATTCGACGCGCAGCTTGTGGGCAACCGCAAACCCCCCGACGAAACCAAGCAGTATGGTCCATCGCAAGACAGTGCTAATTGCATAGTCGCGGAACTTGTCGAGCCCTAACACAATCCCCACCATCAGCATCGAGCTGGATTCTAACAGCGTCGCCACTGGAACCCAGATGGTATATGAAGGGGGCAAGCTGCGGAAAACCGAGTCGTGCAAGATCACCAGGAAGAATGCGATTATCAAAGATGCTGTGCCGCCAGAGATCACTGAGAATATGAGTGTGTTTCCCAAAATGGAGCGGATAGCCTGCCGCTCTTTGCACGCGTAGTAATTGTTGGAGACTTCCATGCCCAGGCTGGAGAACGAGGTCGCGAGAGCCACGGATGTAATGGCAAGCGCATAGATGCCGACGCCCGAGGGACCGAGAATCCGAGCCACCAGAAGGAGAATCAGGATCTTCGACCCGGCCATCCAGATTCTCTCGAATGAGCTGTACAGGAAATTGCCCCACATTAGCGAAGATCCCTATCTACCCTCCCGGAGAGAGCGTTGGTCAGAGGAGTCAGATGTTTGATGCGCTGTTGATTCATTTCAAAAGTGGACACGTGGACCTGACTCCGCGCCGTTCCCAGTCAAGTGGAAGCGAGCTTCGAGTTCGCAATAGATTTCTTCGAGCACGGCGTAGTTTTTGTTCCAATCGGCCCGCTCTCGCGCGATCTTCAAATTGCATTCTCCCATGTGATTGGCCAGTGATTCGTTCTGCAATATTTCGATTATTCCATCCGCAAGCCTGTGCACATCACGACGCGGGACCACGAATCCGTTCACACCATCCCGAACCCACTCCAGATTAGCGGGCACATCAGTAACAATGACCGGGAGATGGCATGCCATGGCCTCGAGCAGCGACAATGATGTACCATCACTCAATGAAGTGCTGACATAGAGATCGGCAGCATTCAGAAAGGAGCTCATCTGTTCGTTTGCTACCTGGCCCACTATCCTTACGAACTTTTCTAGGTTCAGCTCCCTTACCAGAGAGCCCAAGGCCCCTTTCAAAGGGCCCTCACCGATGAGCAGTACACACATGTCTTCTACTGTTTGACAGACCCGCGGCAACGCTCGTAGGAAATACTCGATACCGTACACCGGCAGAAACGCCCTGTTCATCAAGATGACCTTGGAACTTTCGCATCCGAGGCGAGAGCGGAGCTCCTTTCGGAGACCAGCCGAAGGGCGAAATTGTTGAAGGTCGATTCCCCACGGAAACGTGACGATGCGCTCGGCTGGATATTGGCCAAGCTCGACGATTCTGGTTTTTACACTTTCGCAATCGCACGTAATCATGTCAGAACGATGAATCACATAAAGGGAGGCAATACGATAGAAGGCCGATTCTTGTGGAAGAATCAGAATGTCGCTGCCCCAAGGCATCAGCAATAGAGGATGAAAACCACACAGTGCCCCGAATAGCCCCGTACTATTCACGGGACCGACATGAAGGACATCGGGCTTCAGCGACTGAAGCAGTTTCCTGAAACGAAAATAGGCGCGCCCTCCCGCCCACAATCGGGACGCCGGACCAACGGGGCCATCGGCGTCGAATCCCAGATAATAGGATGGGATACGCGGATCGGCGTACTGTTCTCCGTTTCGTCGAAGATACGCGTAGTAGAATGTGTGCTTACTCTCGGCGAACTTTTGCAGAAACCGTTGTTCGTGAACACTTCCACCCGAGGTTACGTAAAGGATTTTCATTGCATTATCTTCCCGCAGAGGCTGTCTGAGGGAGGCAATTACTGGCGTACCATTTAATATATCGCTCCATCCCTACTCTAAAATCCACTGTTGGCGACCAGCCAAGCTCTTGCCGCGCCTTTTCTGCAATGGCAATCTTGCCCTCGTAATCCCCCGTTCGTGGTTCCGTAATCTCAATCCGGACCTTTGATCCGACAATCTCCCGGATTGTTTCCGCAACCTGTCGGATGGTGACAGGCTCTTTCCCTTCGAGGTTATAGACTTGGTTGAATGCCTTTTCATTTCCCAGCACCAACGTGTGCGCGCCTGCCAAATCATCAATATAGATGTAGTTTCGATACTGATTTCCGGACCCTTTAATCAACAGCGGTTGGCTGGTTAGAGCTCGGCGGACGAAGATCGGAATCACGAGCTCTTCTCGCATGCGCGGACCGAACGGAATTCCGTAACGGAGAATCGTCATCCTTTGGCCGTACAGCTTCGAAAAATTGTGGATAATCATCTCGGCAGCGATTTTGCTGGATGTGTAAACGTGCCCAGCATCAGCCAGGTAAAACGGTGTGTCCTCAGTGAGCCGACAATTATCGCGAGCGCCCGTGTAAACCCAGACTGTGCTTGCAAAGACGACTTGCTTTAAACCATTGATGCGAGCAGCTTCCATAACTTTTGTAGTACCCAGCACATTGAGGTCGACCGTATAAACTGGATATTTATAAGCATAGTCAACGTTCGACACAGCCGCTAGATGGAAGATAGCATCGAAGCCCCGCGTCGCCGCAATCAGGGAAGACAAGTGCAGAATATCAATATCGTCGAACTTCACATCTGGCCGGTGGGGCCGCACGCGATGGTCGAAAACCACCACGTCATGCCCTGCCGCCATCAGGTGATCCACCACGTGTGATCCTATGAATCCCGACCCTCCAGTCACAGCTACCTTCATAATCGGCTCCTTTGTCGTGTTCTTGTTGGGCAGATCCGTCATGAGCTAAGCACGCGCTCGAGTGACCATAGTACGTACTCCGCTTCTTGCCGCGTCATGTCGGAGTAAAGAGGCAGGCAGGCGTGAGTCCTGCAAAACCTCTCTGCCACAGGAAAGGCTCCTTGTCCGTAGTCCTTGAAAATAGGCTGCAGATGTAGCGGAAGTTCGTAAACCTCACCACTCAGCGAAACCTGATATCCCTCCCGCAACCGTTTCTTCAAGGCGGAGCGGTCAATGGAGGGATCCAGCGTAACGATGTATTTGTAATAGTTGCAGATGGCACCAGCCGGGATTCTGAGAGGCCGGACCGCTTTCTGATGCTGCAGGCGCTCATCATAAAGCGCGGCTATCGCCGTTCGGCGGTCGATGAAGGTTTTCAGATTCCGGAGTTGCGCAATTCCCAGCACGGCGTGGATTTCGCTCAGCCGCCAGTTGTACCCCATGCGAACATGTTTGTTTTCCAGAAACCCGGCTTTCCCCTGATCGCGATAAATCAGAGCCTCTTGTTGAATCTTCTCATCGTTCGTTACAATGATACCTCCTTCCCCGCTGGTCATGACTTTCGTAGGATAGAAAGAAAAGGCGGCTGCATGTCCGAAGTCGCCGGCGAATTTTCCATCGAGCGAACAGCCATGTGCATGAGCAGCGTCTTCCAGAAGAAACAGTCCCTTGCGTTGGCAATGGTCCCGAATCTCGGGAAGCCTAGGGCTGATTAGACCTCCGATGTGAACGACGATGATGCCTGCGGTTTGCGACGATGTCGCTCGCTCCAGGACTTCCAAGTCTGGAACCAGATCATCTTCACGTATATCCACCAGCCGCGGGGCTCCGCCGGCATGAATCACCGCGGCAGCCGTGGCGAAAAAAGTGTTGGTCGGGACGATCACCTCCTTGCCAGAGACCCCAAAAATGCGCAAAGGAATCTCCAGCGCGCTAGTCCCGCTGTTGACCGCTACCGCGTGTTTAACCCCAATATACTCTGCGAATTCTTTCTCGAGTTCCGTCGTGTACTTGCCAAGAGTCAGTGCGCCAGTACTTAGTATCTCTGCGATGCGTTCCTGAATCCAGGACTGACTTTCCGTGCCGAAAACAACCCTTGCCGCTGGTATCTTTCTCTCCGAACTAATCCCTGCCAAGATATCCTCCTTAGTCAATTGACGTCTGCCAACACGCGCTTACGAAAGCCTTGAACTGCAACTACAGTCGCTGGAACTGTCTTCTGAGGTACCTTTGCGATCTCTAGCCTCTCTGCTATGAACCTGACAAAGGCCGATCCGACCGCCTTCTGGTCAGGGTTGCCCTCTCTTAGCTTATAGGCACCAGTTCCCAGCTTCATGGAAGCGTCCTGCGCGAGAACTAACTCGCATTCTGCAGATGGGTAGAAACTTCGGGATTTCCTACTATGGGCTTGTCCCAGTCAACAAGCGGAAGGTTCATGGCTCCTTGTGGTTTACCCGATCCTCTTCCTTTTGATCGTCGCCATATCCGTACCCGTATCCGTCCCGGTAATAGTAGCTGTACCTGTACCCGTACCCATCCCGGCGGATGTCCACGTCGTTGAGCGCCACGCCCAAGATGCGGGCGCCAGCATCATAAAGCAGGGCCCGAGCGCGCCGTACCGCGTCGTAAGGCGTCTCGTAAGCGCGGACCACCAAAACCACGGCATCCGAAAGCGTCGAAAGTGTGCGAGCATCCGCCACGCTTAGCAAGGGCGGCGAGTCCAGAATCACGTATTCGAATTCGCCGCGCAGTCTCCCGAACAGCTCAGCAGCCAACGGCGAGGAAAGGAGTTCCACGGGGTTGGGGGGAATCGGGCCGCAGGGAACGACGCTCAAGTTCTGCACACGGGGGACGGGCAAGATCGCCTCCGGCAGGTCCACGTGGCCTGTCAAGCATTGCACAAATCCTGGCTTGTTCTCGACGCCGGCCGCCCGATGGCACGCCGGACGTCGCATGTCACAATCCACGATGACTACCCGGCTCCCGAGACTCGCCAGCATAGCAGCCAGATTGACAGCCATTGTGGTCTTCCCCTCACCCGGCAACGCGCTGGTAATCAGGATGATCTTCGGCACAGGGTTGGCTGACAGCAAGATTGAGGTCCGCAGGGAGCGAAAGGCCTCCAGGACAGCGGGATCGGTCTGAATCCCTAGCGGCCGCGCCTTCTGCGAATGATGGCCAATGGAAACCAGCTTTCCCTCTGAAGCCTTGCTGGTACCGTCCGGGGAGAATAACGGAATCACGCCCAGAGCAGGCAGTCGGACCAGTGTCTCCACCTCATCTGGCGTCTTAAGCGTGTCGTCCAGATACTCCTGGAAGAACGCCAGCCCCACACCCAGCCCAAGGCCTAACACCACGCCCAAGGCGAGGTTCAGAAGGACGCGGGGCTTTACCGGGCCCTTCGGAACCTCTGCGGCATCCACGATCCGGATGTTGCTGGCTTTTAATCCCGCCGAAACCTGGGCTTCCTTGAGGCGCTGGAGCAGGCCGTCGTAAAGCTGCTTACTAGTGTCCACTTCGCGCTTCAGGATATTGTATTGAATCGATTTTTCGGCGATATCGTTGACTTCCTTCTTCTGCTGCTCGAGTGCCTGAGTCAGATACTTCTCATTGGCCAACGCCGAACGATACTCATCCACAATGTTCTGCGCTAAAGCCCTCTTCTGGCGATCGAGTGACGCCTGCACGGTGTCCATTTGCTTCTTGAGGGCCACCGCTTTGGGATAGTCTGGCTTGACGGTGGAAGTCAACTGGGAGTAGTCGCGTTCGAGCTCCGACAGGCGCACAGCCAAGTCCTGAATCAGCCTGTTGGAAAGGAAACCGGGCAGATCTTGCACCTTTCCGGCCTGCACTAACCCGTAAAGCGCTTCCTTCTGAAACCGCTCCGCCTGGGTTTTGGTATATTGCTCCTGAAGCTGAGCTAAGCGCTCGTTAACCAGGTTCTTCTTTTCCTCAACAAACAGGATGGAATTTGCCTGAGCGTAAGCCTGCAAAGTGTCCTCGGATTTTTCTAGTTTCCCCTTGAGCCCCACGAGTTGCCCCTGGAGCCATTCCGAGGCCTTGATGGTTTCGTCCCACTTCACCTGAAGGTTCTGATCGATGTAGTCGGCCGAAAGCTGATTCGCCACCCGCGCCGCCAGGGCAGCGTCCTCGGAGTAAAACGCAACTTCAACAAGGTTGCTGCGCCGCACTGGACTGACACTGAGCGAATCGAGGAAATGCTTCACGCTGTTGCGATACGCGTCGCTTGAGGAATCAGGCGGACCTGGGTCGGAAGCGGAAGGAATCTGGTCGGGGTCGCGTTCTACCAGGCCAAAGAGCG
>Ga0315282_10005492_pt1 | contig 21560 bp, 20 predicted proteins | sample YL17G07_20_MG_FD_203693 | JGI IMG/M metagenome (GOLD analysis project Ga0315282, IMG submission 203693) | Sediment microbial communities from Yellowstone Lake, YNP, Wyoming, USA - YL17G07_20 | ecosystem: Environmental > Aquatic > Freshwater > Lake > Sediment | place: USA: Wyoming | collected... | reverse complement strand
GGGCGATTATGGAGGTTTTCTTTATAGTTATTTTTACCCTGCTGGGGATGGCGGTGGCTAGCTTTCTCAATGTGTGCTGCGACCGTCTGCCGGTGGGGGAATCTTTGATTTATCCGCCGTCCCACTGCCCCTTGTGCCAGCGCCGTCTAAGGGCTAAGGACCTGATACCGGTTTTTAGCTATCTCTGGCTGCGTGGTCGCTGCCGCTACTGCTGGGCGCCTATCCCCAGGCGTGTACTTTGGGTGGAGATTGGCACTGGACTCCTATTTGGTTATCTCTATTGGCACTATATGGTCTGGCACCAGGGTTCGGGTGTTGAGCTGGCGGTTGCCGCCTTCTACTGCTGTCTATTTATTGTTCTTATGGTGGTTGATTTGGAGCACGGGCTTATTCTCAATAAGGTGGTTTATCCGGCGCTAGTGGTGGCTCTAATCATCAGCGTCTTTCTGCCGCCATCCAGGTTGGCTTTCTTTAACTCTCCCTTGCCACAGGCTGGTATTATTCAGGCGGCTATTGGTGGGGGCATTGGCTTTGCCTTGTTTTTACTGGTGGCGCTTATCTTCAGTGGGGGAATGGGGTGGGGGGATGTTAAGATGGCGGCTTTGGTGGGCATGGTTAGCGGTTATCTGGTACTGGTCGCTCTTCTTCTGGCGGTGATTGTGGGGGGTCTGGCGGCTGGGTTTCTCCTGGCGTTTAAGATAAGGAAGCGGAAGGAGGCGATACCTTTTGCCCCCTTCCTCTCCTTAGCCACTATGGCTACATTGCTATGGGGGAGCGATATCATCAGGTGGTATCTGGTCTTGTTTTGGGGTGTGGGTTAGGCGTGGGGCAAAGCTAGCCCAGTAGTACTTTAGTCTTTTTTGCTTGACAGTTTTCATATTTATGGTAATAATTGGATGTGAATATCTATGCCTTACTGCCATTAATTGCTTTAATTGCCTATATTCCACTGCTGATTATAACCGCTACCAGCCGTCCCTGGCAGAGGCGGCATGAGCTTTTTATCCTATATTTAGTCTCGGCCATGATTTGTTGCTCCAGTGAGGTTATCTTCCGCAGCAATTTTTTCCCCGAATATAAGCTCCTTTTATTTAAAGTTGTCCTCATTACATTTGCTTGGACGATAGTGCAATTTTACTGCTTTATCTCCTCCTTCTTTGCCCCAGGTCAGAGGCGCTGGTTACCAGTTGCCTACGCCTCACTGGCGGCAATTATCGTTCTGGTGTTGTTAGGTTATCTTCCGGCGGGGGTTACTGCCAGCGGTGACAAGCTTTATCCTGATTATGGAATATGGGTTTTATTTTTGGGTATTCCCCTAGTAGTTTTGATGGGCAGGAGCCTCTATTGTTTCTGGCAGAGACTGAGGACTTTAGATAATCCGGTGCTCTATAATCAATTAGTTTCTCTCGTGCTTAGTGCATTCATCGGGGCTATCTTTGTTTTAGCTGCCTTCCTCCCGTGGGGCAGGGAGTTTCCCATAAGTCATCTTGGTAACATTATTATTGCCTTCATCCTGACCTATGCTACTATCAGGCATCGGTTAATGGACATCAGACTGGTTTTGCGCCGGGCGTTAGGCTGGCTGACGTTGGGCGTTGGTGGCATTGGTATCTATGTTGCTTTGTTTCTCCTGCTCCATCTATGGTTTGGTGTTGAGATAAGTTTTACCGCCTTAGCGGTGGGGGTGGGGATAGCCATTTTAGCTGCTATTTTCGTCTACTTAATACGGGGGGGGCTGCAGGATAGGATAGACAAGGCTTTTTATCGGAAAACCTTTGATTATCGTCAGAGGTTGTTGGATTTTGCCGGCCGGCTACATAATGTTTTTAGCCTCAAGGAGCTGAGTGGGGAGCTATTACTACTTATTGTTGGCGCGATAAAATGTAAGCGTGCGTGCCTACTTTTCCCCGAAGGGCAGGGTGAAGATTTCATCCCCCGCTTTGTTGAGCCTCAGGAGGACAATCCCCTGTTAACCCTGAGGTTAAGGCACGATAACCCCATCGTTCGCTATCTGGGGCGAAAGCACCGGCTATTAGCTATCCAGAGTCTGGATATTATGCCTGAATTTTATGGTCTCTGGGAGCAGGAAAGGAAGGAGATTAAAACCGCTGAGATAGAACTGTTTGTGCCGGTAATAAGCCGGGGTAAGCTGGTAAGCATTCTAATATTGAGCCAAAAGCAATCAGGGCGGTATTTGCTTGAGGATATTAGCCTACTTGAGGATATTACCAGCCGAGTTGCGGTGAGTATTGAGCGGGGGTATATTCATGAGGAGGTTAGGCAACGTCAGGAGGAGCTATCCCTGCTTGACCGTCTGGCTGGGATTATGACCTCAAGCTTGGACACTCGCGAGATATTTGATAGCTTTATTAAAGAGCTGAGGAAGGTAATTGACGCTGATTGGGCAGCAATTGTTCTGGTTGAAGGGGATGAAGCCAACCTTTTTGCTATATGCTCTGAGATAGGCTCAGCCTGGCAGACGGGGGATAAGATGCCGCTCAAGGGTACAGCTACGGAATGGGTGGTAACCCATAAAACCGCCTTGGTTGAACCTAATCTGACCCAGGAAGCTAGGTTTTGGACAGGCAAATACCATCTCCAGCAGGGGGTACAGTCGTTAGTTTATCTCCCCTTGCCAGTGAATGGTAAGGCTATTGGTAGTTTATGCCTAGCCAGCTGCCGCCCTAACGCCTACACCCCAAATCATGTACAGCTTCTTTCTCAGCTGGCTTCCCGGATTGCAATGCCAGTTGAAAATGCCCGGCTTTATGCTGAGGCTGAGCGGAGGGCACGCATTGACTCGCTTACCACTCTATGGAACCGCAATCACCTTGAGGAACGAATTCAGGTTGAGATTGGTCGTCACTCCCGTTATGGTGGCGCTTTCTCGCTAATCATTCTTGACCTGGACTTCTTTAAGTCATTCAATGATACCTATGGACACCTAGCTGGGGATAAGCTTCTCAGGCAGCTAGGCACAGTTATGAAGAATGCTATCAGGACTACGGATGAGGCTTTTCGTTACGGTGGTGATGAATTTGCCATTCTTATGCCACAGACCGGTCTCAAGGATGCCTCTGATGTAGCGGAGCGGGTTCGTGACCGAATTGCCTCAGAGGTTAAGGTAGATGGTGCCTCGGTCACCGCTAGCTTCGGCTTGGCCAGTTGGCCGGTGGACGGGGTGCGGATAAATGAGGTTATTGCCGCCGCTGATTTAGCCCTATATTATGCCAAGCAAAGTGGTGGTAACCAGAGTCACGCTATTTCTGAGATCTTGATACCTTCACCTAGGCCGGCGACCAAGATTGAGGTTGAACAGGACAGGAGTGCCTTTAACCTCATCTGTGCTTTGGCGGCGGCGGTAGATGCTAAAGACCACTATGCCTATAAGCACTCACAGAAGGTGAGGGAATATGCGGTAGCCATGGCTAAAAGCCTTGACCTGCCGGCGGTAGATGTAACTAGGCTGAGTACCTGCGCCTTGCTCCATGATATTGGCAAGATTGGCATTAGCGATGAAATACTTAACAAAGCGAGCAAGCTTACTAACGCCGAATGGACGGCAATCAAATCTCATCCCCAGTTAGGGGCAGATATTGTCAGCAATGTTCCTGAATTAGCTTCTTGTTTGGCTGGTATTCTGTACCATCATGAGAGCTATGATGGCAGTGGTTATCCGGCGGGGCTGAAGGGTGATGCCATTCCCTTGGATGCGCGCATTCTATGTGTGGTTGATGCCTTCGCGGCTATGACCGCCGTCCGACCTTATCGTGATGCCCTTTCCTGTGATGAGGCGCTGGAGGAGCTGAAGCGGGGTGCCGGTAAGCAATTTGACCCGGAACTGGTCAGGATTTTCATCCCCACCGCCCAAACCATGGCTATTGTTGGTACTGAGGAAGAGGACTAGAAGCAGGCTCTTGAGACTAGCCCTTTTATGTGCTAGACTTAGGCTATGGAGAAAATAAAGGTATTTATACTCAGTTCCCAATCCCTGTTTCGGCAAGGTGTGCAGCATTCACTGAGTGGCATAAAGGGGGTTGAAATTTCAGGTGAGGCTGACGTTAGCGAAGAGGTTTTGGCGACAATGGAAAGCCTGCTACCTGATGTTGTCCTGGTTGATATTGATACCCCGGGTGATGTTGGTCTGAAATTAGCACGTAAAGTAAAGCAGCGCTTGCCCAATATTGGCGTAATGGTACTTACCTCCAATCCTGATGATGACCAGCTATTTAAGGCGATTAAAGCTCAGGCGGCTGCCTATCTAAGCAAGGAGGTTACTGCTGAGAAGCTTTTTGATATATTGAAACGGACGGCTGCTGGTGAACACCCGATAAACGAAAGCCTTACCGCCCGCCCCAAGGTAGCGGAGCAGGTATTGCATGACTTTCAGGAACTCGCCCTAGGGAAGGGGGCGGAGGTATTTATTGCCCCGGTTACCCCTAGGGAGCGGGAGATCCTCACCTATATGGCTCAGGGCTATCTTAATAAACAGATTGCATTTGCCCTTAAGATTAGTGAGCAGACGGTTAAAAACCATGTCACCTCAATCCTGCGCAAGCTGAACGCCAACGCCCGCACCCAAGCCGTGGTTGAGGCAATAAAGCAAGGCCTGGTCACTATCACCTAATCGATAATCTTCTTTACACCTGCCACTGCTTCAGCTACAATGTTAAAGCCCTATGATTAAGGCAGTCTTTTTTGATTTCTATAATACCCTGGTTGGCTATGACCCGCCCCGAGAAGAGACCCAGGCTAGGGTGCTTAAGGAATTCGGTATTGAGGTGAGCCCAGAGGTACTGCGCCGCCCCATAATGCTTGCCGACGACTTTATCTATGGTGAGCACGCCCGCCTGTCAATAGGCAAGCGTTCTCAGGAGGAAAAAATAGCCCTGTACAGTAAGTATCATGGGATAATTCTCAAGGAGGCGGGGATAGAGCCATCCCCTGAGCTTATTAAGGGCATACTGGGCAAATTGCTGAAGCTGGAGCTTAAGCTGGTGCTCTTTGATGATGTCATACCCGCCCTGACCCATCTTAAGGGGTTGAAATTAATCCTTGGTCTTATTTCCAACGTTGACCGCGATATAACCCCGGTTTGCCAGGAGCTTGGGCTATCCGGTCTGCTCCAGGTGATGGTTACCTCTCAGGAGGTTGGTTTTAACAAGCCTAAGCCTGAGATATTCCTGGCGGCGCTGGAGCGGGCTGGGGTCAAGTCCTCAGAGGCAATCTACGTTGGTGACCAGCACCAGATTGATGTGGTTGGGGCAAGCGGGGCAGGTATGCTTGGGATTCTGCTTGACCGCAATGGTTATTTTGAGGATATTGCCGATTGTCCTAAAATCCAGAGCCTTACCGAGGTGGCAGGACATCTATAAGGTGCTTAGACATTAAACAGGAAGGTGATTACATCACCGTCCTGAACGATGTAATTTTTGCCCTCCAGCCGTAGGGCACCCCTCTTATGAGTCTCAGCCAGGCTACCACATTTCACCAGGTCATCGTAGCTTGTCACCTCGGCGCGGATGAAGCCCTTTTCCATATCGGAGTGGATTTTGCCGGCGGCTTTTATTGCCGTTGTGCCCTTTTGAATCGACCAGGCCTTAACCTCCCCTGAGGCTATAGTAAAGAAGGAGATTAAGTCCAATAATTCGTAGGATAGTTTTATAACTCGGTCAGCGCCCGGCTCAGTAAGACCAAACTCGGCACGAAAGCGGCCGGCGGTATCATCATCGAGCTGGGCCAGTTCCATCTCTAGCTTGCTACAAAGGGTGATGACGCCTGACCTCGCTCCATGGTGGCAGGAACGCAGTTGTGCCTCCAGAGATGGCGCCTGTGGTATCTGTTCCTCTCCAATATTGACCACGAGCAGGAGTGGCTTGGCGGTGAGGAACTGGTAGTTAGCTATGATTTTCGCCTCGTCACTAGTTAGCGTTAGTTTGCGGATGGGCGTATCCTTTTCCAGTTCAGTTCTCAGCCTGTTCAGCAGTTCCTGCTCGTGGAGAAAGCTGGCTCGCTCCGTTGGCTTGGCCCCTTTAAGCGAGGTCTCTATTTTTTCCAGCCTTCGGCTGATAATGCCTGAGTCGTAAACGGCAAGCTCCAGGTTGTTAGTGGCGATATCCCTATCGACATCAATGCTGCCCTCAACATGGGGAATGCTGTCATCGATGAAGGCTCGGGTGACAGCAATTAGGGCATCGGCGGTGGCGAGCTGACTTAAGATTTGACTGCCACTAGCCTTGGCTGAAGCGCCGACGTCAGTGTAGCTGACCTCAGCCGGCACCACCCTCTTGGGATGGAGCATATCGGCAAGAACCTTGAGCCTTGGCTCTGGGACTTTGGCTATGCCGATGTGTGGGGTGGGGCTTTTGGTATCAGCCTTACCTTTGGTTAGGGCGTTGAAGGTAGTAGTCCGCCCGCTCTGCGCCAGCCCGATAATGCCAATATCAATACTCATTGTTATCAAGCCGGGCTATTATCAGCTCGCCTTTACTATTTTTATTGCCTGCTTAAGGGCAACTTCTCTTTCTTTGGCGGTTAGTTTTTCCTTGGCGGCGAGGTCAAGTAGTGCTTGAAGGGCGTCATGGGAGCCAATGCTACCTAGCTGTTCAATAGCTTTGCCCCTTAGCTGTGGGGCAAGTTCAAGGTCGTTAGCAATCTTGGCTAGTTTCGTTACTTCATCGTGGCTTTCTGCCACTTTACCCTCCTTTTCGCTGATACCAATTATTTTAGTTATTTTAACTCTTGGCATAGTCTACTTCAATAGGGATTATTATTTTATTAACCTCACCCCCTTAATCCCCCTCTCCTTGCCAAGGAGAGGGGGAAGAATAAAAAGAGGGACTTTCGTCCCTCTTAGACACTCTCCTTAAATTAGGCTCATTATCAAGGGGAAAATAAGAAAGAGGGGGGCGAAGCCCCCCTCTAAAAACTACTCCCCCCTTCCCCTGAGGGGAAGGGGGGATAAAGGGGGATAGGGTACCATATTAAATTCGGGTTTCCTGAAAAATCAAAGATTTTTTAGGGTGAAGAGGGGGGATAGGGTCAGTGAAAAGTCTTATTATTTGCCTTCCCCTGTGGTAAAATGGGGGGACTTTTCAGATGGGGTCAAACATTGCTTTATATCTTAATGGGCGAGGACGATTTTTCCCTAACCAGGTCACTTGAGGAGATAAAAAAGGGCATCGGTGACCAATCCCTCTTGGTGGCTAATACCACTGTCCTTGACGGCAGGCAGGTTGAGCCAAACCAACTGAGGGCTGTTTGTGTGACAGTACCATTTCTGGCGGAGAAGCGCTTGGTCATTATCCAGGGGTTACTGGGGCGGCTTGAGCCGGAGGATAAGCCCCGCCGTCAGAAGAAACCATCCCGGCCTGGGGAATCAGAGTATAAGTTGTTCGCTGATTGCCTGGGTAGAATTCCTGATAGCACGGTTGTAGTCCTAATAGAGGGTAAGATAAAGGGCAATAACCCCCTCTTAAAACAGCTTTCACCAAAAGCGGAGGTAAGGTCTTTTCCCGTACTTAAAGATGACAGGCTGCGGCAGTGGATTAGGCAGGAGGTGGTGGGGCAGGGTGCTAGCATTTCCCCTGAGGCGGTGGATTTACTGGCTAAACTTGTCGGGGGCAATCTATGGATTATGACCAGCGAAATAAGCAAGCTGGCCTTATTTGCCACCGGTCGCCGTATTGAGGTGGGGGATATTAAGGCGCTCGTTAGCTCGGCGCAGGAGACCAGCGTCTTTGCTATGGTTGATGCTATCCTTGACTCTAAGGCTGATTCCGCCGAACAACTTTTGGTGCAGTTACTGGAGAGGGGTGCCTCCCCCGCCTATCTTCTGGTTATGATATCACGACAGGCTCGGCTGATTGTTCTGGCTAGGGAGCTGAGGCGTCGGCGCAAGACTGAGGCGGAGATTCAGGACAGGCTGGGTTTGAACTCAGAATTTGCCTTGCGTAAGACATTAAGCCAAGCTCAGCGGTATCCCCTGGGGCGGCTCAGGGAGGTGTATAATAAACTTTTGGAGACTGACCTTTCAATTAAGACCGGGAGATTTGACGGAGAGCTGGCGCTTAATCTGCTGATTGCTGAGCTGTGCCAGCGCCAGATAGCAGAATGATGGTTTAATATGCAAGCAAGGCGTAAACCGGTTTTAGCTATCGACCTCGGTGGCACCAAGATAATGACCGCTATTATCTCCCACCAAGGTCAGATAATGGCTAAGGATTTCTCTCCAACCCTGGCTGGAGAAGGGTCAGAGGCGGTAATAGCTCGGCTCCTTTCGGCTATAGACCACCTGCTTAATCTAAAGAATATAGCCCCGTCTAAATTGCATGCTATAAGCATCGCTGCCGCCGGTGCCATCGACCTTGAGCGTGGCTTAGTAACCTCCTCCCCGCACCTCCCCGACTGGCATGATGTCCCGCTGAGGGACATTGTCAGCACAAGATACAAGGTCAATACTGTTCTAATGAATGATGCCAATGCTGCCGCCTTAGGTGAACATAAATTTGGTGCCGGGAAGGGGGTAGATAACCTTATCCTCATTACCGTAGGTACTGGCATTGGCGGTGGCATTATTATTAATGGCAGGCTATACTCGGGGGCAGGTGGTGGTGCTGGGGAGGTGGGGCATATGACCATTGATGTTAACGGGCCAAGGTGTAGCTGTGGCAATATCGGCTGTTGGGAGATGCTTGTCTCGGGCACGGCGATAGCTAGGGAAGCGATAGCTCGCATACGCCGTGGGGAGAGGTCAATCCTGACTGAGATGGTTGGGGGTAAGCTGGAGGATATTACTGCAGAAAAGGTGGAAACAGCGGCTCGGGGTGGGGACCCCCTTGCCCTGGAGGTCATTTCTCAAGCGGCAACCTACCTTGGTGTTGGCATGGTGAACCTGGTTAATATCTTTAATCCGGAGATGATTATTGTTGGTGGTGGTGTGGCCAAGATGGGGGAGCTTTTGCTGGAACCGGCGCGGCAGGTGGTCAGGGAGAGGGCGTTTAGGCTGGCGGCAGGGGCAGTTCATATAGTTCAAGCCCAGCTTGGCGATGACGGTGGGGTGCTGGGGGCGGCTGCCTTTGCCCTTTCGTTGACAGCCAGCAAGGGTTAAACTAAAATCGTAGGTAATGATGACCAGTGACGAGGTTCGTGAGGCGTTTTTACGCTTCTTTGTGGAAAAGGGTCATAAGATCGTTCCTAGCTCCTCTTTGATACCCCATGGTGACCCAACCCTGCTCCTTACCAGTGCCGGTATGGTGCAGTTCAAGCCCTATTTCTTGGGGGAGGCAGTGCCGCCCAGCCCCAGGCTGGCGTCATGCCAGAAGTGCTTTCGTACCACTGATATTACCTCGGTCGGTGACCCATTCCACCTCACCTTTTTTGAAATGCTGGGCAACTTCAGTGTTGGCGATTACTTCAAGCAGGAGGCAATTAAGTGGGGTTGGGAGTTTGTTACCAAGCGCCTTGGGCTTTCCCCCAAGCGCTTGTGGGTAACCATCTTCCTTGATGATGATGAGTCCTTTCGTATCTGGCAGGAGGTTGGCGTCCAAAAGGATAGGATATTGAGGTTTGGCGAGGAGGATAACTTCTGGGGACCGGCCGGTGATTCCGGACCCTGCGGGCCGTGTAGTGAAATCCATTATGACTTCGGTGAAAAAATTGGCTGTGGCAAACCATCCTGCCGCCCAAACTGTGGCTGCGCTCGCTTCTCTGAGATATGGAACCTGGTCTTCCCCCAGTATAATCAGGATAAGGACGGTCACCGCACTAAACTGCCCAAGCCTAATATTGATACCGGAATGGGTCTGGAGAGGGTGGCGGCGGTAGTCCAGGGCAAGACCTCTGTTTATGAAACTGACCTTTTTTCTCCTTTGCTGGAGCGTGTAGCTGAGCTTACGGGGAAGGAGTACGGTTCTAGCGAGGCGGTGGCTCATGCGATGCGAGTTATCGCTGAGCATAGCCGGGGAATTACCTTCCTTATCGCTGATGGGGTAATCCCGAGCAACGAAGGGCGGGGCTATGTGCTGAGGCGGCTTTTGCGCCGCACCTCCCTCTTTGGGCGGCGGTTGGGATTGGATAAGCCGTTTATTGGCGAAATGGCTCTGGCTACGATTAAGCAGATGGAGCCTGTTTACCCTGAGCTCGTCCAAAGGAAAGACTTTATCCTGCAGGTAACTGAGCTTGAGGAAGATAGGTTCAACGTGACGCTTAGCACCGGGCTTGAATTGCTGGACAGGCTCATGGCAAAGGCAGGGGGCAGGGAGAGCAAAATCTCGGGTGAGGATGTATTTAAGCTTTATGATACCTATGGCTTCCCAGTAGAGCTGACCACAGAGATTGCCGCTGAGCGTGGCTTCTCTATAGACCTTGAAGGTTTTAACCATGAGATGGCCAAACAGCGGGAGAGGGCGAGGGAGGCTCAGAAATTTGAGGTAGGTGTAGGGGTATCGGTTGGGTTGAATGCACAGCTTAATACCGACTTTATTGGCTATGATAATCTCACCCATAAATCCAAGATTCTTGACCTCCTGGTTGACAGTAAATCAACGGAGAGGATACAGAAGGGGCAAGAGGCAGGGGTTATATTAGAAGCCACTCCCTTCTATGGCGAGATGGGTGGTCAAGTCGGGGATACCGGCGAGATACGCAGTAAATCTGGTCGCTTTTTGGTCACCAATACCATTCGTGTTCCACCAGACATAATTGTTCATCAGGGCAGGGTAGTTGAGGGCAGTCTGGCTGTTGGGGAGGAGGTCGAGGCAGTAGTTGATAGAGAGCGGCGGCTTGATATCGCCCGTAACCACACCGCCACCCATTTACTCCAGTCGGCGTTGCGCCAGGTGCTGGGTGAGCATGTTCAACAGAGGGGGTCGCTGGTCGCCCCAGAGCGGCTCAGATTTGACTTCTCTCACCTGACGGCGCTGACCAAGGAGCAAATAGCCAAGGTAAACCAAATTGTTAATGAAAAAATCAGGCAAAACCTGCGGGTATATGCTGTGGATATGCCCTATAAAAAGGCTATAGACGAGGGGGCTATTGCCCTCTTTGACGAGAAGTATGGTGATATAGTCCGGGTGCTTAAAATTGGTGAGCCAGTATCTAGCGCCGAGCTCTGTGGTGGCACCCACATCGTTGCCACCGGGGAAATCGGGCTATTTTACATAATTAGTGAAGGTAGCATTGGCGCCGGCCTGCGCCGCATTGAAGCCGTTACTGGTAGGGGGGCGGAGGCATATATTGAAGGGCGCTTTCTGGACTTGCAGAAGGTTACGGAGAGTCGGGACGCTGAGCTGGAGCAGGAACGCAAGCAAAAGCAAGCTCTGGAGAGAGAGCTGGCTAAGAAAATAGTCGAGTCTTTGCTGGCTCAGGCTGAGGTTATTAAGGGGGTAACGGTTTTGGTGGCTAGGGTTCCTTCTTTAAGGCTGGAGATTTTAAGAGAGATGAGTGATTTGCTCCGGGAGAGGCTTAAGAGTGCGGTGGTGGTTCTGGGCGCGGTCTATGAGGATAAGCCAGCCTTTCTTGCCGCAATAACCGAGGATTTAGTAGCTAAGGGCTACAACGCTGGGGAGATAGTCAAGCAGGTGGCGAAGGTTACCGGCGGTAGTGGCGGGGGCAAAGCCGGACTAGCTCAGGCGGGGGGTAAGGATAAGAAAAAACTGGATGAAGCCCTCAGGCTGGTAAAGGGCTTAATATAATGCGTAGCCTGGGACTTGATGTCGGGGATAAGAGGATTGGGGTGGCTTTAAGCGACCCTGAAGGCATACTCGCCAGCCCGTTTGCTGTTATCAACCGTGGCGATGAGAGCCAGGCTCTAGAAGCTATTCTTAATATTATCAAACAACAGCAGGTTGGGCGGGTTATTATTGGGCTACCGCACTCACTGGATGGTAGCCTGGGTGAGCAGGCGCAGAAGGTAAAGGATTTTGTCCAGAAGTTGTCTAGCCGCATTCAAGTCCCGCTCGAGTATCGGGACGAGCGTTTAACGACAGTAATGGCGGAGCGTCTGCGGCGGGCGTCTGGTAGCAAAAGGACCAAGAAAAAGACCAGAAATGATGCTCAAGCGGCGGCTCTCATTCTTCAGGGTTATCTGGACGAGGGATTAAGCTGTGGACTTTAGTCTCACTGAACAAGAGAGGATGCTACAGAAGGCGGCAATGGAGTTTGCCACTAAGCTGGTCAAGCCCCGAGCCGCTAGGATTGACGCCACCGATGAATTCCCCTTTGACCTGGTCAAGGAAATGGGTAAGCGGGGATACCTTGGCTTGCCCTATCCAGATAAATATGGTGGTGGTGATGCTGGTTATACCGGTTATACTCTAGTGCTGGAGCAGATTTGCCAGGCATCAATGACCGTTGGCGCCATTATGGCAGTAAACACCGTCCCCGAGGAGGCAGTATTTCGCTTTGGCAACGAGGGGCAGAAAGAGGCGTTCCTTGTCTCATTGGCTCAGGGTAAGCTGCTGGGCGGTATTGCCTTTACCGAGGCTGAGACCGGCTCCGACCCAGGGGCAATTACCACCATGGCCAGGAAAAGTGGTAACGGCTATGTAATTACCGGTCAGAAGCAGTTTGTTGCCGTTGCCCCGGCGGCTAATCTAGCCCTGGTCTTTACCAGGCGTGAGGGGAAGGGGTTAAACGCCTTTATCATTGATACCTCTTCCCCAGGGTATAGTGTCCGCGAACCATGTGAGACTATGGGGGTGCGGGGCTTGGGTACCTCCGTAGTATACCTTGAGGAGGTCTATGTGCCTAAGCAAAACCTTCTTGGTGAGGAGGGGGATGGTTTTGCCATCCTCCTTGAGGCGATAAGCCTGGGCAGGTTTGGGGTGGCGGTAGAAGGTATAGCGGTAGCTCAGGCAGCCCTGGAGCTCTCTTTGGATTACGCCAAGCACAGAAAGGCTATGGGTAAGCCGCTCGCTAAATTGCCTACTACCCAGTGGCAACTGGCGGAGATGGCAAGCCGCATCGAGGCGGGACGTTGGCTGGTATACCGGACTGCCTTCCTCCGCGACCAGGGGCTGGACATCAAGTATGAGTCTTCGCTAGCCAAGCTCTTCGCCTCTCAAATGGCGGTTGAGGTCACCCGGATGGCGATGCAGATTTGTGGCTCATACGGCACGATGAAGAATATGCCTCTGGAACGGCTCTACCGCGATGCCAAGATGACCGAGATATACGTTGGCGTCTCGGAGATACAAAGAAGTATTATCGCCAATTATTTAATTCAAAAAAGTGAGTAACTTCCGTCTAAAAAAGACCTGCTCTCATATAAAAGCCAGGGCTGGGGAACTTATAACACCGCATGGCGTAGTGCCGACGCCGGTATTTCTACCGGTGGCAAGCCAGGGGGCAGTTAAGACGCTGACCCCACAGGAGGTCAAGGATTTAGGCATAGCCATGGTGCTGGCTAACACCTATCACCTCTACCTGAGGCCAGGCATCAATATAATTGAGAGGGTAGGTGGTTTACATAAGTTTATGGGTTGGGAGGGGGCTCTTCTTACCGATAGCGGTGGCTATCAGATATTTTCGCTGGCGGCACTGCGCCAGGTAGGCGATGATGGGGTTATATTCCGTTCCCACATCGATGGCAGCGAGCATCATCTTACCCCGGAGCTGGTTACTGGGTTTCAGGAAAGCCTTGGTGCTGACATTATTATGGCTTTAGACGAATGCCCCCCATTTGACGCCGGCTGGGACAGGGTAAAACAGGCAATGGAGAGGACACATCGCTGGGCGGAGAGGTGCCTTAAGGCAAAGAAGCGCCGTGACCAGGCGCTATACGCTATTATTCAGGGTGGCATTTTTCCCGAACTACGCCGTCAGTCGGCAGAGTACCTTACCTCCCTGGGCTTCCCCGGTTATGCTATTGGTGGCTTGAGTCTTGGGGAGCCCAAGGGGGTGACCTTGGCCATGGTTGAGGCGACAGTTGCCTTGCTGCCGCAGGATAAGCCCCGTTATCTTATGGGGGTGGGCTCTCCTGAGGACATTGTTGAGGGGGTGGCTCGGGGGTGTGATATATTTGATAGCGCCCTGCCCACCCGTGTCGCCAGAAACGGTGCCTTCTTTACCTGGCAGGGGAGGCAGAATATCCGTAATTCCGTCTATAGCCAGATGGAGCTACCTATCAGTGCCGACTGCGGTTGTTATACCTGCCGTAATTTCTCCGCCGCCTACCTCCACTACCTCTTTTCCAGCAACGAGCTACTTGCCTATAGGCTGGCTACTATTCATAACCTGAGCTTCATAACCAATCTAATGAATAAAATAAGAAGTGCCATCCTGGATGGCACCTTCGTTTCTTTCAAGGATAGCTTTTTAAAAAATTACCAGCCGACTAATGAAGAGGTACGGCTCAGCCAGAAGCAGAAGTGGCTGAAATCACGCAACCCGAGCCAGTAGTTGATTAGGCCCTTCTCTCATTAATTGCGTCGACCCTTACCCCCTTGGAGAGAGCCCAGCCAATACCAGCTTCAATGTTCTTCTCCTCGCCCTCAAGCTCCAGCTCTATCCAGCCTCTATCCTCAGCGGCATTAGCCCGATGGATGTTGGTTACTAAGTGGAACCTCTGTCCCATATCATAGATGATGGGCTCGGAGCTTGTTTTAGGGTGAAAGGTGAACATTACTCGTCTTTTTGCCATTTATCCCCCTTGGCGTCTTTATTATCCTATCATAGGTTATTGTTTGTCAACCCCTATGCCGTCGGACAGACCTTTACCTCACCCCACAGCCCCATTTTATCATCCTTAATGATGATTACCCCATCCACCCCCTCAATCCGCTGGGCAAGCTCAATCCCCAGGGGGATGTCAGTGGGCTGGTTAATAATGTTGCCAATGGCGGTGGCGGCGGCATCAGCCAGGGTGGCAGAGGGGGAGATGACTATGGCGGCATCGGCCTTACCAAAGCTCAGGGAGTGCCCCACCGTCCCCGAGGAGGTGCAAATGCCCAGCGGCGTATCCTCGCCGTTGATTTCCAGGGCAATCTTACCGGTTAGTGGTGATTTTCCAGCGTAAATCCCGATTAGCCTTTTCCCGGAGCTTTTGAGGTAGATATCACCGCCGTTTTCAATGATGACCTCCGGTGAGAAGGCGAGGAGCTCATTACCAACAAACTCGGCGATAGCCCCGGCTACCGCCGCCATCGGGCCAACACCAGCCTTTCTCGCCGCTTCTGCCATCGCCGTTACAATGCGCGGGGCATTATCGGCAACGGCTATGGGCTCAAGGGAGGTGAGGAACGAAGGATTTCGTTTGATATAACGTTCCAGCATATCACGATATTTAATTACTAGTTTACGGGCTTCTGGCTCCAGGTTTGATGAGGCACGGATATATAAGTCTGTCTCTTTTACCACCACGTTAAAGGAGACCAGGTCTTTACCCTTAACCCAGTGACGGTAGGTTCTTGGCTCATACACCGGCTAGAAGTGCACCTCCATGGCTCGTGGTGGGCAAGCCTTGATGCATAGCCCACAGGCGACGCATTTTTCGTCACGGAAGCTGACCAGTCTGGTTTTCGGGTCAAGCTCAAAGGCGCCGGAGGGGCAGATGCTGATGCAGGCACCGCAGTGGGTGCACCTTTCTTCGTTGCGGGTAAAATCCTGGCTCAGCGATTGTATCCTCACCCCGGTCTCGGTCAGATACCTGATACCCTTATCGTACTCTTTCTGCTCCCCGCTCAATTCCAGTACCACTAGCCCTTCCTCCTCCGGGGTAACCTGAGCCTTTAAGATATTAAATTCAAGGTCATAGTCTTTAGCCAGCCGGCAGACTATAGCCCGCTCCACAATTCGCTTGGGAAAGTGTAAGACTATTCTTTTAGAAACAGCCATTTTTGTCTCCTTTTATTCTATCGGGCGTTCCTTGAGCGGCTTAAAGGTTATGCCCGATTCTATTCCGGGTAGGGGGGCTACCGGCTTGGTTAAAAGGAATTTGCCGGACTTTATCCACCCCTTTAGGGTATTGGCAATCTCCAGAGCCCGTGGATAGCTGGACAGAGAGGCGGTGGGTATCTCCTTACCCTTAAGTGTTATCTTGCCGCTCTTAAGCTGGGCGTAGCTTGTTTCGCCCAGGATGTCTGGTTTCATATTGGGGTAGGCATTGGCATAATCAACGATAGCGGCGAATATCTCTTCATCGGTTACGGTGGTATAGCTGAGGATTTCCTCCGAGAGTATCGGTATTGGCACGCCAATGCCTACGGTTAGGGTGGTGCCGTAGCCGAGCATGCTTGTTCCTACCAGCCACCTCGGGCTCATTTGCTTCAGGTCACCTATTACTGCCAGCGTGCCTGCCCCTCTTTTTGGCACCCCCTTCTCGGTGCGGGGCACATCTGGGCTGTGCTGGGTACCCTGCCAGGCGACAAAGCCAGTCCCACCCCCCAAGAAAATCCTGGTGCCGATGCCAATGGTCTTGTAATAGGGGTCATTAAGCAGGGGGGAAAGCTGACCGGCACTGCAGTAATTAATATTACCTAGCCTCGCCCGCAATACCCCCATATAGGTATAGATTGTTTTATCCGAGGTATTTGCCGCAATATTATAGTTCTGGTAGGCATTCCTGATGTTAAATAGCACCGCCTCATTCAGGTCTTTGATATTAATCCAGGTCTCAAGCCTTTTCCTCGGGTAGCAATCGGTGCCATAGGCGGTTGCCACCAGCCTGATGTCCTTGCCGGCGACAAGCTCCTCAATCACATGCCCGCCGCCGTAGTTGAATTCTCCGGGGTGGACCTTATTTCTGGGGTCATCGTCGGGGAGGGCGCTGGCGCCAATAAATATGTCTACCGCCGCCAAGCCGGCATAAGCCGGGACGTCGTTGAGGTAGGTTCTGCCCCCGCCGAGCTTGATTCTTGGCTTGGAGTGCCCGATATTAAAATAGGCGCTAGAGGAACACATTGGGCCGAAGGTGCCGGTGGTAACTACATCCACCTCCTGGGCTGCCTTCTTAGTGCCCTTCTCTCGGGCAATATCTATTATCTCCTCGGCAGTAACGACTACTGCCTTGCCCTGTTTTATCTTCTCGTTTATCTCTTCAATTGTCTTTGCCATCTTACAACCCCCTAATGGTAGTATTTATGTCTTATGCTGTCAATCTTGGGCATGGGTAAAAAATAAAAAGCCCAAGAATGTGCTTCTTGGGCTTGGACAACCTCTTTAGCAGTTTGGAGATTACGTTGGCATGATCCCCGAACTGGCGGCACGCCAAGCCCAGGGCATCATCATGGGAGAAGCCCCTCGGTTAAGGCTAAGCTGTCCCTTCCAGTTCGGCACTAGTTTCCTCCTATGCCGTAATAGCGATATTTTATATTATTCGTATTCTAATGTCAAATCGTAGCAAAATAGATTATCTATTAGCCCCATCCCCCTCTTCACCCTAAAAAATCAAGGATTTTTCAGGGAACCCTATTTATCTTTAAGTGGTAACCCCATCCCCCTAACCCCCTTCCCCTTTGGGGAAGGGGGAAGTAGTTTTAAGAGATCGACTAAACTCGTTTTCAGTTTCCCTAACCGGTGGTAGTGATACTTTGACGCTGACGGCGTCCTTGCTGAGGAAGGTAACTTCCAACCGGAGCTGTCGGTTCAGCATGAGCCACTCATTTCCATCCAGGTTCTTCAGATTCCCGCTGACTTGCTGGCATAGCCGTCTAATACCTTCCTCATCAAATATCCTCTGCCTGACAAGCTGTTCCTGCCTTTCAAGTCCTCTCATCTCCGCATCTAGCTTTTGGACTTTCGCCTCTGCCCTATCGATAGCTTCCTGCACCTTTTCCCAAGGATAGCCCTTTAGCTTCACGCCCAGTTCAAAAGCTCTATCCTTCTCGGCCTGTGCCTCCTGCTTCTGCTTCTGCTTTTCGCTAATTTGCTTTTCCAGTGAAACCGCTATAAGGGTATTATCCCCAAACTGTTTCCTGAGCGCGGGAATTAGCCTGTCTTCACGCAACAACTCGTTCTCAAGGGTCGGGCGTATTTTGTCCCACAGTTGCCAAGCCTGGACATTGTGACCCCTGCCTTTACACTTGGGACAGCGGTAATAGAGACGCTTCTTTCCGCCGTTCCCTGGTGCCAGCGCAACCCGTTTCACCCTTACCCCACAGGCATGTCTCACAACAGGCAAAGGTGGATAGACCCACTTTATGGCGTTATAATAACTGCGCTCCCGGTTTTCTGCTAGTTTCCTTTGAAGGGCATCAAATTCTTCATGGGTAAGAATCCGTAAGCTCTCGTCCTTAAAATAAACCTTGCCCTGCCAGCTAAACTCTCCTAGTAATTGCCTGCTTGTGAGTATGTCCCGGGCGTGCTTTGCCGAAATTTTGTTCCCCCGTTTTGTTCGGACACCTTCCCGTTCCATCCACTTCTCAATACCTTTGACCCCCATACCATCAAACACTACGGCTTGATACCACTTTCGTACCCACCCGGCTCTCTCCTGGTTGAAGCATGGTCTCCCGGTCGTCATTTGCCCGTAGACCTTCTTGGGGTAATAATCAAAAGGCCAGATAATACTCCCGTTAGGCACTTGCCCGGCTTTTTCGGCGAGCTTGTCCCGTCCGCCGAGCAGGTTGCGCTTCATTTGACCAGCGTCCTCCTCTGCTTTGAAAAGGTGAAGGTTAAACATGAAGAAGTCCATCGGAGGGCTTCCTCTGTGAAGAATGAGATTCTGCGTGGCAATGCCGACGGTCAATCCCGCCGAAATAAGCTGATAAACATAGTATGCACCGGCCAGCTGGTTTCTGGCCTCCCTATCGACCCTGCCAAAGATGACCCATGGTATTTCGTCTTTTTCTCCTATCGCCTCGGCAATAATATCCTCCAGTTTTTCGCGCTTCCACTTGGTGGCGCTTTCCACTACCTCGTGTACCTTAACTATTTCCACCTGCTGCTGGGCGGCAAGCTTGAATGCGTCCTCACGCTGATTTTCAAATCCGTAGCCATCAAGCAAGGATTCATGCGATTCCCTCAATAGAAGTCTAGCTTTCATCCTTTTTACCTCCCTTCAGTAAAAATTGGTAAATTCCGCCGTTATTGGGCAATGTGTCAATTTCCCACTGAACGCTCGGTTGCATGGTGTCCCTTAGCCATCGGTCCACTTCCCGGAGCCGATTTGCTACCCACTTGCCGAAGTGACTGTTACCTAGAACACGGTGTGTGTCAAGTAGCTTCTGAGGGTCAGTTTCGTCGAGTGCCCAAGCGTATCGTTCAAGCAGGCAGTCGGGCTCTGGCTGGGCATCAAGGACAGCAGCGGCATCATCAAGAAATTGCCTTCCCGAAGGTATGCACCTTCCCATTCCCAGAGCCGCAACGCTCTCCCTAACTATTTGTGCATCTGCTGGAAGCTTTCCCCGTCTGAGAAATCTCAGCACAATTGCGACCACCCGACGCAACCTTCTGGCAGTGGAGGGTACGCGGTGAGTTTCGAAGTGCTGACATATAACTTGCCTCCCGATGTCGCTCCGGAGTTTATCCGGAAGGCCGGGGCAACCGTTAAGAATCGCGTTGTAGTCCACCCCACACTCTCTTGCCCAAGTCAGCAAAAGCTCCTCCGGAACCTCCCACACGAACTGAACGGCTGTCCGCCTAAGTGCCAAAGGCAGCGGCGCAACATCAAAGGCAGTGGATATCACCTCACGTAATAGCGCTAGCCGATCATTATTACTTCGTGCTACTGTTTCCTCTGTGTACATTAAGGCCTCCATATCAATTGAAATTACTTGCCCCCTTGGCTGAAATCAAACGCATTACGGTATAGCACCTCCCTTTTTACGGCTTCCCGTCACTGCTTCTCTCCGGTTTCAACTTAACGGCATGAATATGCTGTGCCTCAGCCAAGACATTGGTGATGAAGTCCTGAGGTAATTTGCTCATCTCGGCTGCCTTTAGCATAGTATCTTGGAACAAACCGTTGAGACGCCATGTTTCTTTAGCATCGGCAATAATACTGGCGAACGAACTCTGGACTTCGCTAATGGGGGCCCTGGCGTCAACGAGTTCCAGACAAGTCTCACAGCTTGCTGCCGTCCTTATCAAGCTCCTAACGGCATCTTGAACTTGTAGCTCGGACCGAGCAAAAAACTTTTTGGCCAGAGCCAAGTCATCAGCTTCCACCTTCACGCTATAAGTTACTACAGGGTCAGCCACTTTAGCACCTCCTTCATTTGGTAATGATTTTAGTCTACCAAACACACTACTATTTGTCAAGCACTGGGTATCCGTACTTCGGGGCCATATCGGGAATGATGCTCGGACAGAATTCCCAACAGCGTCGTCACCAAAGTCCCATCGCTAAATTGGATGCCACCTTTGTGCTAAAGGCGGTAAACAAGCCTAAGCAGTCAAATTAGTGAGTGCGCTAACCAGCGAATACGTGTCAGTAAATACGCACCCACCTTTCGAAAGTCGAGCGGCTAGAGAGGGTCACCATGTCCTAACCAGCCTCTACCTTTTCTACCTACAGCATGCCCTTGATTTTGGGGTATTGGTGGGGGAAGTAGAGACGAAGACAGTCATCGCATATCCCTTGAGTCTCGCCTTCTCCTTCTTTCTCATAAAATACACATCAATAATTGTCAATAGCCAGCAACCTCTAAAGCTAATGGCCATCAATAACATTGACGTTCTCAAAGCTAACAACCATCAACAATACCCAAGCTCAAAGCTAAAAACAATCAAGTTGATGGCTCCGATTAATAAGGAAATGGATGCGATTTCGACTATCTACCCCCGGTCACCCCTACCACGGGGGCCAAAGCTAAAAATCGTGATCTGTAGTATCGCGAGAATCTTATCAACCTAACCCCTAGTCTTTGCTAACCGTGCTATCCTGACCGCCTGCCTAGGATTTACGGACCATACCTTATCGGCGAATATAAAGGGAAAGGTCTTTATCAACCCCCTCACGCTTGATTAGGACGTTGCTGGCGACGGTTAAAAATTCCTCGCGGCTGGAAGGAGAGAAATGTAGCACCATGAACCGAGATAGGAGCTCAGGTGGCATTCTGGTGGTATTGGATGCGGGGAATCTCTTGGTCTGTAACTTTATCCCCCGTATGTCACTCTCGTTGAGGATGAGAAAGAGGGGGAGAGAACAGACGGTCAAGTGGTCCGGTCACGAGGTCAGGGGTACTGCTACCTGCTGGCGGTCACCCCGGAGGTTACCCCCCTCCCCCCCACCGGTCAGATACCTTCTCATAGCGGTAGTAGGGCTGAAGGAGTATCTCAGAGATACGGTAACACCATTCCCCCGAAATGACCGTCCACTTGACCGAAAACTTGACCTTTTGACCATTATGACCATCTTTCTGACCTAAGTCAACCTTCGGAAACTTTCCCCCAAAACTTGAACACATCCAAACTACTCACAAGGCTATCAATTAAAGATTATCCTGTATGGTCAGACTTACCAGCTATACCCCAGATTTTTGAGGGTCACAAACTTGTCGTTTGTTACCTTAGGCCAGGTGTCTTTGCTTATGCCCAAGGGGATAACTGTCACCGGTGGGGCTGACTTGGTTGGAGTGCCCCCCCGCCCTGGCTGGCCCGGTATATTGCTCAACGTAAGC
>Ga0315282_10005491_pt1 | contig 21561 bp, 20 predicted proteins | sample YL17G07_20_MG_FD_203693 | JGI IMG/M metagenome (GOLD analysis project Ga0315282, IMG submission 203693) | Sediment microbial communities from Yellowstone Lake, YNP, Wyoming, USA - YL17G07_20 | ecosystem: Environmental > Aquatic > Freshwater > Lake > Sediment | place: USA: Wyoming | collected... | reverse complement strand
GAGGGGGATTTGAACCCCCGCGGCCCGTAAGGGCCACAGGCTGACAAGCGCCTTATCCCGTCTCCAGGCTTGGGCTTGCTCTCTGAATCTGCCCCGTACCAGGCTCGGGAACCCCGGCATGTGCTTATCCGGTACCGTCTAGTCATCTGCCAGACCTAATTGAACACCTGTCATATATTGCGTTTTCATCCAGCTTTTTGCTTGGTAGATTGGGCTGTACGGGGGGGTTGATGCCTGTTCAATGGCGTTTCGGGTTGGTTTCGGCGGTCTATCTGTGAGTGTTCTTTGATCTGAACTACCGCGGGGTCGAGTAGAATGGAGGCGCCTTAACGACTTCAATATGGGAACGAGTAAGTTACCCTTTGAAGCCAATTGTCAGGTTTCCTCCATCCCCTCTAAGATCCCGGACAGTGAGGTTTCCCCAGTCCGGTTCCAAGCTACGTGTGTACCCATCACCCATAGCCTTCCCTCCGCAGAGGCTTACTATGGGCTTCGTCATGACCTGCATGGCTTGGCCTCATATTCATAATGCGTGCTAGCCCATAAGGGCAATCGCACAGACCTCCACACAAGCCATGACCACGATAGCCCAGAGGCCCTTCACTCATCCCACTTGTTATCATGGGCATCATTGCTACTACGACCTCATGCGCCAGTCCATGCTCGACCACCATTGTTGGCATTACGCATTCCAATGATAGCCATCTCTGAGCATGGGCCTTCCCTGCTTTGCGTGTCAGTCCCTGTGGCCGTGCCGCCGCCCCTACGCCGGAGGTCTCCCAAGCGCATATGCCCGAACTTGCTTGGGAGTACTGCCTTCGCCGACTTCAGACCGGCTCGGCACCCTCACACTCCACTTGAACCGCGTTCGCGTGGTCCCTATCACGGCGCTGCAGCGATTCCCTAATGTTGCGGCCCGGTCACTCGCTAGCCCTTCTGCGCGGCCCCCTCTTGCGAGGGCAAAAGCATTACCTTCGGAGCTTTCATGCAAGTGGTTACCCATCTCGCATGTCCAATTCGCTACGACGCTCTCAGACTCTTGCATCGGTTGGACACCCACCAACTGGACTGACATGTTTACAGGCTGCACCTGAAGCCCGCGGGGTCTTCTAGACAATCCCCCGCTTCCAGACACGATCCCTGTGGTTTCATCGATCCCATCCTTCTGACGCAATTCCTCTCCAACTTAAAAGATGGAGCGTCCTTGCTCAACTAACAGTGAAAGGATTACTGCGTGTAGACAAACTGTTCCGCGTCCACGGTCCGAAAAGACAAGTGAAACTATATCACAAGCGAAGCGCGAATGAACGTGGCAACGCTTGGCTCAAAGAGTTCTACGGCCTAAACCAGCTCCAGACAAGAGGCCTAGAGAACGCAACCATCCACATCACACTATGCGTCATGGTCTCATACATAATCGCCATCGCAGCCCTCAAACATGGCCGACCGGACTTGATACACTCACCAACCCTACCCCACAAAATATACACACAAAAGCTAAAACTGCAATAGGCTAGTGCGCTCACTATCAGACTTGGAGACTCATGCTGCAATCGTCAGCGCAGTTGACACTGTTCATGAAAGAACAGAGACATTGCAGCAGGTATGCCAAAGTGTGATCTGTTGTTGCTTAGATTGTGCGAAAACGGCTCTTAGGTAGGATGAAGAGTGTTCATTCATGATTGACGTTGGAAATTGTGTTCATGCACAAGATTGGTTGTGACCACTATGGCGGGATACACGAGTTCAGCCCGGATACAATCATGAATGCAGCCAAAGTCCATGTCTGCGAGTGTCAGGATCTGAATCCTAGAATGGTCTTGCTGTTCAGAGAGAATGAAGTCCTCATACCGATCAAGCGTTGGGCTGAGAAAGGCTTCAACGGCATGCCACCTCAGACCTTTGACCCTAACAAATCTTTCCACGTGAACAGTATCAAAGAAAGAGAGAGATTCTGGCTAGTTGACGATCCTTCAGTCACTGCGCTCTGTCCAATCTGCATGGAGAAACAGAAACCTGAACTTGATCCTGGCTTTGATTGTCTATCCATGCGTTTTCACTGTCGGGACTGCGACTGGCATTGGGAGGTGAGTGTGTTTGAGGACAGCAAGATTCTTGTTAGGGATGAGATGGTTCACGTGATTCTTGAAGCGCCTTTTGGAACAGTTCATCGAAACGTACCTTCAAACATGAAGGTGAGCCAGGTTGTAGAAGCGATTGTTAGACAGGCATGTGGGGTCCGTGGCGAGGTGAAAGGTCCCGTCATATTTCCGGAAGATGTCAGAGTCTTCGACAGAGGAAGAGAACTCAGAAAGGATTTGAGTTTGGCTGAACAGGGAATTCACTATTCGACATATCTTCGAACTCCGGAAGCAAGAGAAGGGCCTTAGGTAGACTTCAATGTGCGCCTCGGCATGCATTTGATGCTCAGGTCGCTGACGACACTGATCACGACCCATTGACTGTAAGAAAGAAGACAAGCCCATAGACAAGTAGAGAAAATACACAGAAAACTCACTATGCAAAACGGCAAATGCGTTTACATTTCCTAATTCTGCGTTCGAATCACAAGCGGATCGATCAGCAGATCACGTAGAGCCTCAACTAGGTAGAGCTTCAACTTTCACCCAGTCATACTTGAGAATCGACATCGCTCCTGGGCATAGTTCGATTCCTGCAAGCTGAGGAGAGATCTCGTCTGCAAATCGACCAATCAATTTGCCATTGAAGTAGAGATGCAGAGCATCGACTCTCCTTTCAATCTTAAGAGTAACCCATGTCTCCTCGGGTGGAGCTAAATAGCCATCCCACCCTCCAGTCCTGTATCCTGATGAGTGAACTCCGCTCGCCTCCACCCACCTAGCTAGATAGAACCGTCGGTCGAAATCGTCGCATCTGAATACATAGATGTAGCCGTTTGGTTTCTCAAGGAAGCGTAACATGAATGATGAGTGAAGAGACGAAGCAATGGCCAACATTTTTGCTTCGAGAACCCAATTGGATGTGACGGGAGTTGAAAACATGTATCGTATGCTAGCATACCGCGCTCCATCGTTCACTAATGTCACTGATTGGCCATCAAGCAACAGAAGATCTTCATTTGCAACTGTCCATCCTGCCTCCTTTAGTTTGTTGGCCGTATCATATCGAAAGTTCTCTGTCATTATCTGCGTTCCAATTGAGCTCCGACTCGCAGTGGCTGTAATTGTGAATAGAGTTGGTGGCATACTAATCGGTTGACTACCAATCGGTTGGTTAATGAAGCGGAATAGTCCCAGGCCAGCAGTGCAGACCACAAGCGCTATGAGTGAAAATGCCAGAACTCTACTTGGCGTCAACACATGCTGTGCTGCGCTGCGACCTGCGCTAAACTTATGCTCTAGGTTGTTCTTGGGAAGCGATATTCTTCTTGACCGCTGGGACGAATTCCTCATCCCCTTGACAGGTATGGCCTTCACCGAATTTGCAGACCGTTTCCTGAGCCACTTCAAGTATGCTGCAAAGGACCCAGCAGCAACAACAATCCCCAGGAGGACAAACGCGTAACTATCTCCTATGGTCGTGTAGGCAGGAAAGGAAGTTCCAGAAACATCGATACTGGGTGAGACACTTGATGTGGCTACATTCACAATCCTCCTTGTCGATAGTCCATATTGCTCATACTGCTGATAGTATTGCTGGCTCGCACCACGGACTTCCACACTCGTCAATCTTAGGTTCATTCGTACTATGGACCCTGCTACTGCTCCGATAATTCCAATTCCTGCCTGTGCAAGAACATGGACTGCAAAGGTCCAATAATACTCGGTGCCGGAATTGAGATTCGCTTGCAGAGTAGCTACGCTCTCTCCTGTGATTTCCAATATCTCTGGATTGAAAAGCTCGGAGAGAGAGGTCGCCAAAGACAACGAATTGATAATAGGTTTGAACTGAGCGAGAAGACTAGGTGCGATCTTTCTGAGGGGGCCTTTAGCCGCCTGCCAACTGATCTCCTCTGCGGCTTCTCCGAAACTACTCGCAATTTCCAAATGTGCTCTTTCTAGAAGGGTGTTTAGCGCAGTCCCACTAGGGCTCGTCATGCTCACAATAGGTATCTTCCTCTCGGCTACCGCGTTCCCAGTATTCGAATCAAACACGCAAATGTGGATCCAGACCTCTGCTTTTGCCACAGATACGGCCGGAAGTCCAGGTACGGAACTGAACTCATATCGACGCAACTCGGAGTAGCCATCCATGATGTTGTATCGGAAGCTTATGCTCTGGAGGCCTGCGGAAGAAGATGTCCACTTGTCACTGAACACATAGCACATATATGCTGATCCTGCTGCAAGACCTCCAATCCCTATTACAAGACCACCTACTGCATTGCCTCGGCCCTCGCCTGCATTCACAAATGAATAGTGTTTGAACACGCGCCCTAGATCAGATATCGCTACACCCGACTGCCTATAGCCATTAGCGTGCCATCCGTCAAGAAAAGGAGGCGCCATGCGAACACTCACTTCGGGCGCGCCGCCAACCACAGCTGATGTTGATGTGCTCGTTGGCAATCCGTCACTCTGGTAGGCGGTAACAATGATCTTGTATGTACCTGCCCTCGGATAGGTGTGGGATGCGGGGAACCATTGGTTTCCTGATGAACCGTCACCCCAATCCCAGAAGATGCGCGCTATGGTCGCTCCTGGAGTGCCTGGCGTCGCAACACCATTGATAGTAACAGTCAAACCACTGATTTGCGGCGTACCTAGAGTTAGTCTTGGGGGCTGACCTCGGGGGGTGATATACAAGCGAGCGACGGTGTAACTTGTGGCAGAAAGGCCATCACTCTGGTAACAGGTCGCGGTTATCGAGTAGGTGCCTCCGCTTGGATAAGTATGAGACGCTGGAAACCATGCATTTTCAGAGGAGCCGTCACCCCAGTCCCAGTAGATTCTTGTGACGGTTGCTCCTTGGTAGCCTGGCGTGGCGACTCCATTAACTCTAACCGTCAGTCCATTGATCTCTGGGCCATATAGAGTAAGACTTGGAGGCCGTCTTTGAGTAATCTCTGTGACTTGAGTGACATATAGTCGGGCAACAGTGTAGCTTGTGGTTGATCGACCATCATTCTGATACGCAGTAACAGCAATGCTGTATGTGGCTGCATTCCTGTAGGTATGAGAGGCGGGAAACCAGTGATCTTCCTTGTAACTATCACCCCAGTCCCAAGATATTCTCGTAATAGTCGCTCCTTGATAGCCAGGCAGAGCAACCCCGTTGACGGTGACTGTTAGCCCAATTACTTGGGGATCACCAAGCTGAAGAACTGGTGGCACAGGGATAGCACAGAATACTGGAATCTGAGAACTCACGGCTAACATGAATAAAAGGAAAAACACAGACAAGGCACTGGTTCTCATGGGTGAACTTCTTCCAGGAGGTGTTCCTAGTTTCGTCAATGATGCGCACAAATATAAGATGTGCGGGCGCGCAGGGTTGTCCCGTTATTCTCTGGGTTGACACGTAGAGGTCAACATGGCTTGAGCCTCGCACCCTCCTCAACCTCCCCCCTGAAACGGACTACACTTATACCATAATCGACGTGATGGATGGTGGCAGCAGGAATTGTGTTCATGAGAGTGGCTGTCCGGCACTCATCGAAAGTTATATAGGATGTGGTACAGAACAATCAACGGGGATAGCCGAGTTGTCACCGAAATCAGCTTTGGGGAGTTTTCTTTTCGCGTTCCTTATTCTGTCATACTTTTTTTTGAGAATTGTGGCAGCGCAGCCAGGGATAAATGATAACTGGCCTGCACCGTTGGACTCCCATCCCGGCGTCACTTACGGAACACACCTCTATTGGCAAGGGCCAATCGGGGTTGGCCAGGGGTTCTATATGTATGTTGAAGATAGGAACGGAGCGAGAAAGTCGACATTATACACTACGGATGAACCGATTTACCTTCTCATTCAAACGCCTGGTGGTTCATTCGACGCTCGTGCATGGTGTATTCAATACTATCCACCAAACTATAGGGTCAGGAATTGGCTCTTCCAGAACCAAGCTCTTGGAGGAGCAGGAACCTTCAGACTTGGTGGCTTCACATCATCTCCGGGCGACCCACGCGGGGCATACGCATTTAGGGTGGGCATTCTTTACCGTGATTCCCAGAATAGATGGTACTGGGGCGATCAAGTGCTCTACTTCACACTCAGTGACGCACCTACTCAAGTTGTGACAACTACCTACACTCCGTCGACCACCACACCGACACCCACTGGCGGTCCAGAGGTAATGGGCATAGTTATCGTTGCGGCAGTCGTTATCATTGTAGTCGCTGTGATCGTTACGCGCAGGCCGAAGACTGTGCCTACACCGACCACAACCTCCCCTGCAACTGGTGCTTTCTGTCGATCATGTGGCACCAGGGTTCCGGGCGATGCAACATTCTGCCACAAATGCGGAGCCAAGACTACTTAGAACGACGGGAGGTAGTGTCACGAGATCTTTTTTTTTTGGAAAAATGGCTAACCACGTACAGTGCGGGACTTTGGTTCAGTAAGTACGGCCGGCAGATCGACTAGGTGGTTGACTAGCCTGCGTTTGCCCCCCGCCCATCTCAAGACAGGTCTGGTTCTTCCATATTTGTCCAACGTAGGCTCCAACCCCCCATGATATGTCGCAGACCGCTAAGATAAGTCTTGAAAAGATCATGTGATGTTAGACAGATCTGCAGCCAAAGCGCACGAGTGGCGTGAGTCGCTGAAGAAGTCAGTCACAGGCAACTTGATCCGGCGACTAACCGCTAATGGTCTGCTTGTTGCCGAACCCGGCCAACCACAAAAGAATACGACTAGGGAAGCTCTTTCACCTATTCTCGCACGCTGATTCATTTCGACAGCCGTCTTTTGACTGCTATTGCCAATGAACGCGAATAGCAGGTCTAACCCGCCTCAATCTATATCCCATCCAACGTGACATGAAAAGCGCGAAGAGAGAACCTACGCAAAAACGATGCATCAAGATCTCTCCTAGAGATGAACTAGATCGATCCATACTATGTATGCGTCAGGGTACCGGATAGTTTTCTGGTATGCCTTATAGGTGCCAAAGTACTTGTAGACAGTAATTGTGTAGTCCCCCGCGGCAAGGTCTGAGATGGTCCAGCGGGATCCCGGGCCTTTCCATTCCGTCATGATTTTGCCCTGTCCCTCCAAAGTCACCCTCCATTGATCCTGAACGACTCCACCGTATGAAACAGTCGCCGGAAAGAATATTTGAAGTGGCGGTCTATCAGTGGTCCTGATGTAAACGATATTCATGTGATCGTAGCCGTATTGTTTTCCTTCGTTGTCTCCATAATAACTTCGAATTCTATATGAAGCGACACCTGAAAGCTTGAAATCATCGAAGGAGAACCCGTAAGTCTCGCCAGAAGATAGACCCCGAATCACTATGAGATAGACTTGTTTCCATGCACTTCCATCCCTTTGTTCAATCGCCAGATAGAGATTCCCTGACCAGCGGTAGGTATTGACCGAAATATCTATTCTGGCCGGTAATCGTCCAGGAAGAACATAGAGAGGGTCTTCGGCAGTAAGGGCGTACGCGTAATCGTCTAGATGTATATCCACAGGGAACTGAGATGTTATGAAACCAGCCGAAAACTGGCTTATCTTGGCAATCGTGTATAGAGGGGCGCCGGCCAGGGCCCCAACAACTTCTAGGAGTTTCCCAGCCAATAGATCAGCCAGCTCTATCTGAATCCTCGACAATCCCTCAGTCGCTGCAAAAGCCACATTGGAATAGTCCGAATATGCACCATCATTGTGCCTGTGTGCGCGAATCCTATAGTAGTAAGTTGTCTGTCTATCGAGGCTTGTATCTGTGTACTCTCTGGCAGTAGATAGCACTCTACCGATCTCGACCCAGTTTTCAGTGGTCGCCTTTCGTCGCTCAATGTGGAAATCGTCGACATCACTCAAAGCGTACTTCCAAGTTAGTCGGATTCGCGACTCAGATAACGCTGTGGCAAGTAGATCGCTGGGAGAAGGGGGCGGAGTCGTAGCCCTCTGTTGGATGCTGAAGCTCAACGAGGAACTCCAAGAACCCCAGCCAGCAGCGTTCCTAGCACGGACACGCCAACTATAGCTACCAAGGTTCAAGGTCCGACTGATAGAGGTGGATGAGGTTGTGGCATCAACAACTACACTCCCACCCAACGTGACCTGAACCTGATATTCAGACACTCCGGAGACACTGCCCCAACTGAAGGACACACTCATACTCGTACCTGAAGCAGTCAACGTTCCACTAGGCGAGAGCGGAGTCGGAGGAACAGGAATCGTAGGACCAGAACGGGTCAGCCTAACAGTGAAACCACCACCGCTACTAGCCCCAATCGACATGGAACCACTCCTCTCATTATAGCCACTGGCCGTAACCCGATAGCTGTGAGAAGCAGGCGGATACACCGTATCAACCCTAAGCCTCCCATCAGAACCAGTCACACCAACATAGGACCCGTCCCAATAAACAGAAGCACCAGAGATACGACTACCCGAAGAATCATCCAAAACCTCAATGTACAAGTAGACACGCGTAGTCGTAGGACCAGAACGGGAAACAATTTGGAACGAGTTCGCTCTTTCTCGGTAGTCAAGCCGTTGCGCACGGGAGTCAAGGTCTGGGCTGGTCCTCCAGACGGCCATCGCAACCTTATACGGGCCCTCAACGGGACTACTTGGAACCGTCCAAGTCTTGCTGACCCATCCTGATGATTGGCCGCGACTCACACGAACCGCGTGGCTGGTAATGTCGTACCAGCGTCCATTTCGGTCTTGGACACTGTATCCCACATAGAATGTCCAATCAGTCGTTCCAGTATTCCGGAACGTAAGCCTAGAAGTCACACCCTGCCCGGGCGAATACGTACCTGTCGCAGGCGAGAAATCCACAATTGAAGCTGAAACAGTCTGCGCCTCGACCGGAATGAAGAACACCACATAAGGTAGCAGTAGGAGCTGTATCAACAAGAGACTGCAGATCAGGTGCATAGAATCTCTCGAAAGAGCAGACTTCGCAGACAAGCTGTATCGCGTCTTCGAAACTGCCAAACCCAAGGACAAATATCCGACCCCTGATAACTGATCCAGCTAGAGGTCATTTAACGCTTTCGGCCGGCCTTCTCGGGTCGTGGATCGCTGCGGTTTCCGCTGCCTGTATCAGCATGCATCTGACTCTTCTGTTCGAATCTTTCTTCATCTTGCCCATGTATGTTGAGGTGCCTGACTGGTGAAGGGATGGGCAGAGCCCTATCCATGAGACTAGATGCTTCGACGATGGGAATCTTGAGATGTCTGCGATCTCTGATGTTGTGAGCATCGCGCTGTGGTAGTCTATTCCTGTGAAACTCATCAACAGCTTGGCTTCCTGGCTTTCACTAGCCTTTGCAGCTATCTTCGAATCAAGTATCTCTGTCTCGCGTCTTAAACATTCCAAGTGACGTAGATGAGTGTCGAGGATGCATCTATCCACCGGATCCAGCTGAAGGCTTCGCAGCCATTCCATGCGATGTTGTCCCATTGTTCAGGGGCTTGACTCAGCGCGCTCGAAAGGTACAATAGGAAGTTGGAGAGGACTGGCTTGTCAAGGCGCAAAGTGAAGGACTAGTGGAACAAGTATTTGTGCGCAGACTCATCAGTAGATGCGAATATTGAGGTTTTGAGGGAGCTTACGGCCGGCCGTATCTGCAACCTCTGCGGAGCCAAAGTCAAATCCATCAACCTCCCAGACCACATAACCAAGGTCCACCCCGGGCCTGCTTGACTAGTCAACACCGCAAGCCACTAGCCTAAATTCGCATCTACTGTGTAGTCAAAGCTTACATACCACAAATCGGAACTCACTAACAGAGTGTCTGCAAATCACGTCCGGCTGTTGCTCGAGATGGATCAAACAGCTCAGAGATTCAGACCAAGCTTTGAGAGGTTCGCTCTCTGGTCTGTGGTCGCTTTTAGTTTGGTGATGGGATCGATTCGGCTTCTCGATGGAATCCCTCTTGGAATTGACTCAACCAGTCATCTGTTTCGAGTGATGTTGATGGCCAAATCTTTTCAAGACTACGGCTATCTTCCTCATTGGAACCCCTACTGGTATGGAGGCACAACCCTTTTTCTTCGCTATCCCCCATTGAGCTATTATCTTGTGTTCTTTCTTTCATTGTTTGGAACGGGGCCGATTCTTGCGTACAAAATCGTCGACGTGTCATTCTACTTACTCGGAACAGTGGGCATCTACTGTTTATCTCGTGATTTCCGGCTAGACAAGAACATCAGTATCTGGGCGTCATTCCTCTTCTCCTTCTCACCAAGCATAGTGGACAACTTTCTGTTTTATGATAGGTTCCCAAGCATTGTTTCGTTGCCTTTTGTATGCATCTTCATCATGGTTCTGTCTCGTGCATTGGACCGAAGGCATAGGCTTCTCTGGCTTTCAATTTCAGGATTTGTCTTCGGAGCGATTGTCCTAATTCATCACCTCTCCGCGTTACTAGCTGCAGCTATAGGGTTTCTATTCGCTATTGAGAAAGCTTCAGCGAATAGAAAGAAAAACCACGTTGGATCGCCTTTCTTTGTGTTGATAGGTGTTATCTCAGCTGGCCTTGTTCTTTCATCATTCTGGACATTTCCGTTCGTTGAGGCCTGGAACTACTTTGCCGATAACCCATTCTTCAACCGTAACGTTGAGTTTCCCTTCATCAGATTGAGCTACTTCTCAGTTGATGTCAGCACTTATGCCCTTGGATTAGCTCAGCTGGGACTCTGCCTGTTTGCTCTAAGCATCACCTGTTTTGCATCTGGAAAGAAGCGATGGCTCATTCCAGTGACAGCCGCAGGTATGTTAGCTGGAATGGGAATGTTCGAACTTGGCGAAAAGCTGACTAGTCAGCCGACCAGAGTCACTGGTCAAGTAATCGTGATATTCTCGCTCCTCGCTTTGTTACTTATAGCGGTACGAAATCAAGGTGATTCAAGTCTACTTTTTGGCAGACGCTTTCTGACCTTGTGGTTTGTCGTTTTCTTCTCGCTCAGCCTCGGAGAATTGGCTCTTCCCGTTGTGGCCATTCCACCGTTTTCATTGATATGGCGGGCTCTTGATGTTCATCGCTTCTGGCTTTATCTGACGATACCGATGTGCATTCTCGGAGCTGTTGGATTCAAAAGATTGCTCCCCAACAAGATTCGGCTTTTCGGAGGAAAACGTTGGCTTGTACCCGTTTTTTTGGTCGTCGTGGTCATGTCCAGTGGCAGCCTGAAGATGTTCTACAGAGTGACCCATGATGTGAGCGAATTTCTGCCATATCCTACAGTAAACAGAGACATTCCGCCTGCATTAGTTGCTTACTTCCGATCTGACCCCTCGTATGCTAGAATTCTAGGAATAAGATGCCCACTCTGGATATATGTGCTTCCATATTTCACTGATAAGCCGTTGATCGATGGCTGGTATCCTCAAGAGAAACTTGTCAAGTATGTGCGGGACATAAACGACTATAGAATGATTGATCTCGAATGCGCTGGATCTGATGTGAACCGGACAAGAATGTGGAGAGGCTTAATCGATAATTCAACACTCCTGGCAATAAAATGGGTCGTAGTCGGAAATATCACCGACGAAACAAGACAAAGTCTTTTCAACGGCACCTCCTTCGAGCTGGACGCAGCGTTCCCGTATCCTGAAGGCACGATTACTGTCTATCGATCCTCAGAGCCGATTCAATTGGCTGAAATTGTTCCCCCGGGCACAGGGAAAATCTCTCTGATTAGACTTGGACCAGATCGGATAAGTCTGAAACTCACCGATTTGAGAAATGCTTCTGAAGTCGCGATCAAGGAGGCTTACTTCCCAAGCTGGCACGCAGTTTCCGCCAACACTATCCTACAGGTCAGTGGCGATCCGAATGGCTTCATGAGAATCAGAATCACCTTTGAATCAGGAGAAGTGCTGGTGTACCAAGAACCATTCGATCGCAATGCCCACTATGTGTCGGCAGCAACAGTTGTAGTCATGATATTCCTTGCGGTACAAGGTTTTCTGCATAGAAAACTCTCTCTCAAGGTTCGTAGTAGTGGATGAAAATGAGAGTAGCTCAGGTCCACATCTCTTTCCATCAAGATCAGCTGAACACTTTTGCCGCATTCAACATATTCAAGCAGAGCGCGAGCCGCAGGACTTATCAGAAATCGCATCGATATGTATTTCAGCGCAACCTGGCCGACGTGATTCTGTAGAGGCAAATCCTGTGATCCTCAACCACAACGTGAGGGTCTCTGAAGAACTCGATGAGAAAATCTACGCGCAATTCCGCAACGGCAGTATGAGATGCTAAGTACTCATAGGCACTAGTTGTGATCAGAAGAGAGCGGTCGGAAGAGATCGACGACAAAACGTCCATAACCTTCTTTTCATCAAGTCGACAATGCAGATACTGTATCCCATTCTCGTAGAATTGGAAAACTCTGTGTTCATGAAATTCTATGAGTGTTGTTCCTGGCGGGTAATTGACAGTGACATATTCAAACAGTTGTCGTGTTGGTGCCGGTTGATTGTGGATAATCACTGCGAGCGGGAAAGTGTGAACAAAGAAGCTTACCAGAAGAACTACTGCAAACACCAAATGTATATTGCACCACAATCTGCTTGTTCGCTGTGGGATTTGCAGTCTTTGGAAGATACTCCTGGTCTCTACGATAATCGAGGGGATGAGCACAATCACGATTGCTGGGATGATGGGAAGGTAGTAGCGTGGGTAGTTCAGTGTTCCAAATAGATACGTGAACACGAAATATGGAACTACCCACAAAAAGAGGAACGACTTTGCCACGATTCTTCTCATATTGGCAATACACATTGCGATTGCAACAATTAGAAAAACACCGTGAAGATGTACTGAAGGGTTTGTGGAAGCAAAAATCGGATCTGCACCAGGAAATGCTCCGCCCAAGGAGAAAACCAAGATCTGCATGATTATGTGTTCAAGTCTGCCTGTTGGGTCAAGACCATGGGTTCTGGCCCAGACGAATTCGACTGTGCTCGACCCGATCAACTGCTGATGCATCGCAACCCAATATCTATCCCACCCCGTTCTGAGTATCATTGGAATGAACCAAATCAAGCAACTGGCCACGAAGAGTAATGCGCCTTTGATGGCCGCAACCATTCTTCCAACGTTCTTGACAGTGCGAATCGTGATTAGGAACCACAATGGCAGAAATGTGAGAGACGCAGGATTAGGCCTCACGCCAACGGCAAGACCGTAGGTGAACCAAGAACCCTGGGTCATTCCGTTGCGTCCTTTGGTTCCAGAGTAGAGAAAACAGAGTGCCATAATCAAGAGAAATGTGAAGAGTGAATCAGTCAGTGCGGATTCACTCCCGATCCATAGACCAGGCGTGAACATCATGGCTAATGAGACGAGAACCGCTGTCTTTCTGTCATACATCATGCGTGTGAGCAAGCATACGGCCGCTATGACTAATGCTCCACTGATAGCGCTTACAAGAGTCAGAGCAGTCAAGGGACTCCCGGTGAGAGACAGCACGACACGGCCAACAAAAGCATAAACCGGGTAACCAGGGGGATGCGGTTTGCTGAGTGAAATATCATATTCTTTGAGGGCGAAAGCAAAGTTGTACGAGTCCCATTCGTCGAAAGAACAGCTCATGAGCGGTAAGTACAGAAAGAGCGCGAAAATGGTGAGAACGAGTGCATCGGAGTTATGTCGAATCAGTAGTTTCAGTTCTCGACCAGGACTTAACAAATCCGAAATCTCAAACCTCCAGGGTGGATTTATGGGGTATCGCGCCGTCCAAGACTTCAATCACATAGCGCTATTTTTCGACAGCTACTATGCTGGCGAAGTATCCCTGGGCCTTGCCTGGGAGATCCTTGCTCAGTCCCATCAGCAACATAACTGATATTGAGTCTGGTTGCTTGTCTGTAAGCTTTCTGTATTCGGATGCTATGTCAACCTCATGATAGGACCACTCAGCTATTGGAGTTCGCTGAACCACAATTCTGTGATTGGGAAGAGTGTAGTTCATTTCTTCTCCATCAGAGAATATGAACCAGATCATGTACTTGCCGTCATTAACCTCCAGGCCGAAGGCATTCTTAGGCCTCATGGAAGATCTGTCGAAGGCATATGAGAAGTTCGCATAGATCCAGATCCCCACTTTCGAACTAAATAGTGAGCGCAGTGCTTGCCCTCTAACCTCTTGCCTGATGTGAACGCTAACCCATGGATTGGCATTGTCTTTCCCGTCTTGATATAGTTCAACACCCAGGCATTTCCTGCCCTGCACTTCTGTCGGATAGATAGCAATTACATCATTTGCACTCTGAAAGCGATCAATTTGCCAGCAGTAGGGCTTTGTGTCTCCTTGCTTGACATCTCTTGTCCAGTATTGAAACTTGCCGTTGAGAAATATCGGTTGATAGTCTACTTTGCCATTCAGGAGGACGTAGCTTACAATCAGTACTGCAATGAGCGGTACTGTTGAAAGTAAGGCTGGCAATCTTGATCTCAACTAAGTTACCTCGCGGGCGACTTGCTCAGGAAGAGCCTTGAGGACGGATATCTCCAGCAGAGGTATCCAATATATGAAGTAGTTCTGCAAAGCTCTGTACGAAAACCATAGAACCACTCCCGGCAATATCCACAAGGAGCCCTTTATCGAATCGAAATAGCAGAAGTAGTTGAAGACAAGCGTTAACAGAACTGCAACACAGCATATCAAATAGAAAGAGGGTGGAAAGGAAACCAATTCCATCTGCGAGATTGCGGAAAGTCCTCTTGACAAGAAGATAAGCCCCCCAGTTATTGGAGTAATGAGTCCACTTAGCCACGAGCGCCAATCCCACACAATGAAAGGCAGATTCGGGACAATGAATGCCAGACTTGTCCATGATAGGAAATCCTTCAGGTGGTTGAATCTAAATTGCTTCGGAGCTGTTTTCCAACGCCATATCATCAGAAACGGAAAAGCAACCCAAGGAACCTGTTTGACTGCACAGGCGACACCATACCAGAGCCCGGATCGCTTGGGGTTTTCTAGATTCATGGCCGCTAATGCACAGGGCAGTACCCACAGGTAATCTGTGACACAGCCACTTGTGAATCCAATTGCCAGATCAGATCCTGCGAGAAAGGGAACCAGCGCAATGCCCTTGAGGCCGATCGGAGCTCTGCGAAATATCAGGAAGGCTAAGGCCAACTCGAAGAGCAGAAGTATAACTCTCATGTCTGCTATTCCAAGAGCTACGGCGGGCACAAAAACAAGGAAGTGTAATGCAGGATAGTTCATTGAGCTGATTATGTCTCCGTTCGTCGTAACAGTGATGAACTCTGGGTCAACCGAAAACATCGAAAGTGCGTTATGCAATTCTGTGGAGTAAGGATTCTGCCCCCGTAGGCAAAGTTGGGCGGCGTAGTGGCTGAATGCAAGGGAGTCCGTTCTATATGCTCCTGCGAAATCCACTACAGACATGATGTAGATGCTTGTGACTATCGCAAACACGGCTCCCAGAAGAGCAATGAAATCAGAGCCTTTCGGCATCCATGTTCTACAACCCGAGATTACTAATAGAGAGAAAGCCAGGCCGTATGCAGCAAAAATAAGGGCAAGTACTTCTGTGTGGACGCTGATCTTTCCTCTAACCCAGTTTTGATGGCCTTCCGCAAACAAGAAGCCAGCTATGAATATTAGAGACAGACGCGACACAAGTTGACGATGCATGATATCTCGCCCTGTAGTTCTTCTCAAACATTCCTAATGTCCATCAGTGGCTCCAAGCCCATTGCTCTCAAAACATTCTGCCATACGTGATATGACGTATGTAGATAGAAATATGAAGAAAACCAGAGATGAGATCGCAATCCCACTATCGCCTATCAGAGGCGGGATCAAGATTAGGGAGCTATCTTTGAAATATGTACCTCCTATGTCGGTGGATAAAGGCCACAGAAAAGGCAACAACACAGTCACCAACCAGAGTCTAGATTCATTGTGTGCCAGTACGTCATAGATCATAAATGGCATGAAGATTACTAAGTATTGAGGGTTTACGTACCAGCTGAGTGTCAAGAAGGCAGCCGTAGACATCAGGCAGGCTCTCATGTAGTCTATCTTTCTGCAGAGGAACGTCATACCGGTAGCGGTACCTAACATGAAGAACAACATGGGATAGCTCAAGCTGAAAAGAGAGAGCAGTTCTATCTTGAATCTATCATGTATCCATGAAAGGAATTGAAAGATACCTGCGAACTGGCAGTAGAGATCATCATAATCCACCCCAGATCTAGTCATCCAGACATCTCTCAAGTAGATTTGCCTGGCCCCACTCAGTAGGAACGGCAATGAAATGAAAAAGCACGCAACGATTGAAGCGAGAGCAAACTTCAAAGCGCAGTTTCGCCCATTCTTCCTGTACACACATGCTGCTAGAATTGGCGCTGCGAATATCGCGTGCTGTTTTGTCATGACTGCTGTTCCATAGAGTATTCCACCGGCAGAAATCTTGCTTCGCGTCAGACCCAGAACTGACAGCGCTAGGAATGCGGGTACCAGTGGGTCGAATTGTCCGAAAATGCTTGTTATGAATATCGACATTGGATTGAGAAGCCAGAACCCTGCTGCAAACCTGCCCTTCTTTCCTCCGAGAAGAGTGTAGAGCACATATGCCACAATAACGTCGGCTATGATCAGGGGGGCCTTCATCAGCAGGAGAAAGAGTGGCGTGAAATATGTTGGAGGTGAAGATGAGGCCAGGTAGGTTCCCGTAGTTATCCAAAGCCACACAGGTGGGTATACCCACGCTCCGGCTCTGGTACTAGTGAAGTAGTAGAAGTCGAAACCTGCAAATAAGAAGTGTTGTGCTGAAAGGAAAAATGCTTCATTGTCGCCGTGCCCTGAAAAGGGAGCGAGAATCAACCTGGTCGTGATGCCAACTGCCACGGCGCAGTAGAACAACCATCTCTTGCGACAAGAAGCGAGCAAAGAAGGTCTGAGCAGCAACGACTTTCAGCAGGACTACTTTGTGTGATGGTAGTCATAAAAGCCTTGAGGCCTCAGTCCCGCGAAAGTGACTCTCAAGATCTTTTAAATAGGATTATGCGAGCTATCTATGGCCATGCACGTTCGCGTTTCAATGCTAGTTCTCAGTCTAGTGGCGATCATGACTATACCCAACATTCCATCTGTGAGGCCCCTCGAAGACCGATACATAGGAGCCTTCTTCTACCCTTCCTATGACTTGCACCGAGGGTGGAACGCTTCCGGCCGTAATCCACCTCTAACTTGGGCTTCACATTACCTGCCGGACTTCAAGTCAGCCGGGTTTGACCCGCCAGTTCAGCTCTACGATAGTAGCAACGACGAAACAATAGACTGGCAGCTGTCTTTGATGGAAAAAGCGACACTCGATTTCGTTATAACGTCGTGGTGGGGGCCCACGAGCCACGAAAACGACGTATTCGGAAAAATCCTCAGAATTTCCGCCCAGAAAGCTTCCGAGCGGCTTCGTTCTCCTCGATGGTGTATCGTCTACGAGAAAGAGACGAAAGGAGACCCTAGCGTGAACGAGATAGTCAGAGACTTGAAATATGTTGAGGAAACCTTTGGACGTTCGAGCGCCTATTTCAGGTTGGACGGGAGACTCGTAGTGTTCGTAACTGCTGACCCGGACGATAGTATAGCATATGCAGAAAGATGGCAGGAAGTCCGTCGTATCCTTGGCAACTTCTACACTGTGCTAAAGGTGTTCCCTGGTTTCATTCATCTTAAGGCCTGCGCGGATTCGTGGTTTCAATACGCGCCGGCAAATGGATTTGAGCTTCACGAAGGTTTCTCCGCTTATGTCTCTCCAGGCTTTTGGAAGTATGATGATGCACCTATACGCGAAAGAGATTCTTCAGCCTTCGCCAGAGACCTTATGAGGCTTCGCTTCGCTACCGCTACATTTCTTCTGATTGAAACTTGGAACAACTGGCAGGAGGGAAATCAGATCGAGCCGGCATATCAAGTTGTTGATCGAGGAGGTCGGTTCGTACAGGCATCCCTTTCTTATGGGACAACTTACATAGATCTTGTGAGGAGGATTCTCAGGGAAGAGGAGCGCCTGGTCGCATCATCAGACCTAAAAGCTCTTGTGGGCATGGCCTCGAGTTCGCTTGCTGCGGTTCTCGTAGCCATATCAGCTGCACAGATACTTCGAAAAGAGAAGAAAACCAGCATTGCTTCACCTAGGGCTGCGTAGCTCCACAATGTACGCAGCTCGCTCCGTTGCTTCGAAGATATCTTCTGAGGTATCTCAATTGTAATTTCCCGAAAGAATCCGACTCTCTTTCCCGGCATTCCTTGAGTGAGGCCCATCATAACCATGAACGAAAAAGACTCGGGCCTAGCCCAGCCAACCTTTTCGTATTCGGTGGAGATCTGAACTTCACGGAAGGACCATTCGTTTAACGGACAGTAGATGACTGCTATCCGGTGATTGCTTAACAGGTAGACTCCGACGTTTTCGTCAGAGAATATGAACCACAAAATGTGTACGCCATCATTTACCTCTATTCCAAACGAGTTGGCTGGATCTTTCGTTCTCTCATCGCAAGTGTAACTGAACGTCGGAAACACCCAAGCCCCTATCTTGGAAAAGAACAGGTTTTCTGCCTTCTCTTCAGTCAAATCCTGCCTAAGATGAATCATAGCCCATACGTACTCGTCTTCCTCACCATCTTGATAGACTTCCATCTGCAAAGCCGACCAACCGGCGACGTAGCCACTTGTAAGATTTAGTCTGTCGCTCGGCCCTTTGATCGCATCAAGCTCCCAGAAGTACGGCCTACTCATATTTGTGGCGGGATCCACAACGAGGTACTTGAACTTTCTATTCGACAGCAGAGTAACTTCGTGCCTCTCACCTTGAAGAAAACTGAATCCCAGACAGACCGCCGAAAGAAGAAGAAGCAACGATGATATGGCACCAAATCGTCTGCAGCGTGACATGGAAATTTCACAGTTTCCGAAAGATGATGAAGCGCACTAAAATGTCTTTGGATAGGGCTGGGTGTGAGCCATTCCCCGAATCTGTCCTTAGATAGATGGATTGCAAGGGGTTCGCGCGCCAGCATCTTGCTAAATTCCTTCGCTTAACATATTCTTGCGTAGAGTTGAATTGAGGGGCCTTCAGTTGAGAGGCCGAGATTGACACAAACTCTTAGATTTTGCAAGAGGCTGGCGCGGGCTTGTCCCGTTATTCGGGGCATAACACCGCTGTGTGCATATGGTGAGAGTGAGCGGAGATGAGGGATGCGTCATTCCAATCTTCCAGAGAGCAGATGGAGCCGAAATCGACCCTTTCGCCGTGAGACACCCACCGATCGCCTACCGCAGCGATACCGGAAAATAGCGCAAACACGCTAGTTTCGGGACAGCTCCGCGCGCTAGTTAGCGAGATGATGACTTCTTGCCATAGTCTGGGGTGCGGCCTCAGCGTCTTTTCCTGAGTCTTCTTACTCCTTCTCTTCTACAAGCTTCGCAGATGTGCAGGTGTGTTCTCGTCCGAAGCGGCTTCTTGCACCGTTCGCAACGCTTCATGTGCCGTGCCGGAGAAGAATGATGGATTTAAGGTCATTTACACAAGGGTTTCCTCTTCTGAGGCGGTTACTGAGCGCTGTTTCTCCACTTGCTGAATCCTCTCTTGTAGTTTCATGAGAGCCTTTTGATGGGCAAATAGTATAGAAAGAAACATTGGTTAAACTTTGGACGGGGAGGCTAAGTTGCCAGCTTCCGAGGCGTAGCAGCGGCACATGTCCATCATATTCTCAAAGATTTCTCGGTCGTCTATGCGGAGTATGTCTTGGAATCGTTTCCATTTTTCTGAGTTTCTCCTCGAGTATGATTTGGTATAAGGGAATCGTTCTACCCATGGCTGTTGTTCTCCAGTGCGAATCGTAGTTTGATGTAGGCTTGTAGCAGCGGAAAGAGGGACCCACCACTGCCAGAAAGAGCATCGGGGGATTCATCTCCAGAGTCCACATGTTCCGCCCCATGCAATCAGGCGTTGGACCGGGGATATAGCTGATGAGGGTTCTTTCGGGGGCCGAGAGAGAGAACACAATGTGATGTGGGCTCGCAAGATTCTGGTGATTGATGCGCAATTGCTGTTCGTATTTCTTGTTCGGAGTTTTCAGGTACCCGGTAAAGCCTGACCAATCTGACTGGTTGGAGGCTTGTTCTTTGCATGGAAATGTGAATGTCCCTATATCGGCTGAAGGTCTCGGATTTTTCGCTCAGCGTTTCTTGGCCGTTCGCGCTTTGTCGAGGAGTTCAGAGGAATCTGAAACGGTTGAAGCGATACTAGGTTCTGACAGTAGTTTGGTGAGTGGCGCGTTGGAGGCAGCGGGCCCATCATCGACGATGTCAAGGCGCATGTGTACGCGTTGCTGGCCGCGGTCAGACGGGCGAAAGAGCGGTACCGGAAGGTCTGTTTGGAGGCGGGAAACGCGGACACCCAAGTCTATCAGATGCTGAGGGATAAGGGGCCGCTGCACTTCTACGAGTTGGTCCTTCGAACAGAGTTGTCGAGTGTTTCACTGGGAACTCAAGATTCTTTCCAAGATCGCGGATAAGTCCCTCTGGGCATAATCACACGAATTGTCTTCGCTGCAATCCCGTGATTCTGTTCGAGTATTTGTTCCGCCGAAAGTAGGGCCCTTGCCAAGGCTACCACCTCACCTTTCATAGTCATGAGCACCAGCGGTGTAGCGACGCCTATTCCTTTGTCCAGCTTGACTACACCAGGCATGGCCAGGTCTGCGCCATGACAGATTGCGTCGACTGCGGAGTCTCGAACGTGTATCTTTGGTATGAATTCAAACGCTTCTTCCACCGGCCTGATGGCCGATCTCATCTTTGTCTCATCCTTTCGTTCCTTCAAATCTTCCTGTGCGTCGAGAAGATCATACATAGAACACAGATTCTTGTCTTCATCGAATGGACCTGCCCTTGTTCTTCTGAGTTCCTTCATGTGTGCACCGCATCCCAGCACTTCGCCCATGTCGCTGCAGATCTTGCGAACATAGGTCCCTGCTTGACATGAAATCTTGAACAAGGCAAGTCTGCCCTCGATTTCTAGGACCTCAAGCCCGTAGATCATTCGTTTCCTTACAACGCGCCTCACTGAGGCTCTTAGCGGCGGTTTCTGGAATATCTCTCCCACAAACTCACTGAACGCATCCTCCACTGTCTTCTGGGGCACATCATCGTGAAGCTGCATGAGACACACGTACTCCTTGCCAGAGAGAAGAAAAGCGTGAATCGCCTTAGTCGCATCTTCGAAAGCTACCGGAAGCACGCCTGTGACTTTCGGATATCCCCCACCGATTCAAGTGTCTAGGGTTCCGCCGTGTCCAGCATGCCCCAACCCAAGCATCCGTTTAACCCATGCGACGACTTCGTGACTCGAAGGCCCCGAAGGCTTGTCCAAGTTGACTATCCCAAAACGAATGTGAAGGT
>Ga0315282_10005490_pt1 | contig 21564 bp, 19 predicted proteins | sample YL17G07_20_MG_FD_203693 | JGI IMG/M metagenome (GOLD analysis project Ga0315282, IMG submission 203693) | Sediment microbial communities from Yellowstone Lake, YNP, Wyoming, USA - YL17G07_20 | ecosystem: Environmental > Aquatic > Freshwater > Lake > Sediment | place: USA: Wyoming | collected... | reverse complement strand
TTGTGGCACCTGGAAGGCGGGGCCTACGGCCCCGACTTCCAGGTTTAAAAAAAATCTTAAGGGGTTGTGGCTGGATATCAAAACTAATAATTAGGCGGTGTCTCGCCATAGAATCTTAAACAAAAAATAGGAGAACCCCAATGAAGGGAACGATTTACGAGATCAATCATAATCGTAGCATGGTCGCAGTACGTACTGAAGAAGGGGATTTCTCTATTTTCGAACTAATCAGTGGGGACATTGTAGAAGTGGGAGATGAGGTTCAATGGCAAAATGACACCGGTTTAGGCTCCGAGATCCTGAACAATCTCACTCGTAGAAATAGGTATGAGGTCTATTTTCAGAATCACCATGTTCTGGAGCCTCAGCTGCGGCAACAGCTCCTCTATTGAAAGGTGATTTAGCAAGAACGACAAGACCATGAATCCCAAAATTGCCATCATCGCCCGGGTGGGGGCGCATAAGGCTTTGGAGGCGGCAGGGGTGGCGCGCCTGGGCGCTGAAATCCGCCCCACCCCCTATGGCGACAGCCGGCCCATCCACTTCTTCCGGCATGAGGGCCTGACCTTGGCGCTCCTGTCCCGGCACGGGGAGGCGGGTTACGAATTATCCGCCCCCTTTATCAATCACCGGGCCAACCTTTATGCCCTGAAGGACCTGGGGGTGGAGAAGATCCTGGCCTGGGTGGCGCCGGGCTCTTTGCGGCAGGAGCTGGCCCCCGGGGACCTGGTGGCGCCCCACGACGTGCTGGATGAGGGCCGGGGCGGCCCCCATACCTTCTTTGCCGGCGTGGGCTGGGGCTTTATCCGGCACCAGGCGCTGTTCTGTCCGGAACTCCGGGCCGCCATGCTGGGGGCCTTGGAGGGGATTCCCTTCAAGGTGCACCGCGCCGGGGTTTATGTGGCCACCACCGGGCCGCGTCTCGAAACCCCGGCGGAGATTCGCAAGTTTCGCCTCCTGGGGGGAGACCTGGTGGGCCAGACCCTGGTGCCGGAAGTCTTCCTGGCCCGGGAGCTGGAACTTTGCTACGTGGCTTTGACCTACGTGGTGAATTACGCCGAAGGCCTCCTGGACCGGCCTTACCAACCGGGGGTGCTGTTCGAGGGGCTGGCCACCCCGGAGGAAACCGCCCGGGTGGCCGCGGTGGAGGCCGCGTTCCCGGAATTGATGTTAAGAATCTTGCCGGCCCTGGCGGGCACCGGCCGGGCCTGTCCCTGCCCCCGGCTCCTGGAACGTTACCGCCGCCGGGGTGATATCGGCGCCGACTGGCGCACCTGGGTGCGCTGAATGGTGGGGCGAAAAGGCGAAAAGGGGAAAAGGCGAAAAGGGGAAAAGGCGAAAAGGAACCGCTGTCTCTGTTCTCTCCGGAGTCGCGCAGTTTTTGGCTCTCGAGATTAAAATAAATGATTTAATAACCAAAAACCGAAAACCGAAAACTGAAAACTGAAAATGATCGCGCACCTGAGCAAATGGGTATTGCCGGTGAGCCGACCGCCCATCCGGAATGGGGCGGTGGTGGTGGATGGCGACCGCATCAAAGCAGTGGGCCCGGCGAGAACCGTTCTGGCGAAGTTTCATGACCTGGTATGCGATCATGGGGCCGGGGCCATCCTCCCCGGGCTGGTGAACTGTCATGTGCACCTGGAGTTCTCGGCCCTGGCCGGGTGCATTCAGCCCCAGGCCCTCTGGGAGAAATGGTTGGACAGCACCCTGGGGGCCTTCGGGGACCTCACCGCCGGCGAAGTAGAAGCGGGCATCATCCGGGGAATCGAGGAATTGCGTCTGGGCGGCGCCGCCCTGGTGGGGGAGGTCACCAACACCGGCAGGTCCTGGCCGTTCCTGGACAAAGCTCCCTTTTCCCACCACCTGTTTTATGAGTGTTTGGGGTTCAACTTGCTGGAGGCCTTCGATTTACCGGAGAGATTCCCATTTTTCGGTCAGCCGGAGGTGGCCGACTCGCCCTTGGTTTCGGCCGCGGCCCATGCGCCTTATTCCGTCTCCGCCCCCTTGTTTCGGGCCGTTGCCGCCTGGAACCAGGAGCGGTCTCGTCCGCAAACGGTGCACCTGGGTGAATCAAAGGCCGAAATCAATTTTCTAACCGGCAGGAGCAGGTTTTTTGAAAACCTTTTGAAGAAACGGGGCCGGTGGGTGGACCATTATCAGCCGCCGGGAATGGGGCCCGCGGCCTACCTGGAAACCCTGAATTTCCTGGGAAAGCGCACCCTGGCGGTCCACGGCACCAGGCTCGACGCCAACGACCTCGACTTGCTGGCCCGCACCGGCACCTGGCTGGTGTTGTGCCCCCGGGGCAACCGCTACACCGGGGCCGGGACGCCGCCGGTGGCAAAACTAATTCGCGCCGGGGTGCCCCTGGCCCTGGGCTCCGATTCCCTGGCGGGCAACTGGGACCTGAACCTCTTTGCGGAGATGCGCTGGCTGCACCGCAATTTTCCCGCCTACCCCGGGGACCTGTGGCTGCGTTTGGGTACCCTGAACGGGGCCCGGGCCCTGGGACGGGAAAAGGACTTCGGCAGCCTGGAGCCCGGCAAAAAGGCGGCTTTGGGGTTCATTCCGTTGCAGGAGTCCGCGGAACTTTGGGAAGAGTTGTTTCTCGCCGGCTCTATGGGCAAATTTCGGTGGCTCCATTAAATGCTGTTTTTGGTTTTTAGTTTTTGGTTTTGGGTTAAGGACCAGTAGTGTCCGGCAGGGATTTTGGACTCGGTGTTAAGCGGGTAAATTGACAGAATGTAGCCGCAGGCTTTAGCCTGCGCCGACACAGGCTGGAAAGCCTGTGCTACCAAAGATTTTATTGATGAAAATGGGCGTCCTCGGAAAACCAAGGACATCATGTCCAGACATGTAGGGTGGGCACGGCCCACCTTCATAATTGCCTAAATCTTCATCACGGTTAGTTAATGGGGCAAAGGCCCTGGCTGCGAGGGCAATTTTCGTACCGGACACTACTGGTTAAGGACATAAATTCGTTTGTTAAAGATACCGGGGTTGGAAAAACTGATTATCTGAGCCTGCAATTTATTTACGAAAAACGAAAAACGAAAAACCATCCAGGAGAAACCATGGCTCCAAAACCGCGCCTGGGGCGCATCCAGTATCTCAACGTGCTGCCCATCTATTTCGCCCTGGAGCACATTTTCCAGGAAAACGGCTTCCTCCTGGTGCGGGGGACCCCGGCGGAGCTGAACGCCCGGATGCGCCGGGGGGAGGTGCCCCTGGGCTCCATTTCCGCCATGGAGTACGGCCGCGGCGCCCGGGATTATCTGTTGCTTCCCGGCCTATCCATCAGCTCCCGGGGGCCGGTGGGCAGCGTGCTGCTCTTCAGCCGGGTGGACTTTTCCCGGCTGGAGGGGCGGGCCGTCCAGGTGAGCCCTGCTTCGGCCAGCGGCGCCGCCCTGCTCAAGGTGCTGATGGCCAAAAGGTTCGGCGTCCGGCCGGTTTACCGGCAGGAGCCTCTGGGAACCGGGGCCGCCAACGATATCAGAGCGGTCCTGGCCATCGGCGACGAGGCCCTGGCCCTGAAGGCGGCGGGCGGCTGGCCCCATGAGCTGGACCTGGGCGCGGCCTGGCAGGAGCTCACCGGCCTCCCCTTTGTCTTCGGGGTCTGGGCGGTGCGCCGGGATTTCGCCGCGGCCTACCCGGAGGCCACGGGGGAACTGCACCGGCTGCTGCTCCAGTCCCTGGACTGGGGCCTGAGGGCCCTTCCCGAGCTGAGCCGCCTGGCCGCGGCTCCCTTCGGCATGTCACCCCCCCAGGTTCTGGCTTATTTTCAGCAATTGGATTACTCTTTGGGACCGGACCACGAAAAGGGCCTAAAGAAGTTCTTTCATTATTTGCACAAACTGGGAGAACTTCCGGACGCGCCGGAGTTGGAATATTTTGGGGAAAGGGGATAGTGGCCTTTTCGGGAGCGCTCGGGTGGTGGAACTAGGGAGACACAAGGAGGGTAAAAAATGAAAAGAGTGATTAAAGCAGCGATATTGGTAATTGGGTTATCCTGTACTGTAAATGCAGCTCAACTTGACTTGAGTGCAGATACGGTTCCCAGAAACTTTAAGGGAGATGATATCATTAAAATTTTCCTTCCCCTCTGTGACGGTCATTTTGATAGAAGCGTCGCTGAGCAAATTTATGTCTTCAAGTTGGCTGACGAAAAGGTTTATGCAAGTTTAACTGGAGTGTGGATTGAAAAAATGACTCGTGATAGTTGGCAAACTATGGCGACTATCGATGAAAAATACGGTCCGACACCAGCGAGGTTGAAAGCAAAATTTGATGAACAACGAGCGAGAATTGGTCTCCCACCAGATTCAAATAATTATAGTAGCACTCATCGCAGCCTTTACTTTATGCCAGAAGATCATTATCTGGTAAAAAATTTGGGTACGAAAGAAAGTTCCTTTATTGGACAAAATGTGTTCGGTGCAAGAGTAAGGGTAGAAAGAACTACCGAAACTAAATACTTCGTGACTCCGATTAATGGTACTGGAAATATTGGTAAGCTTAATATTAAGCCAGGAGACGCGAAGGTTGGTATACTTTTCATTGGTAAGCCCGCTAGGCATCCTGAGACGAAGGGAAAGGAGAGCTATGTTTCCTTTCCTGGTGGACAAGGAAGTTATGGAGCCACTTTTGACTCTCCAATTGCACGCTCCAACTCCTACCGTAGCATTAGACTGGAGCTTCAAGAAGTATGGGTTTACGATCAGAACTCGGGCAGGATATTTTTAAAGCAAAAAATAGTGAAAAAGTAAACCAAATAAAAAAGGGAAAGTGGCGGAACTAGGCATACTACAACAGACTTAAAATCTGTCGCCCGAAGGGAATTGAGGGTTCAAAGCTCACTTGGTTAGAGCAGACTCCTTATACGGGTCAGAACTTGGTTCAAATCCAAGCAGGACTACGTGGCCCCTACCTCTTCCCTCAAACCCCCATCCCAAACGCCTCAGAGGGGGGGTGAGGGAAGGGCGGGGGAATTCTTTTCCCCCGGCCCTCCCCTCAAAAAACACCATCAAACCATAGGTGAGTACATGGGCTATCGCAGTTTGCAGGATTTCATCGCCCGGCTGGAGCAGGCCGGGGAGTTAGTGCGCCTCAAGGAGCCGGTGAGTCCGTATTTGGAGATTACCGAGATCACCGACCGGGTGTGCAAGGGGGGCGGGCCGGCCCTGCTGTTTGAGGAAGTGGCGGGCTACGGCATGCCGGTGCTGATGAACGCCTTCGGCTCCATGAAGCGCATGTGCCTGGCCCTGGAGGTGGAGTCCCTGGACGACATCGCGGTGGAGCTCCTGAGCTTCATGGAGGCGGAAGCCAACACCTTGATGAAGAAACTGAAGCTCCTCCCCAAGCTGGCCCGCCTGGGGCGCATGTTCCCCAAAGAGGTGAGCCGGGCTCCCTGCCAGGAGGTGGTCCTCAGCGGCGAGCAGGTGGACCTGGGCCGGATCCCGGTCCTCACCTGCTGGCCCGAGGACGGCGGCCCGTTCATCACCTTGCCCGCGGTCTTCACCCACCATCCGGAGACCGGGCGGCGCAACGTGGGGATGTACCGCCTGCAGGTGTACGACGGCCAAACCACCGGCATGCACTGGCACGCCCACAAGGGCGGGGCCCAGCATTACCGGGTGGCGGAGGCCCGGGGCGAGGCGCTGCCGGTGGCGGTGGCCATCGGCGCCGACCCCGCGGTGACTTACGCGGCCACCGCCCCCTTGCCCGAAGATATCGATGAAATTCTCTTCGCCGGGTTCCTCCGGGGCAAGCCGGTGGAGATGGTGCCGTGTGTCAGCCAGCCCCTGAAGGTGCCCTCTGAGTCCCAGATCGTCCTGGAGGGATTTGTGGCCCCGGGGGAGCGCCGCCAGGAGGGGCCCTTCGGCGACCACACCGGCTACTATTCCCTGGCCGACGACTACCCGGTCTTCCACCTTACCGCCCTCACCCGGCGGCGGCAGCCGGTTTATCCCGCCACCATCGTGGGCCGGCCCCCCATGGAGGATTGCTTCATGGCCAAGGCCACGGAGCGCATCTTCTTTCCCCTCATGCGGAAGACCCTGCCGGAGATGGTGGACCTGAACCTGCCGGTGGAGGGGGTGTTCCACAACCTGGCCTTCGTGTCCATCGACAAGCGCTATCCGGGGCATGCCCGCAAGGTGATGCACGCCCTGTGGGGGCTGGGCCAGATGATGTTCACCAAGATTATCGTGGTCTTCGATAAGGAAGTGGACGTCCAGGACCTGTCCCAGGTGCTGTGGCGCCTGGGGAATAACGTGGACCCCAAGCGGGACGTGGTCTTCTCCGAGGGGCCGGTGGACGCCCTGGACCATGCGGCGCCGCTGCCCGGCTACGGCTCCAAGATGGGCATCGACGCCACCCGCAAGTGGCCCGAAGAGGGCTTCACCCGGCCCTGGCCCCGGGTCATCGAAATGGACCCGGAAATCAAGAGGAAGGTGGATGAACTATGGCCGCGCCTGGGGCTGAGTTGAACCGTTACGTGGTGGGCCTGACCGGGGCCTCGGGCATGATCTACGCCCGGGAGCTGCTGGCTTATTTCGGCAGCCGCCCGGACCTGGAGCTGCACGCCATTATTTCCGAGGCGGGGGCCCAGGTGCTGAGCCTGGAGTTGGGGCAGACCCCGGCCGAGCTGGCGCCCGGGGCGGTCTGGCACCGGGTGGATGACTTCACCTCCCCCCTGGCCAGCGGCTCTTTCCGGGCCCGGGCCATGGTGGTGATCCCCTGCTCCATGGGCTCCCTGGGGGCCATTGCCCAGGGCGCCGGGCGCCACCTGATCCACCGGGCCGGCGAAGTCTTTTTAAAGGAGCGGCGGCCCCTGATCCTGGTGGTCCGGGAGACGCCGCTCAGCCTTATCCACTTGCAGAATCTTGTGCGGGCGGCCCGGGCGGGAGCCACCATCTTCCCGGCCTGCCCCGGCTTTTACCACCGGCCGGGGTCCCTCGATGAACTGGCCCGTCAGTTCGCCGGCCGCATCCTGGACCACCTGGGCCTGGAACACCGACTGGGCCCGCGCTGGGGCGAGGGGTGAGAGGTTGGGGGAAGGGCCAGGGAGTTTTTCGTAAGTGCTCCCTGCCCTCCCCCCAACCCCCCCTCCCAACCCGTGAAAGGGCCTGGGAAGGCGGGGCATTCGGCCCCGACTTCCCAGGCTAAAAATGTCGGGGAAGAATTTTTCACCGAAAACCGAAAACCAAAGAACGTCCATAAATTATGCAACGACTTTGGCGAAATATTTCCGAACTGCTGGAAATGATCAAAATCGGCCACAGCGTCCTGGCCCTACCCTTTGCCTTCATGGGGGCCATGCTGGCGGCCCGGGGCCTGCCCGCCGGCCGCACCATCTTTTACATCCTGGTGGCCATGGTGGGAGCCCGGAGCGCCGCCATGGGCTTCAACCGCCTGGCGGATGCCGGGTTCGACGCCCTCAACCCCCGCACCGCGGACCGGGCCCTGGCCGCCGGCCGGGTGAGCCGCCGGGCCGCCATGGTTCTGGTGGCGGTGAGCTCTCTGGTTTTCATGGGCGCCGCCTTCCAGCTCAATTGGGTCTGCTTCGCGGCTTCGCCGGCGGCCCTGGCGGTGATCCTGGGGTATTCCCTCACCAAGCGGTGCACCACCCTCTCCCACCTGGTTCTGGGCCTGAGCCTGGGAATCTCGCCCCTGGGCGGCTGGCTGGCGGTCAAGGGCGACCTGGGGCTGCCGGTGCTGGTGCTCTCCCTGGCGGTGCTTTTCTGGGTGGCGGGCTTTGATATCCTTTATGCCCTGCAGGACGAGGAATTCGACCGGCAGGTGGGCCTTTTTTCCCTGCCGGCCCGGGTGGGGACGCGCCCGGCCCAACGGTGGGCGGCCTTCTGTCATCTGACCGCCATCCTGGGGTTTGCCCTCACCGGGCGGCTGGCGGGTTTGGGGGGCATTTATGCCGGCGCCGCGGTTTTGAGCGGCCTCATTTTAATGACGCAGCACCTGATCATCGCCTCCCGGGAGCCTTCCCGGCTGCCGCCCGCCTTTTTTACCTTGAACGGCCTGGTGGGGATCGGCTTGGGTCTGGCCACCTGGCTGAGCCTGAGTACTTAACCCCGCCGCAGCCATGATCGTTCTGGAGACCCACAGACGGCCTGCAGGCGCCTGGGTAGTTATACCGCTTTCCGTTTCAAATGCAACCGACTTAATCTGTAACTTATTGATAATTCTTATTTACTTTAGCCGAAAACCGAAAACCGAAAACAGAAAACTGTATTAGTGAGATTGACCTCTGGCGAAGTAAGCGAGCCTCTTTTCTCCCCATAATCTTGCGGTTCTTGGCGTTGTGCGGCACAACGGCCTTGTCTCCCCCGGCGTAAAGATGATATGTTGTGGCGGGCTGGCCCTTAACGGTCAGGCATCCATAAATTTATCCGGCCCCTGCCTCGGAGTTCGATGTTTTTTCAGCAGTTGATCAACGGCCTCACCACCGGCAGCGTTTATGCCCTCATCGCCCTGGGCTACACCATGATCTATGGCATCCTGGGTCTCATCAATTTCGCCCAGGGAGAAATCTACATGTGCGGCGCCTTTGTGGCGGTGCTGCTCCTGGCCACCGGCCAGGTCAATTTTTACCTGGCCTTTGGACTGGGGATGGCGGCGGCGGCCCTGTTGGGGGTGGTCCTGGAACGGGTGGCCTTCCGGCCCCTGCGGGGCTCCCATCCTTTGGTATCCCTGATCAGCGCCATCGGGGCCTCCATCTTCTTGCAGAGCCTGGCCCTGCTGCTCTTCGGCCCCAATGACCGCCCCTTTCCGGTGCAGTTCACTTTCGGCGCCATGGAGGTGGCCGGCGTCTCGGTGTCCACCCTGCAGATGGCCATCCTGGCCGCGGGCCTGGGATTCATGGGACTGCTGATGGCGTTTGTGCGCTACACCACCTACGGCAAGGCCATCGTGGCCTGCGCTCTGGACCGGGACACCGCCCGCCTCATGGGCATCAACGTGGACCGCATGGTGGCCCTGACCTTCCTCATCGGCTCGGCTCTGAGCGGGGCCGCCGGCATCATGATGGCCATTTACTATAACGCCACCTACCCCCGCATGGGCCTGCTGCCCGGCCTCAAGGCCTTCAGCGCCGCCATCCTGGGCGGGGTGGGCAACATCCCCGGGGCCATCCTGGGAGGCCTGCTCCTGGGAGTGGCGGAGAGCCTGGGCGCGGCCTACATCTCCTCGGGCTACAAGGACGCCATCGCCTTCGCCATCCTCATCCTGGTGCTTTTGCTCCGGCCCCAGGGGATTCTGAAAGGGCGGGGAGACTGACATGGCTGCCTACCTGCTGCATCTGGCCATCCTGGCCGGCATCTACATCATCCTCACCGTCAGCATCAACCTGATCATCGGCTACGCCGGCCAGGTCTCCCTGGGGCATGCGGCGTTTTACGGCATCGGGGCCTACACTTCGGCCCTACTGTCTCTGAACTGGCACTTGCCCTTTCCCCTGGCGGCCCTGAGCGCCATCCTGGTGGCCGGCGCCTGCGGCCTGGCCCTGGGGCTTCCCACCCTGCGGCTCAAAGAGGACTATCTGGCCATCGTCACCCTGGGGTTCGGGGTCATCGTGGACCTGGTGTTTCTCAACCTGGAAATCACCGGGGGGCCCGACGGCCTGCCGGGGATTCCCTCGCCCAGCTTCCTGGGGATCAGCTTCCGCACCGCCGGGCTTTACTTGATGCTGGTGGCCGTGGCCGTGTTCCTGGTGCTGGTCTTCACCTACCGCCTGGTCAACTCCTATCATGGCCGGGCCCTGCGGGCCATCCGGGACCATGAGGTCACGGCCCAGGTGATGGGCATCAACACCCCGGCTTACAAGATCATCATCTTTACCCTGGCCGCGGGCCTGGCGGGGCTGTCCGGGTCCCTGTACGCCCATTACATCACCTTTATCAACCCAGAAACCTTTGGCCTCCATACCTCCATCCTGATCTTGACCATGGCGGTGCTGGGCGGCATGGGGTCCATGGCCGGGTCGGTGCTGGGCGCGGTGATTCTGACGGCCCTGCCGGAGGCGTTGCGGCAGTTCCAGGCTTACCAGGACCTGGTGTACGGGGCCCTGCTGGTGGGCCTGCTTATCTGGCGGCCCGAAGGCATCCTGGGACGGGGCAAATTGAGCCTGAAGTTTTTGCAGCGGGAGAGTTGAGGTTGGGTTTTGAGTTTCGAGTTTCGAGTTTTTAGTTTTTGGGGGTACTTAGCGGTCAGCTTCGAAGCGGCTTTTCCCCTTAAGACTAAAAACTAAAAACTAAAAACTAAAAACTGTCTTTCTATGCTGACTCTAAAAAGCGTTCAGGCCGGGTATGGCCGCCTTCCCGTGCTGAAGGGCATTTCGCTGCACGTGCGCCCCGGCGAGGTGGTGACCTTGATCGGCGGCAACGGCGCCGGCAAGACCACCACCCTGCGCACCATTTGCGGGTTGCTGCCGGCCCGCAAAGGCGCCATCGAATTCGACGGCCACGACCTCACCCGGCTGGCCCCGGAGCGCATCGTCAGCCTGGGGTTGGCGCTGGTGCCGGAAGGCCGCCGGGTCTTCCGCAGCTTGAGCGTCACCGCCAACCTGGAACTGGGGGCCTATCACCGGCCCGATAAAAGCCAGGTGCGCCGGGACCTGGAGGAGTTGCGGCAGCGCTTCCCCATCCTCAAAGAGCGGAGCCACCAGGCGGCGGGGACGCTGTCCGGCGGCGAGCAGCAGATCCTGGCCATCGGCCGGGCCCTCATGACCCGCCCCCGCCTCTTGATGCTGGACGAACCTTCCATGGGCCTGGCCCCCCGCATGGTGACCCAGGTGTATCAAATCCTGGGGGAGCTCAAAGCCGCCGGCACCACCATCCTGCTGGTGGAGCAGAACGCCCGGGCCGCCTTGAAAATGGCGGATCGGGGTTACGTCCTGGAGACCGGACGCATCATCCTGGACGGCGCCGCCGCGGACCTCAGAGAGGACCCGGAGGTGCAACGGGCCTATCTGGGTAAAGGCTACCGGGAGGTGTGGGAGTGATAAAGATGGGGGAAAAGGCGAAAAGGTGAATATAAAATTCTTTTGTTTTCCCTTTCCGCCCCTGACCATTACACGGCAAGAACCTTTGGGACCATTACATGAATTTGCTGGAAGTTACTAACCTCAGCAAATCTTTCGGCGGCGTCAAGGCCCTGAGCGCCGTCTCCTTCACCGTGAGCGCCGGGGAGATCATGGGGCTCATCGGCCCCAACGGAGCCGGCAAGACCACCTGCTTCAATCTCATCAACGGTCTGTTATCTCCCAGCGGCGGCAGCATCCGGTTGGCGGCCCGGGATCTGGGGGGCCTCTCCCCTTACGCCCGGGCCCGCCTGGGCCTGGCCCGCACCTTCCAAAATGTCCAACTCTTCGGGGGCATGACGGTGCTGGAAAACGTCCTCACCGGGCGCCACCTGCGCCAACGGGTGGGGTCGCTGGCGGCCTTGCTGCCCCTGCCGCAAGTGAGCCGGGCCCGGGCCGAGAACCGGGAGCGCGCCCTCAGCTTGCTGGAGCTGGTGGGCCTTAAAGGCAGGGAGGACTTTCCCGCCGAAGCCCTGGCCTACGGGGACCAGCGGCGCCTGGAAATCGCCCGGGCCCTAGCCCAGGAGCCGGAACTGCTGATGATGGACGAGCCCGCGGCGGGGCTCAACCCCAGGGAGACGGAAGACCTGATGGCCCTGCTGGAGAGACTCCGGGGCATGGGCATCACCCTGCTGCTCATCGAACACGACATGACCCTGGTCATGGGCCTGTGCCACCGGGTGGCGGTGCTGGACTACGGCGAGGTGATCGCCAGCGGGGTCCCCAAGGATATCCGCCGGGACCCCCGGGTCATCGAAGCCTACCTGGGCCGGGAGGAGGAAGAATAGTTTTCAGTTTCCGGTTTTCGGTTTTCTGTAAAAGAATCAAGGGAGGCCTTAATTAGCCATGCCGCCAATTGCGAATCGTAGATAAAACCATAAAACTTTTCCATGCGTTCCAATAGCGCGATTTAAATTTCTTGTTTTCGCCGAAAACCGAAACCCGAAAACTGAAAACCGTAATTTCAGCCGGAGGAGAACATGGCGATCTTCGATAAAGAGGCGGAGCAGATGGGGCGCGGTGAATTGGCCCAACTGCAATTGGAGCGTCTGCAGGCCACCCTTAACCGGGTCTACAAGAACGTCAAGTTCTACAAAAAGAAGTTCGACGAGCTGGGGTTTCTCCCCGAGGATTGCCAGTCCCTGGAGGACCTGGCCCGGCTGCCCTTCACCAGCCGCCACGACCTGGCCCGGGCCTACCCCTACGAGATGTTCGCGGTGCCGCTCCGGGAGGTGGTGCGCATCCACTCCTCCACCGGCAGCCCCGGTAACCCCATCGTCATGGGTTACACCTGCCGGGATCTCCGCAACTGGGCCAAGCTTTCGGCCCGGGTCCTCACCGCCGCGGGGGTGGACCGGGACGACGTGGTGCAGGTGACCTTGAGTTACGGCCTGCTGACCAGCGCCTTCGGCATCCACTACGGGGTGGAGCTCCTGGGGGCCTCGGTGATCCCCACGGGCCCGGGGTCCACCGCCCGGCAGGTGCAGGTGATGCGGGACTACCGCTCCACGGTGCTGGTGTCCACCCCGTCCTACGCCCTGGTGCTGGCCGACCAGGTGGAGGCCCAGGGCCTGGACGCCAAGAATTTGCACCTCAAGCTGGCCCTGTTGGCCGGAGAGCCCTGGACCGAGGAGATGCGGGGCGAAATCGAGAGCCGCCTGTACCTCAAGGCCATGGACCACTACGCCTTGAGCGAGGCCATGGGCCCCGGGGTGGCCGGGGAGTGCGCCGACCGCCTGCTCCCGGGCATGCACCTCAACGAAGACCACTTTTTGGCCGAGGTCATCGATCCCGCCAGCGGCGCGGTGCTGCCCCCCGGGGAAATGGGGGAGCTGGTGCTCACCACCATCACCAAGGAGGCCACCCCCCTGGTGCGCTTCCGCACCGGGGACCGGTGCCGCCTGGATTATGAGCCCTGCCCCTGCGGCCGCAGCTTCGCCCGCCTCAGCCGCATCGCCGGGCGCACCGACGAGGTGGTCATCGTCAAGGGCATCAACATCTTCCCGGCCCGGGTGGGGCAGATTCTGGGCGGCCTCCAGGGGGAGGAGCCGGTCTACCAGCTGGTGGTGGGGCGGGAAGGCCACCTGGACTACCTGGAGGTCAGGATCGAGGTGCGGGAGGCCCTGTTCTTCGACAAGATGCGGGTGCAGCGGGAGCTGCTGGCCCAAATCACCCGCAAGCTGGCGCAGGGCATCGGAGTGCAGCCCCGGGTGAAACTGGTGGAGCCCGGGTCGCTGTCCCGGGAGGCCGAGACCTCGCCCTTAGTGATTGATTTACGGAAATGACTCTGTTAGCATGTGATTAATTTGGAATATTAGGAGAATTAGCTATGCCAATTAAAAGAACTCTTTCAGAAAGTGAAAAGCAAGAAGTTCTTAATCAGCATGGGCGTAGGTGCTTTATCGATGGTGAACCTATTTCTGAAGAAGAGATTCTTGAATTTCATCATATAAAACCATTCTCAGAGGATGGACCTACGAATATAGATAATATTGCACCAGTTTGTCGAAAGCATCATCTTACAATAGGGACAATGAGTCTTCAGCAGTATCGTGATAAAATCGAACTATCAAGATTTTTTATGGACGGCGAGCCTAAGTATCTTGATGATTTGGTCAGATACAAAAAAAGAGTCTATGGTATGAAAATGAGTTTCGAGGTAGAGCAGGCCTATATTAGATTATTTTTTGATAATTTACGACATGACTTCCCTCTTCATTCCTGTCCTACTAAAAAATGGAAATATTTTTACGCGACTTTACCAGTAGAATACATTTTAAATGATAGAGATTTACAACCAAGGGGCCTGCGTGAACCTTCTTTGTGGGGTCTTTATCGGCATTTCCAGACGAATACCCAACTAGCTCCATCAATATGTAGAATTGATGAAGAAAACAATATTTTACTTTTTGATGGACAGCATAAAGCAGCAGCACAGATTTGGGCAGGCCGTCCAATGATTGAGTGCAAAGTGTATTTGTATCCAATCGCCAAGGAATTGAAGGAAACAAATTTAGTTGCTCACGGGGTTTTCAGACAAATGTCATTTTATTCCCATGAATTGATGAATAAGTACTATGATATTTTTAAGGAAGACTGGACTAACTACATGAATACTGATGGGGTGAAATCTGAATTTGGATTTTTTAATTTCCTTATTCATGCAGGAAAAAAGAAGGCGGAAGCAAAAAATGAAATTGCCATGGCAATATACAATGAAATAATTGAGGCTCAAGATAACAAATTATCAGTGTATCGGTCCGAGAAGCATAGGGGTAGGAAACAACCATTGACTTTTGCCCGTATTAAAAAGACATTCTTCCAACATATGATAGTACCACCTCCTGTTAAAGATGAATTCGAATCCGATACCGATTTTCGGAAAGAGGAAATGCGTAACCTAGTCAAATTAATGAATATTATTGCGGAAGAAGGCCTTGAAGGAAAATGGGCACCAGAACGGGAAGATTCGGTTCACAAAAAAGCAGAGCGAATTTTCAGCGCAGGAGCAATTAGCGCCTGGGTGATACTTTTAAGAGATGCTATTAATGCTCATTTAAAGCATTATGATGACGAGGATAAAATAATCTTTTTTTATCGTAAAATATCAGATGATGAATTCCGTTTCTTTAGAAATTTTGTTAAGAGAATATTCTCGCATAAACTTTGGGACGACCCAGATCCATTAGGGGAAATTGCTGCACGCCTAGCAAAGGATGATGCAACGACTGCTAAGAACTTATTTAAGGAGAAGGGGCTGACTGTATCATGGGTTTTAAACCTATAGATTGGTCTCAGTAGACAAAAATAAAAGTTGAGAAAGCTATGCGGCCGTCCTGGGATGAATACTTCATGCTCATCGCCAAGCTGGTGAGCACCCGCAGCACCTGCAACTCCCGGCCCACCGGGGCGGTGCTGGTGAAGGACCGGCAGATTCTGGCCACCGGCTACAACGGCTCCATGCCCGGCGCGCCCCACTGCGCCGACCAGGTGATGCCCGACGGCAGCCCCTACTGCCACCGCCGGGCCCTGGGAATCGCCGACGTGGACAAATACAACTACTGCCGGGCCTCCCACGCCGAAGCCAACGCCATCGCCCAGGCGGCCCGCTACGGCGTGGCCATCAAGGGGGCGACCCTGTACGTCACCCTGGAGCCGTGCCTGGTCTGCATCAAGCTGCTGGCCACGGCCCAGATTGAGGGGGTCTACTACGAGCTCGGCTATGAGTCCCGGGACGACCGACGGGACGCCTTCTGGAAGGAAATGGTGCAGCAGGGGGGGTTCAAGGTCTTTGAGCAACTCAGCATCACCCCGGAAACCATTAACTATATCCTCCCGAACCTGCGGCAGGTCACTTCCAGGCGGCGGCTGCCGGCCACCGCGGCCCCGGCGGCCGTCTGGGAGCCGCACCCGGTTGGGGCCCTGGAGCAGGACTAGGATCATGTTTCGCCAGTACCTTTACTAAGTTTTGGCAATAAATCTCCCCCTCCCCTGGTGGGAGGGGGTTGGGGGGAGGGGGAAAAGTGATGAAATTGCAAGATATTCTCACCCCCACCCTGACCCTCCCCCATCAAGGGGGAGGGGAAAAAGCCGATTTCTTAAGGTAAGATATTTCTGAAACAAAACACCAGGAGGCGGTTCAATAAAACGTTGCAATAAAACCAGGAGTCTTTTCCCCGATGTCTTAAAGAGGGGGGTTAGGGGGGGACTAATAATCGCGTTATAATCCCCCTAAATCCCCCTTTAAAAAAGGGGGACTTGAATTCCTTCAAGGCGCAGAGGATTATAGGGCGGCCCATGGCCGCCAAAACAGGGCGGCGTGCACGGCACGCCCTATGGTCTGGAGAAGGATTAGCCTTCTTTACCTCTGGGTCTCTGTGGTGAAAATCTTAACCACAGAGGACACAGAGAAAATAACCTGGACCAACGCAGAGGATTATGGCAAGCAAAGGCGCGCCGAAGAAAAGCAATTCCCGGAAAGGCAAGGCCCCTGCGGCTCCGGCGGGGGCCCCGGCCCCGCCGCCCACCTGGCCGCGGCGGTTGGGCCAGGAGATGGCCGCCCTGCTGCTCCTGGGCCTGGCCCTGTTCTGCTTCCTGGCGTTGTGGACCTACTCGGTGCAGGACCCCCAGGGTCTGGTGGACACCTGGCAGTTCGCCGGGGTGCGCAACGCCGGGGGCAAAGCCGGGGCCCTGGTGGGCGCTTACGCCATCCGGTCCCTGGGGCTGGCGGCTTTCTGGGCCCCCCTGCTGCTCCTGGGCCTGGCCTGGCAGTCCCACTGCCAGGGGCTGGAGGACCTGGGCTGGACCCAGACCCTGGCCGCCCTGGGGCTCTTTCTGGCTTCCGCCGGCCTCCTCTCCCTAAGCTGGCCGCTGTTGTATTGGGGCGGCTGCGGCATCTCCGGCGGCGGTAAACTGGGAGGGCTGCTGGCGGGCGCTTTGCTTGCCGGCTTCAACCCTTCCGGCGCCTTCCTGGCCCTGGGCCTTATCCTGCTCATCAGCTTCATGGGAGCCACCCGCCTCTCTTACGTGGGCCTGGCGGCGCACCTGGCGGAGGCGGCCCGGCGCCTCTGGCGGCTGGGGCGGCGCCGGGAAGAGGCGCCGGTCCCGCCGCCCTACCGGCCCCGGCGGGCGGCTCCCGAGCGCCCGGTAATCACCAAGGCGGGAGGTGAGCAACCCGGGCTGCCCCTGGTCACCGGGCCGCCGCCGCCGGCCCCGGAAGCCGAAGGCGCCGCGGCCCCCAGGTCCCGGAAAAGTGCGGCCCCGGGAGCCTTTGTCCGGCCGTCCCTGGACCTGCTGGACCCGTCGCCCCCCTGGGACCAGCAGGTACAGGAAGGGGCCATGCTGGCCCAGGCCCAGAAGCTGGAGGACACCCTGCGCCACTTCGGGGTGGAGGGCCGGGTCACCGCCATCATGACCGGGCCGGTGGTGAGCCGCTTCGAGCTGGAGCCGGCCCCCGGGGTCAAGATCAGCAAGGTGACGGGCCTGGCCGACGACCTGGCCCTGGCGCTCAAAGCCCTGTCCATCCGCATCGTGGCGCCGGTGCCCGGCAAAGGGGTCATGGGCATCGAGGTGCCCAACCCCAAGCGCCAGGTGGTGGCCTTAAGAGAGCTCCTGGCGGACGCGGCTTACCAGAAGTCCCCCTCCCGCCTCACCCTGGCCCTGGGCAAGGACATCATGGGATCGCCGGTGATCACCGACCTGGCCAAGATGCCCCACCTGCTCATCGCCGGGGCCACCGGCAGCGGCAAGAGCGTGGGCCTCAACGCCATGATCCTGAGCATCCTGTTCAAGGCCACGGCCGACGAAGTGCGGTTCCTGCTCATCGACCCCAAGCGCATCGAGCTCTCCACCTACGAGGGCATCCCGCACCTGCTGCACCCGGTAGTCTTCAACCCCAAGGAGGCCACCGTGGCGCTGCACTGGGCCGTGGGAGAGATGGAGCGGCGCTACGTCCTGCTCTCGGACCTGGCGGTGCGCAACATCGAGGGTTACAACGTCAAGGCCCGGGTCAAGAAGCCGGACCCCCGGGTGGAGGAGGGCCTGCTGCCCCGGTCGCTGCCTTACCTGGTCATCATCATCGACGAGCTGGCGGACCTGATGCTGGTGTCCTCCCGGGACACGGAAGAGTACCTCATCCGCCTGGCCCAGAAGGCCAGGGCCTCGGGCATCCACCTCATCGTGGCCACCCAGCGGCCTTCGGTGGACGTCATCACCGGCCTCATCAAGGCCAACTTTCCCACCCGGGTCTCCTACCAGGTGGCGGCCCGGGCCGACTCCCGGGTCATCCTGGACATCATGGGGGCCGAGCGGCTGCTGGGCATGGGGGACCTGTTGTTCCTACCGCCGGGCACCTCGCGGCTCAAGCGCATCCACGGGCCCTACGTTTCGGACGAGGAGGTCAACCGGGTGGTGGAGTTCCTGAAGGCCCAGGCGGCACCGGAGTACGAGGCCGGCATCACCGAGCTCAGGGAGCAGGCGGAGGAGATCGCCGAAAGCGGCGAGAAGGACGAAAAATACGCCGACGCGGTGGAGCTGGTGGCCGAGACCAGGAACGCCTCCATCTCCATGCTGCAGCGCCGCCTCCGGGTGGGCTACAACCGGGCGGCCCGCATGATCGAGACCATGGAAAAGGAGGGCCTCATCGGCCCCTCCGACGGCATCAAGCCGAGGGACGTTTACATCCCGCGGCGGTGATAATCCAATAAGCAATTTCTGGTTCGGAGCTAAGACCCACTACCCCACTTCCTTCTTATATTCCAACCATTAAAACCACTTATCGGCATCCTGGTTCGAGAAGCGGCAGCCCTAGCTGCGTTTATGCCAAGGTGCAACAGGCGCCCCCGGCACCGAACCCGGGTCTCCTTTGCCGGCCTGCTTGACGGCTCAAGTCTTGGAAGAGCCCGGTGGGGTAATGGGGAGCTTTCGGATAGCCGAGAAATACCGGTCATAGGTGGACTTGGTATCCAGGGTCGCGAAGAGAATTTTGCATTCTTCCATCAAGGTGATGGCATTTTCCAGGGCTTTCTCCAGGTCTTCCTCGGCGTTGGTGGAAATCCGGCCATGGCCGGGATACATCTCCTCCACCCGCAATCTGCTCAGGCGCTGCAGCGACTTGATGTAGTCGCTGATATTGCCCGACCCCAGGATGCCGGAGAGGGTCCCGCCGGCCAGCACGGTGTCCCCCGTAAACAGGAGTTCGTGGTCCGGCTCGTAAATACAGATGCAGCCGGAACAGTGACCAGGGGTGTGCAGAATGCGCAGGCGGTAATTGCCCAGGTCCAAGACGGTGTCCGCTTCCAGCCAGATGTCCGTGCGAAAATGCCTGGCCCCTTCGTCCAGGTACTTGCTCATGGTGACGAATTCATCCTGGAGCCCCATTTTGTTGGCCGCCATGGCATGGGCGGCGATCACGGTCCTCTCGTAAAAAAGGTGAGAGGCGCCGATATGATCGAAGTGTTCGTGGGTCAGAACGATGAGGTGAATGTCCCGGGGCGCCAGGCCTACTTCGGCCAGACAGTTCTTTAAATTCTCAAAGTTAGCGGCTGAGCCGGTGTCAATCAGGACGTTCTTCCCCTGACCTTTAACGAGGTAAACGTGGCATCCGGGTCTCTCGGAACGGAATTGATAAATATTCTTCCTTAACTCTACACTTTTGGGTTTCGCCTTAGCTGAGTCCATCCGGGAGTCCTCGCCAGATTAAAAATTATTTTGTTTAATTGCCGGGGCCCGAAAAAGCAGAATGAGAACCCTTAAAAATTACGGAACAAATAGTCGAAGCGGGATTGCCCCGACCCGATATGGTTGACTTTCCCCCTGGAAGAAAACCACCCAGGTTTAGAAATAAGGACGTAATCAAAAAGATTATTTTAGGCTCTGCTCCGCTCTAATTGAGAAAGCCTCTCATTCATGTCCCGAATTCGCTGGCAAAGGATGTGCATGACGGTGAGGGCAAAGGCCGGCTGGTGGCTGACCAGGAAAAGGAATTTATCCCGGTCCAGGGCCAGGAGGCGGGTATGGTCCGCGCCGGCGATGGCGCTGACGCTGCGGGGAGCATTGTCCACCAGCGCCATTTCCCCAAAAAATTCGCCCCGTTTGATGGTGGCGATGACAGTTTCCCATCCCGTGGATTTCTTGATGAGGTTCACAACTCCGGTGTGGACGATATACATCTCATCGCCAAAACTGCCTTCTTCGAAGATAACTTCGGATTCCTGAAAGACCCGGGTCACTTTCTTAAGGTATGGATTGTCGACCATAGCCATTCCTTTAAACTTTCATTTCGTTAATCAGAAGGCTGGACCAACGAAATTAGGTTGTACTAATAGGACCACACCTTAACTGAGGATGCGGCGTTTCATCTAAAATGCCCCAAATCGTGCCCGTGATTCCTATTTCTCAAGGACAATGCTTCTCATGGGAAGCACAATAGCACAAATTTTTTTAAAAAATCAAACCGATTATGCCGTTACCTCCAATGAACAAGACGGCCGGAGGAAGGAGGCGGTGGCCGCTTAGGGAGTAACCCGCGGAGTTTCTCACTCTGCGGATTCTCCCCCCTCACCCCAGCCCTCTCCCCCCGCAAGCGGAGGGAGAGGGAGAAGATATTCCCCAAAGCGCTCAGCTGGTTTTTCCTTTCTCCCTCTCCCCTAATGGGGGAGAGGGTTGGGGTGAGGGGGATTCGGTAGGGGCGGTTCGCGAACCGCCCCTACTGTCTCCCCCTCCCTGAACTACAAGGATTCACTCAGAGTAAAGGACATAATCATATAATCAAATTTCTTAGCAGAGTTGGGGCATAACACTCCAGGGGCAAGCAGGCATCTCCTGATTGGCCGACGAATAATCCCCGGCCAGCAGCCAGAGGGGCATGGTTTGCTGAGCGCGTCAGTAATTGTAAACTCAGAACCCCATAATGGTTGACAATCGAAGTCGCATGGGTGATGTTTATTCGGGATTGCGCTGATGAACTATTCTGATTGGCAAGAGATTTTTGGGCTGGGGTGGGCGGAGTTGTGGCCCTATCTGGGGGAGGCGACCCGCCTGCGGGAGGCCCGCTTCGGGCGCGAGGTGAGCTTTTGCGTCATCATCAACGCCAAGAGCGGCGCCTGCTCCGAGGACTGCGCCTTCTGCTCCCAGGCGGCCCGGGCCAAGAGTGAAGTTCCCCGCTACCCGCTGCTGCCCCGGGAACAACTGGTGGCCGCGGCCCAGGCGGCGGCTGAGGCCGGGGCGGCCCGCTTCTCCATCGTGACCTCGGGGCGGGGGATAATATCGCCCCGGGAGCAGGGGGCCGTGGTGGCGGCGGTGGCCGCCATCCGGGAGGCCGTGCCCCTCAAGGTCTGCGCCTCCCTGGGAATCGTGGACCGGGGTTTTTTAAGCGAGCTCAAGGCCGCGGGCCTCTGGCGCTTTCACCACAACCTGGAGACCGCGGCCTCTTTCTTCCCCTCGATTTGCACCACCCACACCTATGCCGAGCGGGTGGCCACCATCGAGGCGGCCCGGGAGGCGGGGCTGTCGGTGTGCGCCGGCGGCATCCTGGGGCTGGGGGAGAGCGTGGCCCAGCGCTGGGAGCTGGCCCAGGCCCTTGGGGCCCTGCCGGTGGACGCCATCCCCCTCAATTTTCTGCACCCCCTGCCGGGCACCGCGCTGGCGGAGCGCCCCAAGCTTACGCCCCTTACGGCGCTTAAGGCCATCGTGGCCTTCCGCCTGCGGTTTCCGGAACGCTCCCTCATCATCTGCGGGGGCCGCCAGGAGACCTTGCGCTCCTTGAGCCCGCTGATTTTTGCGGCCGGGGCCGACGCGGTGATGACCGGGGACTACCTCACCACCCGGGGACGCCTGCCGGAGGACGACCGCCAGATGCTAACGGACCTGGGACTGGAGTTGGAGGAGAATGAAGGATTTGGGGGAGGGGGCAAAGGGCGGAAGGCCCTTTCCCCCTCCCCCAAGCCCCCTCCCCCAATCCCTTAAGGGTT
>Ga0315282_10005489_pt1 | contig 21571 bp, 20 predicted proteins | sample YL17G07_20_MG_FD_203693 | JGI IMG/M metagenome (GOLD analysis project Ga0315282, IMG submission 203693) | Sediment microbial communities from Yellowstone Lake, YNP, Wyoming, USA - YL17G07_20 | ecosystem: Environmental > Aquatic > Freshwater > Lake > Sediment | place: USA: Wyoming | collected... | reverse complement strand
TACGATAGTTCTAGACTACAGTACCAGTAACCCAAACATGCCACTGAGAGAAACCTGAATCAAAATAAAAATTGCTATGAAACAAAACCTCGACGAGATACAATTAAACAAGGATTAACAAAAAAAAGAAGGAGGAAAGAGGCTATGAATAGGTTTTTCCGTAAGCCACAGCCAGTATGCCTAAATCCTTGTAGTTTATCAGCCCGTCCATGTTGAAATCTGCCCTTGGATCGCCAGTACCCACCGGTGGAATTTTCTTGCCATAGTTCACAGCTAATATGCCCAAGTCCTTATAGTTTATTCTGCCGTCACCGTTGCAGTCACCGCCCATAAGAACCTCAACGAGTAAGGGCAACAGCTTTGTGTTGTCGTCAGGGTTGTTGTCGCCGCCCGATATACTGGATATTTTTGCAAGGAAAGTCAAAGTGTAGTTGTATGGGTGTGCACGCAATACCGAGGGACTCCAAAAGAACTGAACTTTCTGCGAACTCATTACGGCCAAAGTCACCGGCTGCGTTGATCCAACTTGAGTAAACCCTGTCGGCGGGTCGGCGGTTGCATTCCAAGTGCGCGATGAGTTATAGTAGAATTTGACATCGAAGGTTTGACTTCCAGGTCCCGTGTTCCAAACCGTTACATTGAATGGGCCGTACGTGGCTGTATATTGGGTTGAGGTATTGAACCATAAGTTCAACGCTGCAGGCGCTAATGACAACGGTTGGTGAACACTACAGATTCCAGCGTTAGGCAAAGCATTTCGGAAGGTGCCGCCAGTGACGCTGTCAGGAATTATTGGATTGCTATCTACATCAAGCAGGGTCAAGTCGTAAATCTCTAGGTTGCAGTATCCCCAGTCTTGATTAACAACAAACGTTATCGTCACGAGAGTTCCGTTCCCGTCTACCCAGTCGTATTTGTTGATCAAGTCACCTAATTGAATGTAGGTTGCACCAAAGAACGGAGGGGCAAAGTACGTGGGAGCCCCATTTTTGCTTAGAAAAGAGCCTTCTTGAATCAGACTTGTGTTAGTGTATAGATAGGTTGGTGCGTATCCGAGTTTGAGTTGCCAAGCGTGAAGTCCTAGAACATTGGCGATGTTAATCGATATGGTGAATTGTTGCCCAGGATTATAAGTGTTTGAAGCTGGACTAATCGAAACCGTTAGCAGCACTGCATTCGCCCGCTGTACGTTCAAGGCGCTGAAGACGCTAGCTACCAGTGTTAGAGATAGAATTGTCCAAATCAATTTCCTTTCTCTCACCTTTCCTCACCTGCAAGTAACCTATGTGCGCGCGCGCATATTTGAATTTTGTGATAAACACTTCTATACATTAACTAGCATTGCCACCATTTTTCTCAAAAACTCTTTCATCCACGGCTTAGTCTTTTTTCTCATGCAACAGTCAAAGAGAAACACCTCATCTACGAGACACGTAACATAGGCGCGCGGAATCCTGCAAATGCGCAGACAAACATTATTCAACACTTTTCAGAAAAAGAGTTTATTTCGGGCTAAACTATTCCCTAACTTTCGCAGCATAATAAGCCATCTATATCAGTGTATCAGCCTTCCAAAACCGTTACTCTCGGTTTTCTTCAACTCAAGAAACTTTGCAGGTTATGATTTTAACGCCCAAAACAAACGTAAAAGTAACGAACCCAATTCTGCCGGCGCTCCACAAAGAAGCCCTCGTTCATTGGTTGAGCGTGAGCCATGTCAAACATTCTTTCCAAGTCCAGTAGAAGCTTACTGCGGAGTTTTTGAGTGGCAACATCCACGTGTCGTTTCGCTCGCCTGGCCACCTGCAGAATCATTCGGCTCTTACGGTTTTGGAAGGGCATAGAGAAAAAAAATAGGGTGAGGAAAATCAAATTTAACACTTAAAACAAGCGCTAAATTGATTGCAACATTAGTAGCGGGAATCACGACGGGCATGTCCGTCGTGGAACTTCCAAGGGGTCCCGATCTGGAAAATTGGTTGCAGTCAACGAAACACAGTTTACCAGAGTGCGGTAAAAAAAAATACGGAGGGTATCAATTTTGTGCGTGCCGAAACCTTACAAAATTGACGCGAAGGCAAGGCGTTCACTGAGACAGGTCATACAAAAACGGATTATAAAATTAAAGGCATCAGTGAAAATTGATACCCAGCGGATCCGCAGCAAAACATTAACCACGCTTGAGGGACTTTTCGATTTAGCAGTGCTGATTGCAAAAGGCAAAATTAAATTTCAAACCGAAAACGGAAAAGCAGTCAGGATAAGCCTTAAGCAGAGGCAGATGTGGGCGAGAATAGCAGCGTACATTGCACAGATCATGAATGGCATTGCCCAAGGTTTCGATGAAAAGCAAATCGACTTGCAACTTACCGAGTTGGAGCGGCTTGTAGGTGAAGCCGAAGCAAAAAGCCAAACTGGAAAACCTGAAAAACCAACTGGAGAACTTGGAGTAGCCAAGTGAAATCATAGAAAAACTCTAGCATGTTCAAAGTTTAATCTTACATAATTAGTGTCAAAGAAAAAAAGGGATGCTGATTTTTTGCCGCTGTCAGTATTCAATATACTTTGTGGTCGACGGGGTACCCCACAGTTCTATCCAGTTAATGGCAAGCTGCCTATAGGTGCCGCGCGCCTGAGAACAGTTAAAAGAACAAGTGTTTGTGAAGGGGGGACTGATGCAAGATTGATGGTTGTTTTATTAAGGCTTTACAGAAAAAGAGGAGATGGTTTAAGTATTTAATATGGACCTATTCGCACAGACTCATTAAGAGGCAACCCAGATGTAGCGACTAAAGAGATTTTTCCATGCATTCTTGGATATCCTAGTTCCGCGCCCGCCGAATCCAAGATTGTAGCCCTCCCCGTCTCCGAGCCGGTATTAGTCTGAGTGTTCGAAGTTCCTATGCTGGACCAACATATTAACACGCCACTCGGTGTCGAAACGGCAGCTTCGGTAATAAACTTGGCTGTTACTGCAGTTTCCCACCCAATTATCGCTGTTATTCCAGAGGCTTCTTCTCCGCAAATGTCACCAGAAATGACCGTTCCATTCCACCTAAAAGATTGATGTCCATTTTCTTCAAAGGGCGCAACCTCAGTGACAACGATGGTAAATTGGATCGATCGACAAGATGCACTTGCAGGCGCTATGGCAAATATCATGCCCAATAGAATTATCGCAAACAGAATCAGCGACATTGTTCTAATCGCTCTGATTTTCATCTTATGACTCTCCTCACGCTAAGACATTCTCAGTTTTTTTTGTCACACCAAAGTAGGCGTGCTTGAGGTTCTTAAAACTTGTGATGAAAAGTTCCATATCATTCTTGAGAGGAAACTCAAAGAAAGAATGCTCATACAAAAACTGACTTCACGAAAAATTGACGCAGCAACCTGCACAAAAAAAGCTTTTTGGACCTTCATTTGGCCGCGTCTTCGATTGTTTGGTTCTTTTGCTTATTATGGCTGCGGTTGTGGTTGCTATGAGGATAATTAGGAGGATTTGTGGGATCAGGGCAGTTGGAAATTCTGGAACCATCCAGCCCGCGGTTATTTTTATTGTGCGGGTGCTCAGAGTGAAGGTTAAGTAGATGAACGTGTACGTGCCGTTAGACTTGATGTCCAAAGTTGAGGGGTCTGAATTGTCTACTTGAACTGTCCATGGACCTTGCATGAAGCTTTCTGGTATAGTGACGTTGGCATATCCTGTGCCTGTTCCAGTAACATTGAAACTGACGGTTCGCTGCACCTCGTCGAGGGTAGGGCTTGATATGGTTGTGTTAGTCAGCACGGTTAACTTGTAGACGTGTCCACCTACATTGAAAGCAAATGAAGCGAGCACGCCAATGTCTTTGTAGGTGAGGGTCCACAGAGCTGGATAAAACGGTGGCTTCCCGTTGTCCCAGACAGTTAGCGTTACTCTGTAGGTGCCAGCGACGGCGAACACGTGACCTACGGTCTTACCGTCTGGGTAGATCACTACAGTATCAGGTGTACCGTCGCTCCAACTCCATGTAGCGTTAACGATGGTTCCATCTGGGTCGATGCTGACATCGGTGAAGTTTGCAATCTGGCCTGCGGTTGGAACGGCTACATCAATTGTGAAGTCTGCTATGGGTGCGACATTAGGGGCTGGCACTAACTGAGCAGTGCCTTGTTCCAAAGCGAACGCTGGAGGCGTGTAGGTTACGTCCGCCCAGTCAACGACAACGGCGTCAATTATGGTCAGTGGACTCGTTCCATACGCTGTAAAATTGAAAGTCAGTGTGAGCAGTGTCACTACTTGAGTTGTTACTCCGCCGTCAACGCCGCCTGTAGCCCATGTTTCAGAAGCTGGGGTTGCCCACTTTCCTAGAGTTTCATTAATTGTCGGATCGATTCTAAGAGTAAAGCCAGCGTAATTTCTAAAATTACCCCAAGTGTAGGAGACAAAATCCAAAATTTTTGTATCCCAAGCCACGCCAACTTGCCATGCTCTTAAGCCAGTGGCATTGTAGACATTGATGTCAACTGTGAAAGTGTTGCCTATTGTCTTTGTGGGCTCTGTCCAAGAATTCTGTGTTGGGACCACGGACATTTTTGTAATGGGAACCGCTGCAGCTTGTTGAATGACTATTGGCAGGCTGAAGAGAAGAAAAGCCAAGAGCATTGTTGGAAGCAAACTTTTTGTTTTCACTTTTAAACCACATGAATCATTTATTATGATAGATTAACTGAAGCGTTCTTTTTTGTTTTTCTGGTCATTTAGTGTTTGACGCGCCTACCTCACTGGGTGTGAAACAAATATTAGTCGATGCAACTTTGTTGAAGATTAGATGGTTATGCGGTGCGTCCGTAGTTTTTGCCTGCTATGAACAAGTCCAAGACGTTTACAACGTTGTCGACGTTTAGGTCTGCGTTGGGGTTCCATTCGTTCCAGCCTGTTCCCGTGGGAAAGTGTATTGGGTCTGTTCCCGCAGCTCTTGCGATGGCTGCTAGGTCATAGATGTCTATTGATCCGTCTGGGACTCCGCTTGGACCTGTTATGTCGCCTAGAAGGGTGGTTTTGTAGTAAAGGTCGACGTTGTCGACGTTGTAGACTGGGTCTGGCCGCATTGAGGTCCAGACTACCCATATGGATTTGTCTGTTGGTTGCATGGCTGTGGGCCACATGTCGTCTGCTGGGTCTGTGGTAAATTGAGTGCTCGCAGACCATGTTGCCCCGTTGTTAACAGAGGTTTTGAACCATAAATCGAACGCTGCGTTTGTCCCTTGTGGTTTCGCGGCCCAGAAGAGCCAGATGGTGCCGTCTTTTGCTTGGAAGACCGTTGGGTCTACGTTGTCTATTTTGGTGTCGTTGGTGAGTTGGGTTTCACTTGACCAGGTGGATCCGTCGAAGGTTTTGTAGAGTATTTCGAAGTGTGGGTTAGTTGGATCGGGCACGGGCGCGAGTCTGTTCCAGAACACCCAGATTTTGCCGTCGCTTGTTTGCATTAGGGCTGGCATTTGGTCGAGGTTGGGGTTGTTTGTTAGTTGAGTCTCGCCTGACCAAGATGCGCCGTTGAAGGTTTGATAAAACAATTCTTGGTTTGTGCTGTTTATGCTTCTTGCCCACGCTAACCAGATTTTTCCATCGTTTGCTTGCAACAGGGCAGGGCTGTTGTCGTCGTTGGGATTCGATACTGCTTGGGTTTCTAGTGACCACGTTAGTCCATAGTTGCTTGTGGTTTTGTAGTATATGTCGTAGAGTCCTGTTCTGTTTGATGACCACGCGACCCAGATTTTGCCGTCTGAGGCTTGGATGATGGAGGGTGCGATGTCGTTGTAGGCGTTGTTTGTTAATTGTGTGTCGTTTGTCCATGGGCCAGTGTTGATTTTATAGAATATTTGTTCGTTTCCCGTTACGTCGGATTGCCAGACAAGCCATATTCCGCCGTTTTGGGCTTGTGCTATCGTGGGGAGGCCGTCAAAATCTGGGACAGGATAAATGGTGGTGATGTTTTTGTGCAGCCCCGGATCCCATGTTGATTCTTCGGCAACTGGGTCGTAGGTGAGTTGCCATTCGTCTCCCCAAATCAGAGGAGATGCGTGGACAGGGACTGGGAGGGCTAGAAGAGTTAGTAAGGTAAGGAGGATGAGCGAAATTGTGATTAGATGCTTCATTTATGTGCAGCTTTCCTATTTTATACTCTATACTCTCTTGCTAATAAGTTTAACAAAAAAAAGATGGGGAGATGAAAGGTTGGTAGTTTCGTTTACGGTTTGATGACGAAGCTCTTAACTATTGTTCCTGTTGCAGGTAAGCCGTAGGTTGCACCTGAGCCACATATCATGCCTTTAGCGCTACATGTGTAATAGCCCACGTCACCCTCACCTATGTCTTCCCATACTGCTGGGCCTTGTGGGTAGATTGGTGTTTCTGTTGGAGCTAACTCTCCTACAGTTTCATTATACATCATCGCTGCTGGTGTGACCAATGTCTTCGTGGGTTTTCCTGAAAGGCTCTTGATTGTGAATTGCATTCCAGCCCAGAAGGATCCTTTCACCATTCGTGCAAGCTCTAGGTATGTGGTTAAGGTTTCTTCGGGGAATGTGCCTGTGCCTCCACGGTTCTGTACCTTGCCGTAGAAGTACATTTTGTAGCCGTAGGTTACACCCTGTTCGGACAGGTGATAGCTGCTCGTTGTCTTAGTCTCCATCACTGTTCTAGCTGGGCTAAGTCTGAAGATTCTGATCCACGTGTAGTAGGTTGCGGTTTGGTTGTCTGAATCGGTGACACTCACTTCTAAGTCGTGCCATCCAAGGTGGGACGCACCGTATAGACTGTATGTCATAGGTAAGGCTCCTGGGAACGTGTAGTATATGATCTGTGCGCCGGGACCGAGCTCGTCAGTGCTAGCGTTAGCGCCCGTTTCATAGCGGAAGTCGTAAATCCCTAAGAGCTTTCCTTTTGCGCTGTATCTGTAGTATTTATCCATTCCGCCTGCTCTGATAACCCATTTGAAGGCAGATGGGTCAAGCGGTGCTGGTACTGGTACTCCGCCGGGACCAACGGCTAGGTCGTAGCTTCCTGAAGAATCAAACATGATATTGTCGCCGTAATACATTGTGCCTCCCAGAACCCAATGCGCATGTGCTCTGACTCCGTCCTCAGCAGTCGCTACGTACCATTTGAAGTCAATGTAGGGCCAGTCGCTCCAGAAGAGTCCGTTTTCTAGTGAATCCCAGTATATTAGGTTGCCGTCAACGTCTTCCAATCGTACCTCTTCCAGTACTATGTCGGTTTTTCCTCCGCCCATCACGGTGAATCCGATGTGCGCCAGAGTTCCGCTACCATCTCTCCAATCTTGTGAAATGATTAGTTCAGCCATGGTGACGGATTCTCCAGCGACGCCTATGATGTAGGTAAAGTATGTGGGTTTATACGTGCTGAGGAACGGACCATTAGACGCATTGTCCGCGCGTAGTATTTTCATGTTCCAGCTGACTTTGATTTGGTAGGCATGCAAGGCTAAGACGTTTTCAACGGTAATGTTCACTGTGAAGGTTGCACCAGGGGCTAATGGACCTACTGGTGTTGGTGTCACTTTAACCTTGAGGGGAAGATCAGCGCGGGCTTCAGGTGTCCCAGAGGTTCCTAAGCTAGCTAATAGTAATGCTGCGAAAGCCATCCAAATTATATTTTTTCCTCTCACTCTTGTTCACCTCATTTTTATCCTGCTGTCTTGCCGAAGCTCTTGCCAGCGGTGAATAGGTCTAGAACGTTGACTACGTTGTTTTTGTCGAGGTCAGTGTCTGGGTTGTATTGGTTCCAGCCTGGTCCCCAGGCCATGCCATTGTTGGTTCCGCTTGACTTGCCGATGAGGGTGAGGTCTGTTAGGTCGATTTTTGTGTCAGCTGTGTACCAAACCGGTGTTTGGATTGCGCCGTATCCGCTTGGGTAGTTGACGTCGCCGACGTAGTGGAATGCACTGTTGATGAATCTCTCCACGTAGGCATGGTTCAAGTAGTAGTCACTGAACCTCTGCAACACGATTGTTTCGCCTACCGTGTAGCTCACAAACACCCATGGGCCTGCCAGGTCTTGTTTGAGGTCGATTATGCCGTCTCCTCCACTTCCGCCTCCAGCGTTGTACACATCGTCTGTCCACTGATGATAGTTCCTCACGAGCTCTGGGTGATCTATAGTTAAAGTATACCCAGTGTCACTGCCTGACTCGTGGAGACCCCAACTCTGCTTACTGGCAACCTGACGCCACAGTTTGGCGTTGATGATTGGCAGGCTGCCCCAGTCTAGGGCGAACACGCTCAGCACGTTGAAGTAGACGATTATGTCGTTTCCAGAAAGGTCAATGTGGTCGATGTTCATGGCCGCCGCATAGTTCCAGGCTACACCGCTGCCACAAGCCTCGGTGAACATCAAACTGAACCTAACGTCGTCGGGAGTCACGGGTGAGCCGTCGTGGAACTTGGCGTCTGTGCGCAGTGTGTAGGTGATTTTCGTGCAGGGGAGGCCTGACCGGGTCCATTGACTAATAGTCCAGCCTGACGCCAGCGCGTTTCCTGGCACGCGGTCGGCTAGGTTGTAGGGGTTGCCGCCCACTAGGCTGTCGTACATTAGGCCTAGAGCGCTCCAGTCCCAAAGCCACTCTGAACTTATAATGTGTAGCGCTGAAATGTCGCTCTTGAAGCCGTAAACAATAGTGTCATCAGGACCGGTTCTGCTAGTGCCAGCGCCGTCGATCCAGACCATGCGCATGAAGCTCCAGATGTTGTCTGTGCCAAAGCCGTCCATGTTAACAACGCCTTCCCAACCCTTTCTGTAGGCTTTCACACCTTTAGCCGCCCAGAGTTCGATGACTGGAATGTATTTGGCTTCCAGCCATTGAGCTTGGATGGCTGCGAACTTGAGGCTATCTATGTCGGGCGCAAACTTCACTTTTGCTGACCAATAGTCAAACTCGGTGTTTCTGAACCAGTAGTAGTTGTTGTCGTATGCGTAGCCGCTCATTTTGCTGTTGTACAGGTCATAGATGTAGTCGATGTTTGAGGTTAGGCTCCAGCCGCCAGTGTAGATGCTGTAGTCGTGCAGGACCATGACTTGGTAGAAGCAGACGCTTCTCTCTGTAATGATCTTGTTGACTGGAATGCCTTGGGCTGTCATTTCAGCGGCCAAGTCTTCACCAGCCTGTCTTCTGTTAGGGTCGTCAATCCTGATGTAGAATTTCAACGATGCCAGATCGTGGCCTGGATTAAGGGGGTCGTTCCTTATGAGGTTAGATTCGCCACCAAGCTTGGTAAAGTTTGCTGCGTCCAACAACTCGGCTGCCTTCGTTGGGTTGTACGTGTATATGTAGCCTGTGACTGTGACGTCGCCGTTTGGAAGGTGCATAACGTCGGTGGCCGAGGCGTTTGTCAATGAAGCATAATCAGTCCAGCCAGCCGATGCGGGCATTGGCACCATCGTTTCCATGGCGTAGCCGTAGCCCTTCAAGTAGTTGGTGATATACCTTGGCTTGTTGGTTAGGTAAGCTAGAGCCCTTCTGAACGCCCAAGCCTGTACAGCCTGTTGGTCGAAGCCTGGACTAGACGCGTTATACGACGTCGCTGGGTTAATGATTCTCGGCACTCCTGTTGGCCACCTCCAGTTGTAGATGTCGAATTCCATCTTGCCAATCTCATAATAAGTTTGCAAAGCAACTGCCGAACTTGAAGGCGACCACGCGTCAATGAAGTCTTTAGAAACAGGCCAGTCGTTTATGTCAATGTCACCCTTATCTAAAGCCCAACTCTCGGTTGTGGGGTCGTTGTAAATGTTAATCTGCAGCTTGCTAGTTTGTGGTACTCTATACCAGACATATACATATCCCTCCACCGTGCTGACATGCTTCAATTCCTGACGCACAGGTGGTGTTCCCGCTGCACCTGAAAGGTCTACTTTTGTCGACGGTTGATCCTCCGACATCCAATTGAAATGAACGTCATTAACAGGCTCCGTCAGGTCAGGAGTCGTCGTTTCCCACACAGTGGTTATCGCGCCAGTAGAATCAAGGAACCACTTAGTATCACCATCATGTGTTAAATTTAGCTTTGTCACTGTAATCGTGTGAGGGTAGTATGCTACTATTTTTATCACATATTCATAATCCGGAGATGCGTATGCTATTGGCGTTGCGTTAATGTTATAGAAAGACATTGCAATCATTGAGGTCAAAAGAAACACAAGTAGTAAACTTTTCTGTTTCATGAAATTTTCATTCTCCTTTCTTCTTTATCAGCAGTAGTTAATGGACCACTAGATGAATTTAAGGCTTTTCCCAAGTGAATTATAGAACAGACTTCTATACAGGCAAGAAAAAGAATCACAAAATATATGTCGCGAACCAAACGGTTTCCAAGCAAAGAAGGCCCCAGTAAAACTTAAAATACCTCTGCAAACTATGCATGTATGCGTCGGAGAGGGAAAACATGGGACTTCGAGGCTTCATAATTAAAAGGATCATCAACTCCCTCCTACTTCTCGTCTTCGTTCTGGTCTTAAACTTCATAATATTCCAATTAATGCCAGGAAACCCCATCGAAATGTTCGCAGGCGCCCAAAGACTAAAAAACAAAGAGCAAGTCGAAGAAGTCCTAAAACTCTGGGGATTCCGTGACCCAATACAAGTCAGATTCGCCCGATACATGTACAACATGTTGACCTTCCAATTCGGCATATCCTTCGTCTCACAACAATACGTAATAAGCGAAGTGGGCGATCGCCTAACAAACACGCTTATATTATTAGGAACGGAGGGAATCCTATCCTTAATAATCGGCATAACACTCGGAGTCATAGCCGCCAAAAAGAGAGGAAGCCTATTCGACAACGCATCAGTCATTGTATCCCTAACAACCTACTCGCTACCATCATTCTGGATGGGCATGATCCTAATACTAATCTTCGCCTATAAGCTAGGCTGGTTTCCGATGGCAGGTGCGTTCCCGAGAGACTGGGCCACAACATACATAACCTCAGGAGGACTTCCCCCCCGAATAGTGCTAGGAACCATCATGGGCACTACCATCGCCCTACCCAGCCTGCTGGAAATCTCGGGCAGACTGCTGCATCTTTTCCTTCCAGTCGTCACTCTCACTCTATTCAGTTACGGCGGATACCTCCTCCTAACAAGGGCCACTATGCTAGAAACCTTAACAGAAGACTACGTGATAACCGCACGAGCTAAAGGCCTAAAGGAAAGAACGGTACTATTCAAACACGCATTAAAAAACGCTTCACTGCCCCTAATAACCAGCGCAGCACTATCATTCGGCTTTATTCTTAGCGGAGCCATAATAACAGAACAAGTCTTCAGTTATCCAGGACTCGGAATGTGGACTTGGAGAGCCATCTCCCAGAACGACTTCCCCGTCTTGCAAGCAATCTTCTACTTAATCGGCATCTGCGTTATCGTAGCCAACTTTATAGCAGACGTCCTCTACGGAGTTGTAGACCCCAGAATTAAATACGGGTGAAAAGATTTGGCAACGACCAGCAAGCCATCAAGAATATCATTCACCCTAAAAAGAACCGTCAACTTTTTGTCCCAATTAAGACGAAGCAAACGAGGATTGCTCGGAATAGGAATCATCGTAGCCTACTCAATCATAGCCATAGCCGCTCCTATAATAGCTCCCCACGACCCAGTCCACGATTTCTATGTATCCGGCGACTTCTCTACCCCCTCATGGTTCAAATACATCCCCGGCACCTCTGGCGTATCCGAAACTGTAAACCCAATAAAAGACCCAAGCTTCCGCGATTCAGACTCACTTCCGCCAAGCGACAAAAGTGAATGGAACTTCACAACCACATCCACACAAAGCAGCAATGTCAGGGTGGAGTGGACCCCGGATGTTGGCCGACCAGGAAGCCCAGGATCCGCCAGCATAGCATTCACCCGAACGGATCGTCTAAAACCTGCAGGAGTAGTAAACGCCTACCTCACTCACACATTTTACTATCCATACCAAGGACCGCCAAAGAGATTTATTGGCAACATAACAATCTTTGCCCGTGGAGCAGAAAACGTCCCCCTTGAAGTTAGGGTCTATATTGCAAACAGCAGCGGTTTCAAATTCTATTTGTGGTCATCCTCAACCATTAGCACTACAAGCACACAATGGATAGTTCCAACAAGCTCCTTAGACTCCTACGATTCAAGCATCATCACACGAGTCGAAACACTTACTTCAGTTCGAGGGACAGATCCGGCAAAGTGGATGTTTTCAGCACCCTCCTATTATACATACGGCGTCGAAGTATTCTTCAAAGACGAAAAGCTAGGCCCACTCGACGGAGAATCAAGACTATACATAGACGACCTCAACCTAAAACTTTTAGGCAATGCATACGGCATACTTGGAACAGACCACTACGGGCGAGACATCTTCTCTCAACTAATATACGGAGCGAGAATATCACTATCCGTTGGACTGCTGGCCGCAGTGATCGGCGTTGTTCTCGGATTGCTCATAGGACTAATTGCAGGCTACCTTGGCGGAATAGCAGACGAGCTTACCATGAGACTAACAGACGCCTTGCTCGTCCTGCCGGGTCTACCGCTACTATTGGTTTTGATAGCTGTCCTAGGACCCTCCATATGGAACCTCATCATGGTAATAGGCTTCCTAGGATGGATGGGCTTCGCAAGAACCGTGCGTTCTCAAACACTCAGCCTAAAGGAAAGACCTTTTGTAGAAGCAGCGAAAGCCGTGGGAGCCGGCAAATGGCACATCATACTAAGACACATACTCCCAAACGTGATGTCGCTCGTATACGTTTCGCTCGCTCTAGCAGTTCCAAGCGCCATTCTCTCCGAAGCAGCCTTGAGCTTCCTCGGCCTCTTTGATCCCACCGTGGTTTCTTGGGGAAGGATGCTCTACGATGCAGAGACCCACGAAGGAGTCCAAAAATGGTGGTGGCTGGGCCCCCCAGGAATCTCCATAGCCTTAGTATCGCTCTCTTTCATCCTAATTGGATACGCCCTAGACGAAATACTCAATCCAAAGCTCCGACAGAGACGCTAACAAAGAGGCAAACGATGTTTGAGAAAACTTCTGGCAATAGTAGAAGACCTTGCAGTAATCCTGGGATGGGCAATAACCGTAGCGTCAATAATGTTACAGGCTATGTATAAACCTCGATATGGAATAGTTGTCGCCTCCCCAATCCAACTGACACTCTTAGACTATCTCTCACTTTTTGGCGCAAGCGTTTTGTCGGGAATGATACTTGTAGACGCTGAAAAAGTGATGCTTGGATACATCGCGTCTCTCTTCACGTCCTTGCTAATCATGTTTGTTGCTTTGATCTCACCATCATTTCTTGGCACAGTAAAATATAGTTCAGTTGAAGGCTTACTGTACGGTGGAGCCGCAACTCTGATATTTCAATACGTGTTCCCAACTGCGATATTTGTATGTCTGGCGGGCGGAGTGTTAGGGGGCATACTAGGCGAGAAACTACACATGTAAACGAATATGAACACGGGAAGCAAAGATGCATACAAAAAAATGGAAAGCCCTGGCAACAGTATTCTTTATCATTACAGCTCTATCAGCGATTTTGCTGATCAAAGAAACATTGAACTACACAAAGTTTTACGAAGCCATAGAAAAACTTACTCTCGAACCTTCAAATCTAAACATTTCAATAACAACCCAAAACATCATAATCACAGGAAAATTCGCTTTCAGAAACCCAACGAGCTACTACGGCTTGGAACTGCTCCGCCTAGACTTTCAAATAATATTCGTCGCAAATGACGCAGAGATCGAACTGACAACAGATACAGAATGGGGTAACCAACAACCCATAAATCCCTACTCCAAAATCACCTTCAACTTTTCAAGAAGTATTTCAACCAACGCAGAACCTGGTAGTCTCTTCCTTCAAGCCTCGTCTCAAGGACCTGTCGAATGCATAGTTAAGAGTCAAGTTTTTCTAGCCACGTTTTTTGGACCCACAAGCGCAATGGAACTTGAGCCACAGCGCTTTACGTATCAGAAGTAACAATTTGAATAGGTCGATTAACTGTGAAAAACATCTTTACTCTCCAAAAATGTTTTCAAAAACTCTTATATTCATCTTTCACCTCATATTTGCAACTTCACACTTAAAGCAACAGGTGGTAAAAAAAGGCAAGGAGAGTCCAAAATTGGTTCTGTTAGACGTCCAAGACCTAATAGTACACTACGCTACGCTTCGAGGTCCCGTAAGAGCTGTAGAAGGAGTCGATTTTCAGGTTGATAAAGGCGACGCCTTAGGATTAGCGGGCGAGTCAGGCTGCGGTAAAACAACGGTTGCTTTATCTATCCTGAGACTCCTTCCCACGGCTGGCAAAATAATTGACGGCAAAATCCTTTTCAATGCTCAAGACATGGTACGTCTCCCTGAAGATGAAGTTAGAAAAAACATACGTTGGAAGGGTATATCAATAGTCTTCCAAGGCGCCATGAACGCCCTTAACCCAGTCTATAAGGTCGGAGACCAAATAGTCGAAGCTATATTAACTCACGAACCCGAAGTAGGCAGAAACCAAGCAACAGATCGAACACACAAACTGTTAGAAATGGTTGGAGTAGACCCTGAGAGAGCGAATAATTATCCTTTCGAGTTTAGTGGCGGAATGAGACAGAGAGCATTAATAGCCATGGCCCTAGCGTGCAACCCACAACTCTTAATCGCCGATGAACCAGGAACAGCCCTAGACGTCATAGTACAAGCCCAAGTGTTGAAGCTGCTCCGTGAACTGAAATCAAAACTGAACCTTGCGATGATACTGATAACTCACGACTTATCAATCATCGCAGAGACCTGCGGAAAAACCGCAATAATGTACGCTGGAAAAATCGCAGAATACGGAAGTGTTGTCTCTATATTCAAAGAACCATTGCATCCATACACTCAAGGGTTGCTAGGCGCCTTTCCAAGCATAAGAGCGGCTAAAACACGCATGATATCCATACCAGGGTCTCCACCTGACCTGTTAGATCCACCAGCCGGTTGCAGATTTCATCCAAGATGCCCCTTTGCAATGGACATATGCAAAAAGAAAGAACCCGAATTAGCAGAAGTCGGTGGAAAGGACGGCCACTTCGTTTCATGTTATCTTGTTAAGTAAAGATGGGAGGAAAACATATTGACAAAAGATCAAGTAATAAACGTGACAAATCTGGTCAAATGGTTCCCTGTTAGACTAGGCTTTTTCTCAACTCTCTTTTCCAGAAGACAGCTTTTCGTTCGAGCAGTTGACAACATTAGCTTTGACATTGAAAAGGGCGAAATCTTCGGCCTAGCTGGAGAGAGTGGTAGCGGAAAAACAACCACGGGCAGGCTACTGATCAGACTCATCAAACCCACAAGTGGAAAAATAGTATATCAAGGAAAAGACATAACCACCCTCACGGATTCAGAATTAAAGCCCTTGCGGCGAAAAATGCAGATAGTCTTTCAGGATCCGTACGAATCCTTGAACCCGAGAATGACCATCAAGGATATTTTATCAGAACCACTCAGAGTGCAAGGAATTGGCAACGAATCAGAGATAACCGAGAAAGTCAACAAAACCCTCGAAGACATAGAATTGGTGCCACCTGAAGAATTCATTTTCAGGTATCCACACGAGTTGAGCGGTGGACAAAGACAAAGAGTTGCAACAGGAAGAGCCTTCGTGCTAGATCCCGAATTCATCGTGGCTGACGAACCTGTTTCAATGCTGGACGTATCTATTAGGGCTGAGATTTTGAATCTTATGACCTTGCTGGTGGAAAAAACTGGAGCCTCATTCTTGTACATCACTCACGACTTAGCCTTGGCTCGACACATGTGCGACAGAATAGCTGTAATGTACTTGGGCAAGATAATGGAGAAAGGCCCCACAGAAAAAATTGTCTACGAACCCTTGCATCCTTACACGAGAGCACTAATTTCCGCAGTTCCGGTGCCGGATCCCACGACCAAACGCAGCGACATTGTCATTAAAGGAGAAATTCCAAGCCCTATTAATCCACCTTCAGGCTGCAGGTTCCACACAAGATGCCCAATCGCTGAATTTCCAATCTGCAAAGAGAAGGAACCAGCCCTCAACGACTATGGAGACGGACACTCTGCCGCATGCCATTTAATCAATACAGCAAAGTGGCAAAAATTCATTCCCTTAAGCTAGGAAAACTGTAAAAATAAAACCAAAAACAAGACCAATGCCATTTTTCAATCAATCTATTATTAGTATGCCAGAATTTTTGCACCAAAATATTCTCAAACCACTTATTTGCGATTTGTCAACGAAAGCCGCCGTCTTTGAATAACACGAATCAGCTTTTGTGCTTATGAAAGCGTCTTCTGCGCTTTGATATTTTAGCACCTAAGAGTACCACTCCAACCCCGCCTGCAAAGATGGCGACACCAACGGGAAAAAAGCCACGGTTGGGATACTGAGGTTCTATTTCTGTCAGTTCCATTTTTTGGAAAGCCAAGTAAACAATAGAAACAAAAAACGCTTCAGCATTTGCTCTATAGGTTCCAGTGGAATTGGCTATGTATTCAGGAAATGGCTCCATAATTCCCAGCGTCCCGCCGCTCGAAAGCCCAACCGATATGTCATAAGACTCCGTATATCCACTAGGATCTGTAAGATTTACTAAAACACCCGCGCCCTCTACAATTGGACCACCAGAATAAGGCCCTAATTGGAAGTATACTTTGAATCTATCACTGCTTGACAATGTTCCTTGGACGGACATATTATAGCTTGGCTGCTGTAGCGGTCCAGCTTCAGCTACAGTAACCCAATTTTGAAGCGGCTCATGCTTTATACTCATCTGCGAAATACCCATAAAAGCCAGTCCCACAAAGGAAAGAATTAAGCCTGAAGCGAGTAAATCCCTTCTCATATACAGCATTCACCACTTTAAAGTTGTAATTCTGTCTGTTATAAACAATTCCCACATCTACGTTGCTACTTTTTGGCAATTAGGGGGCAAGTCTAACGTTAGGAAAGAACTCAACTCGTTTCGAATTTTCATCTAATCAGTGCTTGAGACCGCATAAACGTTTCAAGATTCTTCTCTTAAGAGCAGGTAATCAGCTAGGTTTCAACTTTAAGCGCGTGCGCTAACAACTACGCAACAATTTTAACTAAACATTCTTTACAAGTTGTCAGTTTATGAAAGAAAACATAAAAATAATAGCTTGCGCAAATTGCTATTTAGTGTGATAGGATAAACGGTTCAAAATGTGGAAGGGCCATGAAAAACTGCGTTGTGTTTGGAGTCATTTTCCTTGAATTGGCTATGTCGATTATGCCTATAATTCAGGTATCCGCCACGATATACACGCTGGGAGTTAAGGTTGGCGACTGGGCTAAATATACTATTATCGGCGGCTGGGATGCCTACAACGTCACTATGGATATGCCGCAATTTGTAAAGGATGCAAAAAATACAGACTGGATTCAGATTAATGTCACAAAAGTCAGTTATACAATAGTCACCGTACTAGTAACTACACAATTCAAGAACAACACTAAAAAGACAGACCAAAACATAGGCGATATCAGAACGGGCTCGGGAAACCTCAGCTTGCAAGTGACCGCAGCAAATTTAGATGAAGGAGAAAAAACTTCAGAGGACGAGAAAGCACTAACTATTAACAGAACCACGATTAAAACGTACGCCAAGGCACCACGAAAAGTAAATTACGCATACGAAAAGGAATATGCTCCGCAAGGAGAAATTGGCGAGGAAAGTGCAGTGTACGAATTCTACTGGGACAAAGCGTCAGGAATAATCACAGGGATATCCTATGTAACTACGTTTGAATCGCAAAACTTCCGGACAATAGCGTCAATAATAATGCAAATTACAGAGACCAACATATGGCAACCTGAAAACAGCGTGGGATTAAGCCCAGAATGGATTGCGGTCGCTGGCATATTCGTTATAGCAATTGTCTTGGCTGTATTCATGGCAATTAGAAAACTTAAAAAGAGACCGAGAGGCCGCCGCCCAAGAATGCCTAAAGCACGTTCTTTATTGATTTGTTTCTCCTTCGAAAACCAAAATATCTTCAACTAACTAGACAGTTTTTCTCTTTTCCTTTTCTGTTGCTTTTCAAGAAGCAAAAAGAATTCTTTCGTAACCTTAGCAATGTCCCGGTCTTTGTGTTTACTCCGGAGGCTCCTCCAAAAAAGAATAGTTCTCTCAATCTCAATGCGCAGAAAGAGAACAAGAACTATCATAGGCAGTGACAACCAAAGAAGTACATTAAAGGGAAAACTCATAAAAAGGGTGAGGGCAACTAATAACCAAATACTGAAGAAAAAATAAGAAACCAAAAACACAGGAACTAGAATTCCCCAAAAAACCCCTTCGAGCCAAGGAAGCTTATTGAGAATGAATTGAGGAAGACTTGGATTCGGAAACTTCAGAAACAATTTTAAAAGCCAACGATATCGCCTAGGGACTTCCTCAAGCTCTTCACGGCTCAACAACACTTGGAACCTCATTGATTTAGAATAATAATAGATAAATAAATCTTCACGTTCCGAACTTGGAACAATCTTTTGCCTAGCCTTTCTACTTCTAATCCATGCTTTCGAACACTCGAAGCTAGGCGGCCTCTAACCTTAAATAATCAGTTAAAATCATTAGGAATTCCGCATTGCATGCTTTCTTGAGGTCACACAATTATGATTGATGAAATAATCTCTCTGGTTCAAAAGCACGAACAATGGCGTTGGCAGAATCCAGTTTTCCAGTCGCATGTAGAAGTCTTGGATTTACGTCGCGCTAGGTTTTTCCTAATGTTTGTGTTTAAGCAAATAGAAGTTGTTTTCACCAAATACCGATTGTCTCGCATGGTCACTTGCGTTTTCTGAAGAGCAAATGGGTCGATGACCAAGTGGAGAAACTGCGTTTTGCAAATCGCAGCCACGCCTTAGAGTACGCCTTGGCTAAGCTCATCGAGGAAGAAAAAAAGCCTTAGAGATCCTTGTAGTAGCTTTTTCCAGAAAATTGGTCTGACGACACTGATTCGCTGCCTCTCCATGGAAAAAAGTTGTAGAGGAAAGTTATATATAGATCTTTTCCGTATGCCCTTTTATTGATATGTTATGCAGAGAAAACTGCCGCTGGCGCGTCCCATAATACTTTTGATGATTATTAGCATGTTTCTGTCAATTCAACCTGCTAAGTCTACATCTACAAGGACAATAGGTGTGTGGTTTTGGGTGGCTGCTGACGAAGAATGGCGGTCGTGGGCATTGTGGACAATGGGATACTTGGATTGGACGACTCTCGCCAAACTCTACGTGGAATATTGTGTAAGCTTCTACTTTTCAGACGCCTTCCGCATTTACTTTAACGTCGAAACAGTCATCGCCTACAATTCAGACAATAGTTTGTCGGTGGATAAAGATAGAATCAATGACGCTCAATCCAAGACAGGTTTCCTCAGCAACAGCGAACCTTGGAATGGATACATAATACTCGTAGCCTTCACGGGACAACAGATAACAGATTCGTCGGGCGGTCTTCTTTATGGCGCATCAACAGCAGGAACCGAATGGTGGAGAGGAATTGTCATAGTAAACTCAGGGATGGGCTGGACCGAGTACACCCTACAACATGAACTATCCCACTTATATGCTGCTCAAGACCATTGGGACCCTGTTCTACAATGTGTTATGAATATCTACATAATCCACGTTGGCTTGAATTTTATCCCGATAGCCCTTACAACGCATGATTGGTGCACGGATTGCACGAATACTATTATGTCTAACAGAGAAAGGTTTGGTCAAATAGGAAATTATGGAGGCGGTGGAGGAGGAAAGTGTTATCCTGTAGGTAATCTTACAGGGGGGTTGACTGCATGAAAAAATGGCTTAAAATATTGTTCGGTCTCTTAGTCATCGCCTCCATAGTTTCCTTGTCTGTAACCTTCTATGTTCAAGCGCAAACTCCAACCTTCCAGTTGTTCGGTGACATACGAGACTATTTCCCATTTGGATTATGGATTAAAGTGTTTGAAGTGAATACTACACTGAATATTGCACCTGATGAGGTTGTCAAAGTCTACAATGACACAACAATTGCTAGTGCAATTGCAAGCATCAACGAGTCGAGAAGATGGGAATGGGTTCCAGAATGGATGAAGCCCAAATTATCTCCATACTCGATTGAGTATATCAATGATGGTTGGGTTTGGTACAAACAAGACAGCCCAGGCGAATGGACAAAAGTTATGTATACGAATTATTTCTTATGGGTCCCGGATGGCAAATACTACTCAATAGAAGGAATATATACAGATGGCATACCATGGTGGTATTATCCACCCAAAACAGAACCTACGCCAACAACGACCGCAGTCATGCTTAGTCTTGCATGGATAAGCTTTGGTTTAGTAGTATTCATTCAACATCGTAAAAAGTGAAGGGTTTAGGCTATCCAGTTGCCTAGTCTTCAGTCACGTATTCGTATTTTCCAAACCATAACACGCAAAAATAAAATACCCACACCTTTTAGCCATAATCGTCCAGCATTCTAAAGTAGGCCCATACGTGAACTGAAGATGATCATAGACCCAAACCGAATCGAAACCCAGACGGTCACATTCTAACACGACCTTCTTCAGACGGGCCCACTCTGGCTTATAGTCTCGGTTTGGGGCAACTACGCTGGGTCCATGAAGTGGATCTGACTCGTCTACACCAAAACGGCTACGGAGTTCCTCGAGAGCGTGATGATGCCATCTGGAATCTTCTCTATCGTCTCACGTATTCCTGCTGGTTGCAACGACAGAAATGCCTAGAGACCCCTTGCTACTTACTACGTAGATTCGCCGCAGTCTTGCAATTGGTTATATCCCATTTTTGGATGCGGCGAGGGCGTGGTGGGTTCTCAACTTCTCCATTGTTTCACGTGAAACAATGTTGCTTTTTTCGAGTGCCGCAACGGGTCTTTGGCTACAGAGTACTTTGCAACTGAGGCCATTAAGATGGCGATGGGAAGAGGTCTCAGTATCCTTATGGTGAGTGTGCCTTAAGGATGTACGTAGTAACTCAAAACAAGCCTAAACAGAAAAAAGGGGAGTTTGCGGGAGACGTCTCCACCTACTCTGTGTTTAACTAATTTAAAAAAAGGGAGTTTATGGAGAGGTTTTGCCGTAGTTGGTTGCCAGTATGAATAGGTCTTTGTAGTTGGTTTTTCCATTGCCATTAATGTCAACCCATGTTCCATTTAAGTCCATATAGTAAACTTCCGTTGGAAACTTGGTTGATCCCACTTCATACCATGCTTCAGGTATATCTCCGACCAAGAGGGCACCCACAAGATTCTGGTTTAGAAGACGTCGCAGGTCTACCTCAAAAATTGATCAATTATGCCATTCTGGTATTTCATTAACTCTTATACATGCTACCAAATGACCTGGCTCTACGTCAACAAGAGGCGGCTCTTCCCTTTTGCAAGCTTCTATAGCATAGGGGCATCTTGGATGAAACTTGCAGCCAGAAATCTCAACTAATGGATTCGGCGGCTCACCAAG
>Ga0315282_10005488_pt1 | contig 21577 bp, 25 predicted proteins | sample YL17G07_20_MG_FD_203693 | JGI IMG/M metagenome (GOLD analysis project Ga0315282, IMG submission 203693) | Sediment microbial communities from Yellowstone Lake, YNP, Wyoming, USA - YL17G07_20 | ecosystem: Environmental > Aquatic > Freshwater > Lake > Sediment | place: USA: Wyoming | collected... | reverse complement strand
AAGCTGCCTCGGAAGAGGTTGCCCCGGTTGTTAATACATCATCCACTAATAAAATATTTTTATCTTTTATTTCCTCTTGCTCAATTACAGTGAAACTATCTTTTACATTTAAAAGACGCTCTTTTAGCTCTAATTCTGTTTGTGTTTTTGTAGGCCGGTTGCGCCTTAAAACTTCATTTGATAAATCCTTTCTGAATTCTTCAGCAATATATTTACTTAAAACTTCTGCCTGATTGAATTCTCTATGGCGTAGCCTTGTTTTATGTAAAGGAATAGGGACGATCAAATCTATATATTGCATAGGTAAATTATATTCTTTAATAAAATCAATCATCAATCTACTCAAAGGCGGTCCCAGATAATCTTTATTATTATATTTAAACTCATGGATTAAATCTTTTATTATGCCTGTATAAATGCACGGGCTAAAAGCGCGGTTGAAATGTAACTTTTTCTTAAGGCAAGCTGAGCAGATACTTTTAGTAAGATTTTCTTTGCCCAGGTGCCTGCCGCAGGAATAACAAAAAGGCGGTACATTTCTTTCGATCTCCTCCCAGCAGGCGCCACAGATAAGATTATCGATGGTTCGACTACGCTCACCATCGACACTGAGCGAAGTCGAAGTGTCGACTGATGAAGCAGTAATCTTATTTTTACACGCCAGGCACTTTTTAGGATATACTATATCTATCAGTCCATTGATCAGACGGCCAAACATAGTAATATAATAACAACGAATTTGATCTTTGTCAAATCTTACCATTTTCCACACCTACGCGGTGTGTAGGGTTAGGACACACAAGACGCACAATTGAATTGACACAGTTTAATTCCGATAGTAAAATAATTAAGTTATGGACAAAGAAGATATAAATGAGCTCAAAGAGAAGTTATTGACACTCCTGAATAAAGAGGCCTTAAGGCGAGGAAAATTTGTTTTGTCTTCCGGCAAGGAGAGTAGTTATTACCTGGATGGTCGCGTAATTACGCTAAGTCCCGCAGGGGCATATCTTGTAGCCAGCATTATTTTGGAAATGATAAAAGGCCGTAATATCGATGCCATTGGTGGTCCGACCTTAGGCGCAGACCCCATTGTCGGAGCAATCGCAGCATTAAGCCACATCAAACAGGCCCCAATTAAAACTTTTATTGTGCGAAAAGCTACAAAAGAACACGGCACCCAGCGTCAAATTGAAGGTCCGGCATTAAAAGGGGGGGAGAAAGTAATTCTGGTAGATGATGTAGCTACTACAGGAAAATCTCTGGTTGAGGCAAAGCAAGCATTAGATAAGATAGGAGTAAAGGCTGATACAGCAATCGTGATTGTAGATAGATGTGAGGGAGCTGTTGAGAATTTAGCAAAAGCAGGCCTTAAATTAGAAGCGATATTTTCCCGTTCCGATTTTAGATTATAGAAGCGGGATCCCGCTTGTCTTCTAATATAGAAAGCGGGAAAAATAGAAGATTTTGGGCTGTGAAAATAGTTGTAATCGGTGGTGGCCCGGCGGGAATAATGGCAGCGATTAGGGCCAGTCAACTCAAGCAAGATGTAACTCTCGTTGAGAAAAATCCTACCTTAGGCAAAAAGCTTCTCTTAAGCGGTAAAGGCCGCTGCAATCTCACTAATCTTTGCGAGCTAGACTTATTCTTAAAAAGATTCTCCAAAAATGGACAATTCTTGCGCGATGCCTTCAAAAAATTTTTTAATCAAGATTTAATTAATTTTTTTGAAAAAATAGGCCTTAAGCTAAAAGTTGAAAGGCAGCAGCGCGTATTCCCGGTTACTGATAAGGCAGTTAGTGTTATGGAAGCGCTAAAGAAAGAATTGCTGGCAAATAAAGTAAAGATTATTTATAGGGCGCAATTGAAAGATATTGTGATACAGGATAATAGAGTTAAAGGTTCAATACTTAGCGATGGAAGATTTTTAGCTGCAGATAGAATTATTTTGGCTACCGGAGGCATTTCTTATGGTTTTACCGGTTCAACTGGCGAAGGATTAGAAATTGCTAAGAAATTAGGGCATACAATTACTCCTTTAAGGCCGGGCCTTGTGCCTTTAGAGACAAGGCAAAAATTTCCTAAATTATTAGAAGGTTTAACATTAAAGAATATCCGTTTAAAATTTAGCGATGGAGAGAAAGAGATAATTTCAGAAACCGGAGAATTATTATTTACGGACTTTGGTATTTCAGGGCCTTTAGTTTTAACCTTAAGTGGACAAATCGTAGATTGGGTAAATGGGGCTAGGCATGTCTATGTAGAAATTGATCTGAAGCCAGCCTTAACTAAGGAACAGCTTAACGCTCGGTTTCTCAGGGAATTCAAGTTGAATTCTAAAAAGACAATCAAAAATGCGCTAAAAAATATCTTGCCGCAGAGATTAATTGCAATTTTCTTAGAAATTGCTAAGATTAATCCGGATAAAAAAGTTAGCTTTATTACTCTCGCAGAGCGTCAGAATCTCATTTTATTGCTTAAGTCTTTCAGGTTAGATATTTTAAGACCCCGGCCTATAGAGCAAGCTATGCTAACGCGTGGCGGCATCTCTTTAAAAGAAATAAATCCGCGAACCATGGAGTCCCGTCTTATCAAAGGTTTATATTTTGCCGGTGAGATGATAGATGTGGATGCAGACACAGGCGGTTTTAATTTACAGGCAGCTTTTTCAACCGGTTATTTAGCTGGCGAAAGCTCCGCCACTAGTTAGGGACGTCTTTTGTGCCAATCGGAAGGGTGTCCCCTTGCGACTCTGCGTATTCTTTTGGGGACACCTTTAGCTTTGGCAGCAAAGACGTCCCTTAAGGATAGAATGAGAAAGATATATTTAGCTACTAATTCAAGGGCGAGAAGAAGGCTTTTTAAAATATTCGGGTTAAAGTTTAAAATTATACCCAGCCAAGTTAAAGAAAGAAGAAGGGTTGGCAATCTTTCTTATGCTCGACTTGTGAAGATAAATGCGCTAAGTAAAGCAGAAGAGGTTGCAAAAAAAGTACAGGATGGCATTATTATTGCTGCAGATACAATCACCGTGCAGGACAAAAAAATATTCGGAAAGCCCAAGAATTTAAAAGAAGCTAAAGCCATGCTAAAGAGGTTAACTCAAAAACCCCAGTGGTTATATACCGGGATTGCAGTCATTGACAAAAACAAAAATAAGATTCTGGTGGATTGTGAAAAAACCAAAGTTTATATGGATAAATTAACTGATAAAGAAATAAATCGCTATTTTTCACAGGTTTCTCCCTTAGATAAGGCAGGGAGTTTTGATATACAGGGTAAAGGCGCATTTTTTATTAGGCGCATCGAGGGTTGTTTTTATAATGTGGTGGGTTTGCCTCTAAGAAAACTATATCTTATGTTTAAAAAAATAGGAATAAAAGTTTTTGTATTTTTATTTTGCCTTCTGCCTCTTGCTTCTTGCATTATTCTCTCTGGTTGCGCCAGTGAATATAATATAGCTACAGGAGAAGAGGAAATCTTTTATTACAGCACGGATAAAGAAGTACAGATGGGCCAAGCTATTTCTCGTCAGGTAGAAAAAGAATATAAATTAGTGGATGATCCTTTAATCCAGAAACGCGTAGAAGATATTGGTAAAAAGATTGCTAGTGTCTGCGACAGGAAAGATATAGATTATTATTTTAAGGTCCTGGATGACGAAGAGATAAATGCGGTATCTTTGCCCGGAGGTTTTGTTTATGTAAATAAAGGATTAATTGATAAGGTAGCAAGCGACGATGAGTTAGCCGGCGTGTTAGCGCATGAAGTAGGCCACATCGTTGCCCGGCACAGTATCAAAAAACTCCAGGCCCTTCAAGGCTATTCCATATTAAGGATATTAGTTGCTGTAGCGCCGCAAAGTGGTGCGGTTGGTAATGCCGCAGATGCTGCTTTTACGGAGTTATTGTTAGGTTATGCCAGAGAAGATGAGTTGCTTGCTGATCAGTTAGGCACACGCTATACAAAATTAGCAGGATATGACCCACATGGAATGATTAGCTTTTTAGAGAAGCTTCAAGAGATAAACAGGAGAAAACCTTTAATGCCCAAATCTTATTTTAAAACCCACCCTTATGTTCCAGATAGGATTAGGGTGGTTAAGCAGGAGTTAGGCGAGGCGATAGAGTTCAAGGATTATATAAACATTGAACAGGCACCCCATAAATAGATTTATTTCAATATAAAAATGAAGTTGGTGCGGAAGGAGGGAGTTGAACCCTCAAGGGTTACCCCATACGCTCCTGAAGCGTACGTGTCTGCCATTCCACCACTTCCGCAGAATCAATTCAAGTATATCCTAGCCCTATAATTCTGTCAATCCAATTATCACTCCACCTGCATTCGCACCTACGCGGTGTGTAGGGTTGGGTCTCTATAAAAGAATTGCGGCTGGTTTTTTTTACTGCTATAATATAACGCTTTAATAAATAGGAGGGTAGATGTTTCTGGATGCTTTTAAGACCACAGGCTTAGCAGTTACACAGATATTCCTGCTCGGTGCAATAGGATATTTTTTAGTAAAAAGAGATATTTTGGGGCAGAATGGGTTAGCATCTTTAAGCCGGCTGGTTATTGAGATTACATTGCCTATTTTAATCTTTTGTCAATTGGTCAAGGATTTTACTTTTAGTTTATATCCAAACTGGTGGGTTTTTCCTTTGCTTAGCTTAGCCATTACTTTTTTAGGTTTACTGGTAGGTTTTTTATTTGTTGGCTTTATTCAGGGGTCTCAAAATAAATCACAGTTTTTAAGTTTAGCGGCTTTTCAGAATTCAGGCTATTTACCACTGATGCTGGTGGCTGCGCTCCTGCCTAAGGAGAAAGCAGATACAATGTTTATATATTTATTTCTCTTTCTTTTGGGATTTAATCTGGTGATGTGGTCTTTGGGTGTCCATATGTTATCGTTCACAAGAGCAAAAAGATTTGAGTTAGGCAGTTTGTTCAGCCCGCCGGTGATAGCCACAACATTTAGCTTGTTATTTATCTTCTTTGGTTTTAATCGGTTTGTTCCAGGAGTGGTCTTAAGGCCTTTACGCACGGTAGGAGACTGCACATTGCCCTTAGCGATGTTTGTGGTAGGTGGAAACCTTGCCCAGATTCATTTAGGTAAAATCAATAAAAAAGCAATGGCCCTGGTACTTTTAGCAAAACTTGTAATTTTGCCACTTTTGGGAATTTTATTAATTTTAAAATTTAAATTTCCGGAGTTGATAGGGCTTCTAATTGTCATGGAGCTTGGTGTGCCTTCTGCTACATCTTTGTCGTTGATTATCACACACTATAAAAGGGAGGATATCTTTATTAGCCAGGGAGTATTTTTGGGGCATATTTTGAGCCTTATAACTTTGCCTATATTTTTAAGTTTATATTTTATCCTATTTATGTTAAGATGAATAAAGTAGTAGCCACTAACCGCAAGGCGCAAAGAGATTACTCGATATTAGAGACAATTGAGGCAGGGATAGAATTAAAAGGTAGCGAGGTAAAGTCAATCAGGGCGGGAAAGATAAATTTAAATGATAGCTTTGCCCGGTTTGAAGGCAGCCAGATAATATTATATAATACGCATATAAGCCCTTATGAAGAGGCGAGTTACTTAAATGTAGAACCGACCAGGCCGCGTAGATTACTTCTACATAAAAATCAGATTAAAAAGTTAACCGGTCAATTAACCCAGCGGGGTTTTACATTAGTCCCTTTAAAAGTGTATTTTAGTGAGAGGGGTTTTGCCAAAGTTGAACTTGCTCTTTGTAAAGGAAAAAGACTTTACGACCGACGCGAAACAATTAAGCGCCGCGAAATGGAGCTTGAGATGCGCCGGATTTTAAAAAGCAGAAGAAAATAGAAAATTTGGGGGTGAAAAGGGCTCGACTTAGGTAAGCCGGGTAAAAGTAGCATGCCGCGGAGGCTAAGTTTGCCGCGTTAACAATCTTAGCAAAATATAAACGCAAGAACGAACACTTGTTCTCTAGTAGCAGACAGATATGCGAAAGTGCCTATGGTACCTTCGCTAATGCCTGCTATGGCGCTAAGTCTCATTCCTTAATTAAGGGGTGAGCCTCAATCTAATCTGCCTAAGGGTTGGAATTGAGCGGCTAATTTAGGCTGGCCTTGGTAAATTAGTCTTTGGGGCCAGGGTAAGACACAAAAAGGCTGCGTTCTGGAAAATTCTGTTTGCCGAAGTTTCCAAGGATTAAGCTTAAAAGACAAACTAAGCATGTAGCGACTTTTATGCGATTACTTAGGGACGCCGGTTCGATTCCGGCCACCTCCACCAATTAGGAAATGGGGCGTTGTCTAAGACAGGACGGAAGGTACCTTCCGTCGAAAAATTGAGGCGGCGCTCTTTTAAAATAAAGTTCGAACCAATCTTTTTCAAGATATCTTTCTGGGATTCTAAATTTCCCTCTTTGATTGCGTAATGTGCTTCATTTAAAGAAGTTACAAAGCGCCTGGCTGGTTCTAACCAATTATTACCCTCATCTGCAAAATCTCTCGCTTTCTCCTGCAAATCTTTCTTTTCGTTGACAAGGGAGTTCTTTTTTAATTGATATTCTTCAAGCGTTAAGGCGCCCTCAAGGTAAACATCTATAAGTTTAGCTATTTTTCTGTCTATATCGGCAATTTTAATGTTGAGATTTTGCAGATGAGTAAGTGATGATTGGCTGAATTGTTCCTTGTCTTTATTTAACTCCCTTAAAATATTCTCCAGCCAATCATCACGTAAAGAAACTTTTTGAATGTAAGCCTGTATCTGCCGCGCTAGTTCTTCTTCACGCACATACCGCTGGTTACAGCGCCTAATTCTTTTGGTACAGTGATAATAATGGTGGCCTTTTTTTATTTCAGCGGTTATCATACCGCCGCACTCGCCGCAACGGATAAAACCCCTAAAAACAAAATATTTCTTTTTATTAACTTGCGTTTTACCCCTTAATTTCAAGACTGTCTGCACACAGTCAAAAAGTTTCTTGGTAATAATTGGCTCATGAGCACCTTCAAAAATTTCTCCCCAATACCTGATCATTCCATAATAAAGAGGGTTAGTTAGGATTGATTGGCATACGCTGCGATAGAGGAGCTTATTAGTCCTGGTGGCAAAGCCGAGGGCCCTCATCGTCTCTACTAAACGGTCAAGGGTGTAATTACCTGTTGCATAGAGTTCAAACATTTTTCTAATCAAAAGAACCCTGTCTTTATCGATAACAATGGTGCGAGTTTTTGCATCATTCAGATAACCGACTGGCGCGTAGCCGGTATATACGCCATTACGCACTTTTTGCCGGATACCGCGCTTAATATTCTCGGAGAGATTATCCACATAATACTTGCTCTGTCCGAAGGCGATAGAAAGCATAAACTTGCCTTGTGCCGTATTATCAAAGCGGTACGTAGGAAATTTTAAGTCCTTAATTACACCTTTATCAACCAAATAAATTATTTTACCGCCATCCATAGAATTCCGCGCCAGTCGGTCAGGATGCCAAGATAGTATTCCCTCGGCTTTGCCATGCTCTAAAAGAGAGATCATTTCATTGAAGATAGGGCGGCCAGGCGCTTTGGCAGTCCGGGATTCGATAAATTCGTTAACAACCTCAAGTTTTTCCTTTTTAGCGTATTCTCTAACTTCGGTAAGTTGAGCTTCAATAGATAATATTTGTCTGTCTTCTTCGTCAGTAGATTTTCTGGCATAGAGAAAATATCTCATAAAAACCTCCTTATTTGAGGGAAATTTAGAATCCAGTCATTTAATTTTGAGCCGCGATTACTCAAAATTAAAAGACAAAAAGATTGGTTACTGTTTTATTTTAAAAGAGCGCCGCCTCAATTTTTCGACGGAAGGTACCTTCCGTCCTGTCTTAGACAACGCCCCATTTCCTAATTGGTGGTCCTTGTTGGATAAGGTTAGAACCTGTATCCAAGAGAACCAAAACACAATTTAATCTATATCAATGGCACCGCGCGCGGAGCGCGCTCCCGTATTTCCCGTGCATCGTTCGGCTTTGCTGGGGCAAAGCCTCACTTGGCGCCCCGCTGGGGCGGGGCTTCGAGCTTTTGCAATGCGTGTTCGGCTCGTCTTGCGGCTGGCGGCTGCCGCCACCCAGCCGCCAGCCGCTTGCGTCCAAATCAATTAGTTTATAAGAACGGTTTGTCCGCTCCCGCTAGCAAAATTAAAAAAATCAAGTGTCGCGGGATGCCGAGCCTTTCCCGAACAATGCTTAAAGAAACGCGGGCAAAAGGGCAAATTTTTCCGCCGCCAAAAATTTGCCCTTTTGCTCAAAGAAAAACCGCTTCAATGCACAAGATTTTCAAGGGGCGGAAAAGCTTAGAACAAAACAATTCTACCACAGATTATAGATAAAAGAAACCAGAAAAATAATAAGTGTGTCTGGACCATAAACAAAAAGGGACATCCTAAGATTGCCCCAAAGATGCCCCTTTTTGTAGAAATTATTTTTTTATTACGTCTCCATATACGGTACTCTTTTACTCACTCTCGCGGCTACTGTTACCATTATCCCCCATATTAGAAAAATAGATAGGGTCATCGGAACGCCAACCCTCAACATTTCTGGTAGAACTTCAGGAAGACCAGCGGTTAGGAAAGGCGGATAAAGAACAATTTCTCCGTGGGAGATATGTTCGACCGCTAACATTACCACTCCGCCCCATAACATTGAATTTAACCAATTAATATGGTATTTTTCGGGAACTTTTTTTCTTACAGTAGTTGTTACTATTGCTGCAGCCGTTGGAACAAGAAAGCAAGCCATTTTTCACCTCCTTTTTAAATTTGAAATTAAAAGTGAAATCCCCCAGATTACAAACACAGGTACAAACATTGCAATACCTAATACAGCGCCATTTTTAATCATCCCGTCTGTTGTCTTCTCTAAAAACGCTCCACCTTCATATCCTAAAATATGGTCGATAAGAATCATTGCTACCGCTCCCCAGAGCATTAAAGCTAAAAAACCTAACTTGTAATCCTTAGGTAAAACAAACTTACCTAAAGTTACACCCGCTGCCGCAATAGAAGTCGTTACTAACCACATTTCTTGCCTCCTTTTTCACAGTAGTGAACACCGGCCAATCCATTATGGCCGAGTGCTTAAAAGTCCACCTGCGCCCTTATGCCACCGACAAAAATATCGCTTGTATCATCCGCAACATCCTTTCCAAACGGATTCCAGATATATTGGAAGTCAGGACTGAGTGACAAGTGATTATTAACATGGATCCTATAATACGCTTCTAAATGCCCTTCAGGTTTTGCCCTTGGGTTTGAGATCTGGGGCGAACCGTATTTCTTATAATCCTTTGAAGGAATAGCCTGGCCAACTGCAAACGCAAACACATCCTTTTGTCTTCCCCAAGGCTTCCCTTCCACCTGAAAACCGGTACTCCAGGAATGCGTTAGTGAATAATTCAAATCACCTGTTGCCATAATATCCGGGTTATATACTTTTGGATCCTGCCAGCCGTAACGGGTAAAAAGCGTTACAATATCGGTAACTTTCTGGTCAAAGCTTAAACCGAAACCATAGTTAGCCTCTTTCGTCTTTTCGGTATCCTGCCATTTAGTGTGATAAACATTGTTATTCCAGCCAAGAAAACGGTAATTACCGGGAAGATTAAAGAACTTAGTTTTAAAAGTAACCTGACCTATATTAAAAAGATTATCTCCAATTTTCTCCCAATCGCTATTTCCGTCAAATACACCATATCCCAATTCCAGCCAATCAACCGGCATATAGGCAAGGCGTATACCAGCAGTATTATCCGGGAATTCTATTGTCGGCGAGTTACGGAAAATTCTGCCTAAAAATTGAGTAGTTTCATCATTTGCAACCTCACTCTGATCAAAATAGGCAGTAGGATCAAGTTTACCAAAAGTTAAAGCGACTTTGTCTTTGAATAACCCCTGCTCGTACCAAAATTCCGTTACCTCAACCTTAGCTTCACTGTCACCGGCATCACGGTTAACATTACTATATAAGGTTAGATTATCCTCAAGCCCTGCGCCTTGTCCAGCCTCTAAATGCAAGAAGGCTCTGCCGTTAACTTCTTTAAACTCTTTACCTAAAGCTATATCTGCCGAATACGAGTCATCAGTACGGGATTTCTTCATTGTCTGTCCGTCACCATTGTAATTAACATTATTAGTTCCCTGCGCAATCATTGTACCGCCTGCGCCAAGCTCAAGCCCCTCCATAAGCTGCATAGGCTCACCCGGCACCCGCTTAAGTTTTTCTTCGAACTGTGATAGTTTTGTTTCGTATTCATGAATTTGCTGCTGCTGAGTCTGCACTGTCTGTCTTTGAGTAATAATATAGTTATCCTGCTGGGCAACTTTTTTCTCTAACATCTCTAAGCGCGCCTTAAGCTGCACTATCTCTTCCTTCAGAGAAACTTCTTCGGCAAAAACATCTGATGCGCTAAAACAACTCATCATAAACAAAAGGATCAAAAACTTGCGTAACATTTTCACTCCTTTCCGTGCTACTATTGTTATTTTCGTGCTACTAATAGGCAAAAAAATAATACCGGTTACTACACTAAATATCCTTTCCTGTAGTTGATAAACTTAAAGTCCCATGCTTCACCCCCTTTACTGACTTCAGGCTATCGGCTAATTTTTGGGCCTCTTTCGAAGAACCTTTAACCGCTATGATTTCTAAACAGTTATCGTGATCAAGATGAATGTGTTGGGAAGAAATTATTATATCTCCAAAATCATGTTGGATATCCATAAGCTTATTTACAAGCTCTCTTTTGTGGTGGTCATAAATCAGGGTTATTGCGCCTACGATTTCCTTATTCTTCTTCCATTCAGCCTTTACTAAATCCTCGCGGATTAAATCTCGAAAGGCCTCGGAACGGTTGGTATAATTTTTCTCTCTGATAAGCCGGTCAAACTTATCTAACAGGCCTTTTTCTAATGAAATACCGAATCTAAATACTTTGGGCATAATTGGTTATTCTGGTATTACTTTTATAAAAATAGTAGCACAAAATAAACCAGTGTCAAGTGTTTTTGTGTTATAATCTGTTTTTAAACCTCACCCAAGGAAAATTCTTGCCCGGACATTCTGTTCTGGCGCCTAAAACCTGGTTATGCCCTATTATCCTTTTAAGAGGAATTTTATAATATTTTCTTAATACATTTACCAAATAAACTAATGCATCTAATTGTTTTGAAGATACGTATTCTCTATTAAAATTTCCTACGAGGCAAATTCCGATTGCTTTTTCATTCATATTGCTTGCCCTGCAATGAGAGCCGTCTTCTTGTTTTATCCAACGGGGAGAAACTTCAATCTGGCCATCCTGTTTTTCTTTTGTGCCGTTATCAATCACGAAATGATACCCTATCCCTTCCCATCCTTTACCTTGATGATACTTATCAAATTGCAGGGAATTACCTTCGTCAGTTGCGCTGTGATGAATAACGATATATTTCCATTTCTTGGAATGATATAAGGGGATAACAGGAACAATGGGCGCAGCATTAGGGATCAAAAGGCGCTGGCCTTTCTCTAAGGTTTGCGTCTTTAAATTATTTGCGGATAATATGTCCTTTATAAGGACATTGTACATTTTACTAATCCGCCAGAGTGTCTCACCGGGCCCAACTATATGAGAGACATCCTGTCTTAAAACCGGCATAGTGGTTTGCGGATATATTTCTTTTGCAGGAATTATGGGAGGTTTAATAGGCGTGGTAACACAGGAACTCAAAATAATCGCTAAACTTGCAATTAATGCTAAATAAATTAGCCTTTTCATTTCTTTGCTATGAACAACGAAGTCTTCTTATCTAAAATATTTTTATAGTATTAAATTAAGTAATATTCCTATCAGTAATGCAACAATAATCATTATGGATGTAGATTTTAGTGTATCTTTTATCCCCAATTCCCTGATTAAAACTATATAAGTAGCAATACAGGGAAAATAAACCGCTAATACTGTAGAGCCAACTACTAATTGCTTGGTAGATAGATTAAGCGGCCCAAGCATGCCCACAGCAACGTCTTTTCTTAAAAAACCGACTACTAAAGCAGAAATAGCTTCTTTGGGAAGTCCCCATAAGCCGGTTAAAACCGGAGTAAAGAGATAAGCAAAAAAATCTATAATCTTAAGAGTATAAAGTATATTAACAAAAAGCACACCCAAAAGCACTAAAGGCAAGGCTTCCTTTAAAAAACCGGATAAACGCATCCAAAGTTTTTTAATCACTGCCTGAATTTGAGGTATCCGATAAGGAGGAATTTCAACTAATATCTCAGGGCTCACTCCTTTTAAAACCCTATTTAAAATTAAACCCTTGATGACCAATAGGGCAAAAAGAGTGAAGAATACAATCGCTACGTATTTACCTCCTCTTTGCCCCACCAATCCTACAATCATGGCAATTTGCGCCATACAGGGAACACCAACTGCCATTAAAGTGGTAGCAATAAATTTTTCGCGCCTTTCTTCTAAAAGCCGAGTGGCTAAGATACCGGGAACTTTACAACCTAAACCTAAAATAAAAGGAATTATCGCGTATCCGTGCAGGCCCAAATGATGCATAAAATTATCTGCCAAAACCGCCAAGCGAGGAAGGTATCCTAAATCTTCCAACAACCCTAATATAAGATAAAAACTAAATATGTAAGGCAACACCATGGCAATAGGAACATAGAGGCCTGTGGTTAAGACTCCGAAAGACTGGCCAAAATTTATTTTACCTTCTATGAAATTACCAATAAGAATATGGTGTAAAAAACTTCCCTCAACCAAAAATGCGCTTAATTTCATCAACAAAGGCAACCATAACTTTGTAAACAAGGGCTCAAATATATGCCCAATTAGATTCTCCCCAACAAAACGAACTACCCAAAAGGCGCAATATATAATACCTAAGGCAATCGGCAACCCTGTAAGCGGTTTAATGCTTAAATCCTCTAGCCTCTCTAATAATGTATGATGACGGTGAGTTAATTTCTGAACTTCTTCTACAATTTTGCCTATTTTCTCCCATTTCTGGCTGTCAGAAGAGGCAGGTAAATCTTTCTTCTTTGCTTCTTCCAAACGATCGATCAGTTCTTTGATGCCCTCTCCAGTTAAAGCGCAAGTAGGAATTACCGGTACTTCTAACTGTTCTTCTAATTTTTTAATATCAATATAAATTCCCCGATGCTTGGTATCATCCCACATATTCAAAGCCACGATAACCGGGGTATCTTTCTCTAATAACTGTAAGGTAAGATGAAGATTCCTCTCTAAATTTGTGGCATCAATAATATTAATCACCAAACCGCCTTCTTTTAACATCTGGACAGCTACTTCTTCGGCTTTGCAGGTTGGCTCTAAGGTGTATGTTCCCGGCACATCTATGATCATTGCTGTTTCGTCGCCAAGTTTCATTTTGCCCTGGGTAAACTCTACTGTTGTTCCAGGATAATTAGAAATTATTACTTTTGCTCCGGTAAGCCGGGAAAATATGGCGCTCTTGCCGACGTTAGGATTACCTATTAGCAAAATCTTTTCTATCTTCATCTCTTAACTACCACCATAATTCTTTTTGCCATGCCAAAACCAATGGCAATTTGCACGTTATCAACTTCTACTGTTTGGGGACCGCGCCAGAAATGGGAGCTCACCTTAGTGATCCTTTTTCCCGACCGCACACCCATACTTTGTAATTTTCTTATGTAGCCGTAGCCACCCTGCATCTCTTCTACTATACCGGTTTCTCCTGGCTGCATTTGAGTTAAATCTATAGTCATTTTTTATCCTTTAGTATTTGTAAATAATTCCTCCTATTCAAACTTTTTATAAAGTAACTTTACTGCCGGAAGAATAAAAAGAAATAAAAAGCCGATAAGTATGAAAGTATATGAAAAAATCATTTTGCCTGAAACCATCTCTGAAAACGAAAGCCGCAGGCCTTCTACTGTATAGGTAAGAGGTAATGTATAAGAAAGATATTGTAATGCCGCAGGCATTTTAGAAACCGGATAAACAACGCCACTTAAAAATATCATCAAGAACCGCGGAAGATTAAGTAATGTCTGAGCCTCAAAAACTTCTTTCACCATCACGCATAAAAGAGCACCGAGGGATGAGAATACAAAGAGCGAAGGAAGAATTATTAAAATAAGGTACAGTACGTTGGGATGAAGCCCAAGCACTGCCACGGAAACTATCGTTACTACGGTTGTCATCAAGAAGCCGAAAATAACACCTCCCAGCACCTTTCCCAGAAGCACCGCGGCAATACTGATTGGCGCTAAAAGCAGTCTTTCCAAAGAGCCAAGTCTTAGTTCAAAATTTATCACCACTGCCTCGGCAGCAGTAGTGCTGAAAAGAATCGTCATCGCAATCAACCCGGGCACTAATTCTTTAAAATCTCCGGGGTTTCTTAAATAAAAGGCTAAAATCCAGGTAATCGGAAAGACAATACCCCAGCTGACTGCCGGCGGCTTAAAATAGTATGTCTTTATGTCTTTTAAGGCGATATAGAAAATACCTCGTAAGTTATCGCGCCACATCTTACTTTCCTTTTTCAATTACTAAAACCTCTGGCTCTAAACCTGTAATCTTCATAAATGCCTCTTCCAGTGATTTTGTATCAGTTTTTGCCTTTAAACTTAAAGGAGTATCAATCGTCAAAATTCTCCCCTTTACGAGAATGGCCACACGGTCACATAAAAGGTCGGCTTCTTCTAGGTAGTGGGTGGTAAGGAAAACAGTTACCCCCTGTTGGCGAAGATTAGATATCAAATTGCGTAAAGATCTGGCAGCTACTACATCTAAGCCGACTGTAGGCTCATCCAGAAAAAGAACTTCAGGATTATGAATTAAAGCTGTTGCAATTGTTAAAGCCCGCTTCATGCCCCGGGAAAATGTACAGAAGAGGCTGTCTTTACGCTCATAAAGCCGAAAGGCCTTCAGCAATTCTTCGGATTTTTCCCTACGCTCTCTTGAAGGAACACCATAGAGCTGGGCCATAAATATCAGGTTGTCAATAGCGGATAGTTCATCATAAAGATTGGAAATTTCCGGAACAACCCCGATATGTTTCTTTATCTGCACAATTTCTGAATTAATGTCAAGTCCCAAAACAGACGCCTTCCCATTAGTGGGTTGAGAGAGCCCTACAAGCATCCTTATAGTTGTAGTTTTGCCAGCTCCGTTAGGGCCAAGGAATCCGAAAACCTCTCCCTTTTTCACATCGAAACTAATGCCATCAACAGCAGTAGTTTTCCCGAATCTTTTCGTTAATCCATTAACTTCGATTACATTTTCCATTTTTAAGACCTAGCTTAGAACGTCACTACTTTATCGCTTTCTTTAACGATATCGTACATATCTTTCATTGTAGATATTGGGCACATCTCTGTACTTTCCTGTTCTCGTGACTTTATACAGCTGCCGCAAGCGTAAATCTTACCTCCGGCTTGCATTAACTTTCCCGCTTGCTCAACAGTGTTGAATTTATCCGTGCTAACTTTTTGATATTCGACACCTTTCCCCATAAAGAAAACTTTCACCCCATCCTTTTGTCCTATCGCAAAATTCGCATACCTGAGCGCGTTCCAGCAGGTTTCTGTATCGTTACTTGAAATAATAATCCCTATTTTCATCCTAGCCTCCTGATTTAAATGATCTTCAATGCGTCTACCGGACACTTTAGTTTGATTTGAGTTTTTTATATGCCCTACAAAAAGGACAAATCTTGCCAAATCTCTCCATACATTTGGCAAATTTGGAATCAGGGAAACTTCTAGCAACAATACACAGTGGACAGATATTACAGACAGAAGCAAACAATTTGATAAATATCCTCATTTCTTTTCTCCCGATATTACCACAAAACCACCCTTGCTAAAGCCTTTTTTTGGTTTCTCAATTGAATCTATCTTATCTGGAAGTTTAAATAATGTCTGATAATAAGAGAGCCTAATAAATCCTGTCTCTCTGAGCAACCGCGTAGCTTCTTTGACGCTGAAAAATCTTGCCTGCTTATAAAAAATACTTTTCTTTTTCTGATAGAATTTACCTAAGAAGCTATCCTTATCTATGATGCCGATAATAATCTTGCCGCTCCTCTTCAAAACTCTTCTAGCTCCTTTAAGAACTTTTTTAGGATCTTTTACAAAACATAAAGTAATAATAATCGCTACATAGTTGAAGCTTGCATTAGTGAAAGGAAGGCGTTCGCCGAAACCTAAGCGCGTTTCTACGCCTCTTTGTCTTGTAATCTTAACCATATTGCTTGATGGCTCAATTCCGTATCCGATGCCTAAGGCAGAAGCAAATCTTCCTGTACCTACCCCAATCTCCAAGCCTTTGCCTCTTTTAGGTAAGACTCTTTTAAGGGCTTCTAATTCCGATAAATAAGCAAATTTATGTTTATCATACCAGGCATCGTATCTTTTATAATATCGGTCAAAAATATTCTTCATAAATCTAAATCTCCGAACCAGCCGTCATAAAACCTTTTCAGATGCTCGTATTCCTCTTTTGACATAGTATTTTTCTTAACCTCTTTCTCTCTAAAAGAATACCGGTAATTTGCGCAATAGCTTGTGATAATATCCTTTGCGTGGTTTATCTTTTTAAATATTTCTTCACAGTGTTTCTTATCTTTCTCCTTACATCTATCAGGATGGTATTTAAGGGCTAAATTTCTAAAAGCATCTTTAATCTCTTCTATGCTTGCTTCTTCGTCTAATCCTAATGTTTTTCTTGCTTCATCAACCTGCTTAAAATTCATCATAATGCGCTCCTGTGTTGTTAATTAAATGTACTTTTTAATCGTAGTTTCAAGTTCTGCCTTTGGGAGCGCGCCAACAATTTTATCCACAACTTTCCCGTTTTTAAAAATCGCTAATGTCGGTATACTCATAATACCGTAGCTGGAAGCTGTCTTGGGCGCCTCATCCACGTTTAACTTACAAACCTTCAATTTTCCTTTATATTCCTTGGCAATTTGTTCAATTACCGGCGCAAGCCGAAGACAAGGCCCACACCATACAGCCCAAAAATCTACCAAAACAGGCAAACTTTCTTCCAATACTTCTTGTTTAAAATTACCGTCATTTATATTAATCCCCATTTTTTACTCCCTTCTTTTTACGCCCAATTTCCATGGATTCAACAAAAAATTCCTTATCCATTTGAATATTAACATCCGCGCTATTACAAAAAGGACAACCAAATACCCTCTTGGTAATTCGGGTGCTGCGCTTGCAATTTTTGCATTCTAATAAGATCTCAAGAGGTAAAATTTTAAGCCGCACATTCTTAAACTTCTCCCCCTTGATTAATTCTTTAAAAGATGCCTGCAAGCTTTCAGCAGCAACATGGCTAAAGGGACTTAGGCGGACATTGACTACAACCTGCCCTGAAGCCGTATCTTTATTCAGTTTCTGCTTTAAAACAGTAAATATTTCATTAACAAATCTCGTCTCGTGCATAAAAAGCCATTTCTCTTCTCATAAGCTCTTGCCTCTAACCTTAATTCCCTGCGCCCTTAACTCATCGGTTTTCTCCTTTGAACATTGCATACATAAAAAGTGCGGCCTTGAATTACTCCTGTCATAATTGGGAGCCTTAACTAACCTCCAAAGGCTTTCTTCTTTTCCGCATCCATCACATCTTCCCTTATCTTTAAACTGCCAGACTTCAACTGCATAACTAGTGAATATGAATCTGTCCACCCAAAAGAAAATAGCGCCTCCAATAAGGTTTGCCAATACCGTAGACCATAACCCTGCGCCTAAATTTCTTACCACGAGCCATAGAATCGGAGTGCTCAACTGCCATCTTGCCAGATACAATATAAACCTTCTTACGTTTGCCATTCTTTATTTTTCCTTTCACTAAAGCTCCAAAGTTGCTCCTATTTTTAATGAGATATAATTATACCCGTATGCTTTCTTAAATAACCTCTGGGCGTTTTCACCTGTACAATGTAAAGGCGCAATCTTCTCGATACTGTAAGACTTTAGCCTGGATATAACTTCTTCTATTTGCGCTATCGGCTTTTCTTTTAAATGCAGCCCACCGATAACGAAATAAATATTCTCATTAAATTTCTTTCTGATATTATCAACAATACTTATTATGCCGGGGTGAGCGCAGCCGGTAATAATTAGTAATCCGTTTGCAGTTTTTACTGTTAGCGACTGTTCATAAATCTGGCGGCCTTCGGATTCTCCATAAAGCTCTCCAGTAGAATAAATATCATCTTTTATTAAGGTATCCTCTCCAACCTCAACAACCTTTACCCCAAATGAGGCAATACTGTCTTTTATTTCTCGCTTAAATCCAGGGCATATATAAACCGTGATATCTTTTCGCTCGTGTATCAAATACCATAACCCTGCAATATGATCCCAGTCATCGTGCGACAAGACAATGTGCTTAATTTTAGTAGTATCGATATTAAACTTTCGCATATTGTTTAAAAATACGCCCGGATCGCCAAAGGTGTCAAAAAGCACATCTTCGCCGATTAAGAATGAAACTCCCCATCTCATAATAAACCTATCCCATTTACTTGAACCTTCAGCAATAAGTTTTATCTGCATTTTTTAATGATGGATGCTTAGCCTTAGCCAAAGCATAAGTAATATACCTAACATAAAAAATAACATGGAAAGGGTAGAGCTTCTTAAGTCTGGCTGCTTATGTAATTCGGGTATTAAATCGCATGAGGCAATATAAATAAAACCACCTGCCGCAATCGCCAAAAGCATGTTGGAAAAACCACTAATCTGATTGGCAAAGTAATATCCTGCTATGGTACCAAAAATAGCAGTTACAGCTGAAAGAAAATTGTAAAATATGGCCTTGTATTTACTAAATCCGCCATAAAGTAATACTCCGAAGTCTCCTAATTCTTGGGGTATTTCATGGGCAATAATTGCAACAGTTGTCGCTACGCCAACCTTAATATCTATAATAAAACTAGCCCCTATAATCAACCCATCAATGAAATTATGGATCCCATCTCCCACGAGGTTTAGATAAGTAAATGTATGAATTTCGCATTTCCCTTTATGGCAGTGACGCCAATAAAGGTACTTCTCAAGGATAAAAAATAAAACAAATCCCAAAATAAGATAAATAAACGGCTTTAAAGAACCCACTGCGCGTTCAAGCGTTTCTGGTAAAAGATGCAAAAACGCTCCGCCAATTAATGCACCCGCACTAAAACCAACCAAAAGAATTAAAACCCTGTTTAATGATTTTTCATTGAGCAACAGACTAAGAATTCCTACCAACGAAACAAGACTTACTATGACACTGGCGCCAAGCGCCCATAAGAGATTCATCGTCTACACATGCCTCCATCTGAACAAGGGGGAGTATCGCAACGTTCATCCCTTCCACAACAAGTTTTTCCACCTTGCGAGCCGATTATATGGCCACTTGTAGAGATAAAACTTCCAGAAATTATTTTGTCTAAGTTCTTACTTCCACAAAAGTTACATTTAATTTCAGACATATCTTTTGTGACTCCAACCAAAAATTCGCTTACCTTACCGCAGTCTTTACATTTATACTCATAAATTGGCATACTGCTCTACCTTCCTTCTTTTATTTAGAATCTGCCTCAGCATTTTCATACATAATTGGTTTGAGGTGAAGAGCCAGTCTTTTCTTATTAATATGCTCTATCATAAGATGAGCCCCTTTTATGGGGTCTGACTCAAAGGCGAATTTACCACCCACTATTTCTCCAAGCTCATTAGTAATAAAATCTGTTACCTTCTGGCTTCCGTAAACCGGCTGAGGAGTGCTAAATACTGTAAATACACCGCTGGCTACAAAATAAAAACCAATAGAAACTGCCTTTTCGCTCATCCATTCAGGGGCAGCGCCAGCAACTGGAAGCTGGCTTAATTCTTCGCCAATGCCTCCTTCCTTGACCAATTCAGAACAGGCAATTAAAATCCTTGAATTATCCACACAGGAACCCACATGCAAAACCGGCGGAATTCCCACTGCTTCACAGATTTCCTGAAGGCCTCTGCCAGCAAGCTTAAATGCTGCCTCAGGAGTGAGTAGGCCTTGTTTGGCATTGGCAATTGCCGAGCAACCGGTTACGACCACCAATACATCATTCTTAATAAGCTCTTTGACCATCTCTGTATGACCAAAATCGTGTTTTATATTAGGATTATTACAACCCACTACGCCAGCAATACCACGGATTCTACCGGAGATTATTCCATCATTTACCGGCCGCCACGTAGCATGGTATCTGCCTCCGATTATCTTGGGGATGTTTTCCGCAGTAAATCCCGCAATTAAATCCATCTCTTCTTTAGGAATACATACCCTGGATTTATTTCTGTTCTCAAAATTCTCTACTGCCAGACGGATAATCTCTTTGGCAATTTTTAAAGCATTCCTTTCTTCAAATTCTATATGGATTACTCCCGGAAACTTTGCTTTAGGCGAAGTAGTAATAAGTTTGGTGTGAAAACAATGAGCAATCTCGGCTAATGAGGGCATAATACACTGCACATCTACCATCATTAATTCAACTGCTCCTGTAATCAGGGCTAATTCCTGCTGCAGGAAATTTCCTGCCACCGGAATACCGTGGCGCATCAATATTTCATTGGCAGTACAACACATTCCGGCAAGGTTAATTCCCTGGGCACCTTTTTTCTTAGCCAGTTCCACTAATTCTTTATCCTGGGCTGCCTCTACCACCACATCAGAAAGTGTAGGCTCATGGCCATGCACAACCACATTAACGTAATCTTCCTTCAAGACACCTAGATTGACCTTTGCCCTTACCGGCATTGGAGAACCGAATAAAATATCACTCAAATCCGTAGCAATCATTGAGCCACCCCAACCGTCAGAAAGAGCGGTTCTTAACCCGTGCATAATAATATTTTTGTAATCATTATCTACACCCATATGGGTGCGATGCATACATTCTACAACCTCTTGGTCAATACTTCTGGGAATTATTCCGCATTTTTTCCAAATTCCTTGCGTCTTTGAAGGAGCGCGAGAAATGAAACGAAGGCCTCCTGAGAATTGGCCAAATTCATTTAAAGCCTTTACAGCAACCTCCCGCGCAACTTCTAAGTCAGATTTACCATCAAGATTAATCTCATAAATAGAAGCAATCTGGCTTAGTTTTTCCGGGTCGCTTATTTTATAATCATGGGTATGGCCTTCTGAGGCCAAAAGTAATGTATGCGCGATATCCCTTCCGTGGTCAGAATGCGCAGATGCGCCGGAGGCAATCATCCTTAATAAATTTCTGGCTACAATTGTATCCGAACTTGCGCCGCAAACACCTTTTTGTGCACCTTCGCCAAAGGGATCAATCCGGCACGGGCCCATATTGCAGATACGGCAACAAATCCCCAGTTGCCCAAAGCCACATTGAGGCTGTTGTGAATCATATCTATACCAAGCAGTTTTTATGCCTTGCTTTTCTGCTTCTTCTAACATTTTTTGTGAAGCAGGATCAACGGTTCTTTTATCCGGATTCATTTCACCCTCCTAAACCTTGCCTCTTCTTTTCAATGTATCTTCA
>Ga0315282_10005487_pt1 | contig 21578 bp, 12 predicted proteins | sample YL17G07_20_MG_FD_203693 | JGI IMG/M metagenome (GOLD analysis project Ga0315282, IMG submission 203693) | Sediment microbial communities from Yellowstone Lake, YNP, Wyoming, USA - YL17G07_20 | ecosystem: Environmental > Aquatic > Freshwater > Lake > Sediment | place: USA: Wyoming | collected... | reverse complement strand
TTGCTGCCGGCCGGAATGTTGTAAGAGTCGTCGATCGGCAGGTCGAACTCAAAGCCCGGGATCCCCACGAAGGACTCAGGTGTCACCGTAGGGGGATTCCCAGTATCAAGAAGCACCGTGCTCATAGTCTTCCCCACGGCGAAGGCGCTTATCCTCAGGCGGACATAGAGCCTCGGAGTGGCCTCGGAGCCGGTGGCCCCGAGGTCGCCCTCAGTGTCAAAACGCAGTTGGGCCGTACCGTTGACGTAGCTCCCTTGGGCAGACGGTGAGAACGCAAGGTCGCCGCTTCCGGCCCAGGTGTACTGGTAGGTAGCGAAGAGGCCCGGTTGGTACTCCCACTCCCGCGTCCAGGAGCCGCCGGACTCCCAGTCGCCCCTCGCGTGGCGGAGGATCGAATCGGATGGACTGTAGACATCGAACTGCCTGGGGTTGTAGTGGAATCCCAGATCCCCCGGCTCGTCCCGATAGCCGTGGACATCGAAACGGAATGGTATCAGAAGGGTCATCTTGTCGAACGAGGAGCCCTCTCCCACGTACTCGTAGGTCAGGTTCAGCAACCACAGTGAGAGCGGCGCCGGGTTGCTCGGGTGGCCGTATGCCTTGACGACTACGTTGCCCATGAAGCCGTCTCCTTGAGACGGCATCTCGGCCACGATCTCACACGGTGTCCAGGAGACAAGAGTCAACGGCGCTCCATCGACGGAGACCTCGCGCTTGGTATCATCCCCCGGGTCGTTGCCGAAGCTACCGTAGACATGAAGCAGCGCGCTCTCGTCCGGATGCTCAGGGTCGGGCACCTCGTCCACCTTAGCGAACTCGATGCTCGGCGCGAGCATCCCGACGTCCCCGGTTTGGGCGGGCGTGAACACCAGTGTAGGGGGGTTCTCGGTGGTGGAGCTCGTATCACTATTCCACCCTCTGCCGGTCAGGTCAGAGTAGACCCTCTGGTAGTCGAAGGGCCGCTGCGGCGGGTCGTAGGCGGCATCGGTAGCGTTGCTCCCCAACATACCGTCGAACATGAAGACCGCGGCCCTGGCAGACACTTGGTCCTGTGCTGGACCGGTCCAGCCCGCATAGAGGGACGCCCCACTGTCAAGACAAGCCTGCCGGAAGCCCTCGTTGTTGCTGTAGCAGGCGTCGATGTACACCAAGCTGTTCGAGCCGAAGCTCATGTGGTCCCTCACGAACTTGGGCGTGATCGCGTAGCGCCAGCCCATCTGCCCGATCGACACGAGAGCGCTCATGATGACGATGGAGCCATCATTCAGGTGCTCTCTGTAGAGCGCGTTGCGCTCTACGGTCACTGGCGTCCCGGACAGAAGGCCGTACACGGGCTGCCCCCCGGCCGCGCTCGCGCCTCCGTGACTGCTGATGTAGAAGACATCGTCCCGCCCCTGAACCCGCTCGGTCAGGCCGTCGATCGAGGCGTCCGCCCTGGTATCGCCGTTGACGGTGTACCCGTATGTAGTGAGCCAGCTCTTGAGGGTGCTGGTGGCCACGCTAAAGCCGACGCCTAAGCACTGGAGCAGCCTTGCGTCGCCGTGCGGGAGCCCCTCCCGCAGAATCGACGAGCATGACCGGCGCGCGCCCGCTGGCTCTTCCGTCGACTCGCCTGACGGCGCCGGGGTGTCCACGACGACGATCGTGGTGCCGTCCGACAGTCTTCCCCACGCCGAGCCGTAGTCCGGGAGGCTCCCTGACTCCGCGAACTCCGGTCGGGTCGATAGGAACGCGGCCACGGACGCGATGCTCACCCCCGCTGAAGTTGTGTTGTCCGCGATGGCGCGATCTACCGCAGCGAGCGTGGCGGGGATGTCCGCTGCTCCGGGTTCCGTTCCGGTCGAGCAGCGGCTTAGCAGGAACGGAACGCTGGACCCACCCAAGACCAGCACGACAACCAAGCTCCAGCGTCGCAGGACGCACCGGTGCATGCCACCATCGCCCTTCTGGGGGTACTTCCCGGGGCCCACGGACGCAATGCCAGAGAGCCAACGGCTCGCTTCGTCGGTGCGCGGTTCGCACCTCTGCATCGTGTGCCGGCCGCGACGGGACTCGCATGGTCTCGTCCGGGGCGCCCGCCTCAGTTGGCCCTAACCAGCCACGCCTCCGCCACTTGGGGACCGCGGCCGTGGTGGCCGACGCGCCGCCATTCCAGCTCCAGCAGGCCGTCGGCCATAGCCTCGCGCGGGATCGGGAACTCGAGGACCTGCGGCGGGTCCGGGGTAGGCTGGGGGCCGTGGATGGGGACAGACCCGTTCGCAGTGAGCCTCATCGTGGTCCCAAAGCGTCCGGCGTAGACGACCCGAAGCGTGTAGCACGCGTCCGGGTCCAGGCCCGTGTACCGCAGCCGCAGTGGCGTCTCGTAGAGCGTGGTAGCCTGACAGCGCCAAGAGAGCCGACCCGTCGCCGCGTACTGACCGAAGCTGAAGTCCCCGAACGCGTGGCGAAGGCAGTCTGGATCGTCCTCCCAGCACTCATCCTCCACGAGGTGCGGCTGCCCATCGGCATTGCCGAGATCGTCGTAGTACCCGCCCGGCCCAGGGTCCTCCCACGCGAGCAGGCCCCAGACAGCGGACCGTTGCCTCGCAATCGGGAGCTTGAGCGTCTCGTCGAGACCGGCGGCAAGCCACCGCGCGTTGTTCATCGGCTCATCGAGGTGGTCAAGGACGTTGCCTCGCTCGTCCCGACCGCCGAACTCAACCGACAACTGCAGCCCGATGCTCTCCCGCAGCTCGTGCCCCAGCACCCAGAGCTCCTCGCGCATCCCCCGCACCCTGGCCGGCATCGGCGCACCGAGGGCACGGCGCGCGCGGCCCGCGGCTACGCCGAGCGGCAGCTCACCTGTGACTGCCAGCTCAAGGACGGAACACGCCCGACGCTCGCGTTCCGTGTCACGTCGTGCCTTGAGTTGGACGTAGCGATCGCACAGACTCCGGAAGTAGTGGAGCTTCACCCGCCAGTTCGTGGGGTACGCACCGTGCAGACGCCGCCATGTCGCAAGGGTCTTGGGGATCGATAGGTTGCGGCGAACCACGCCGGCCCAGTTCCGCTCCAGCCCAAGGAGCCCGCCGCTGACCTCTTCCTCAGCGCCAGGTCCAACGAAGGCCCGGCCGTACCGCCGGGTTGCCTCACGAACGCTCATCGTCGGGTCCCAGCCGAGCGCGAGCCAGAGCATCTTGCTCGCGTCGTCGTGGTTCCCGTCGCTGTAGGCAACGAAGCCGTCGCAGTGCCCCGCGAGCCGCCGGAGGATGGCCGCGTGCTGCTCGGGTCGCGGGTTGCAGACCTCGCGCCCTTCGACGAGAGCGAAGGCCTGGTCCCAGTCGTGTACCGGGTACTGGCAGCGGCATGAGTGCGTGATGTCGGGGTAGGCGCGGAGTTGGTACTCGGCTGGCACAGCCTGCCGAGTGTGCTCGATCCTGTCGCGGGTCCACGGCCCATGGACGACGCCACGCAGCCAGTCCGGACGCTTCCGAGCCAGGAACCGGTAGAAGCGGTCGCGCTCAGGCGGTTCAAAGCCCTGGTGACTGACCCACATCCCCGCCTGCGGGTGGGCCGCGTGCAGGGCCGCGGCGACGTCCCCAAGGAGCGGCAGTAGCACATCGACAGGCGTGTCGCCGGGATCGCCGCCGGGGACGAAGACATGGTCGACGTGTGCCATGCTCTCAAAGAGCCGTCGGCGGTTGTCGATGATACGCCGGCGGCCCCCCGGCTCCCTCGGGTCGTGCTCCGTGACCGGGGCCCAGAGCCACACCTGCAGCCCATAGGAGTGCACCAGCTCCGCTATTCGGAGGTTCATCTCCCACTCGCGCCGGGTGCTATCGTCTGCCGAAGCGTCCTGCCCCGGGGGCTGCACTGGCGGGGTGAGCTCCACCGAGTTGCATCCGAACAGTACCAGGTCTCGGATGTACTGCTCAAACTGCTCGACACCCCACGTGTCGAGCGTGTTGTTGACGTCTCGGTAGCCGAGCTGAGCACCTCGTAACGGCATGTGCGGCGCGGAGGCGAACGGCGCGTCTGTCGGCAGCTCCACCCACCCCGGCGTCAGTCGCGCTTCGCGCAGCAGCCAACCGACTCCGAACAGAGCCCCCAGGGCATCGTTCCCCGCGACCACCACATCGGTCGCCCCGCGCGCGCCGATGTGCTGGGCGACGAAGCCCTCCGGTGAAGGCTGCCCGCTCCGACTCACCGGTTCCGCGAGCTGCAGCCCCGGCATAAGGCCCTCGACCTCATCGCGGACGCCGATGACGGTTGTCTGTCCCGCGCGACCTCGCGGTAAGCGGGATGCCACGCTGACGCTGACCCGGACGCCGGCGCGCCGCTCCAACTCGTCCGCGAGCATGCGGCCGGCCTGAAGCACCGGCCCGCCGGCCGCCGGAGGTGTCACGACTGAGATCATGTCGCTACCTCGCTACCGGTTCCAGGACACGCACGGCATCGAGGCTCCAAGATCGTAGCCTCGCACACTGACGAGGGCTGTTCGCACGGCCTCGGGAGCCTGACCCCGCAGAGCCCGTCGACGCGGACGGGCCCGCCTCAAGCGTGAACTCGCCCTCGACGGTCGCGTCTGTGAACGGGCCCGCTGCATCCGGGCGGTCAATGCTCAGCGTCACCTTGGCCAAGTCATGGGCCGCCACTTGGGTGGCCGACCGAGTGTAGCCGAGCCTCCGTTGCCCGTGGGCCTGAGAGGCGAGAACGGGCGCTCCAAGCGTCCCGAACATGATGCCCTTCATGTCGCATCGTCCTCCGGTCGGCGCTCAGAGCGCCCGGGCGGCGCGAAGTCCCTGGCCGCATCGTCTAGCACGAGCACCCAGTCCTGACCATCCCCACTCGTGGGCGGAGTGAACTCGCGCTTGCCGTCAGCGTCGTAGAGCCCGACGCGGCGCGCGCGCCCGGTCCGCGGGTCGTACCACCATGCGACGACCCGGTCGACCTGGAGCCTACCGAGCGCGACTATCACCGGCTTCCCGGTCGGAATGTAGATCATGGCGTACGCGCCATCCTCACCTCGCAGTGCCTCCACGTGGTCGAGCCCAGTGGTGGGGTCGCCCGCCACCAGCGACGGGTCCGGGACACGGCCGAGGAACGGGCGCGACTCACAGAGGGATCGCATGTGTTTCATCTGGAGCGCCCCCGGGGCGTCGAGGGCGTCGCGCCAACTGCCGCGTTGCGCGGGTAGCTCTGCGCGAACTAGCCCCGGCTGCTCGGGCTCGTAGAAGCAGTACACGTCGTTGTGCCCGTACGTGTGGCCGAACGCCCCGGAGAGGACGGCCCAGTAGGCCTTGCGCCGAACCGCGGCGGCGTCCGCGCGCGGCCCATCGGCGCCGTTTCCCATCCACACCCCGTCCGGCGTGTCCTCGTAGATCGGCTCGCCGTCCAGTACGGGCTTGGTTGGCGCCAGCCCGCGATCGTGTGCGATGAGCGCGTGATTCTCCGCCATGCCGTAGGCCTCGCAGTCGATCGTGTGGCCCGACTGGAGCATGTCGAAGTCCAGCCAGGGCGCGTCATGAAAGTCGAGGGATGACGTCCGGGCCGCTCCGGGGTGGATGGTCATGAGCTGCAGGCCGCCGCTCCCCTCGCGTAGCCCGCCCGCAAATGCGTTGAGCACGCCCTTCTGCGCATCGGTGATGGGTAGACGGAAGCCGTTGAAGGAGTCGTACTCGCCGCTCACGATCCACATCACGTTGCTCTTGCCCGCGTAGCGCCGCCCGATCCACTCCCCGAAGCGCCGGGCCTTGGCGGCGTCGCCGCCGAAGGCCTTGCCGTACTCCACACCCCACATTGGAACCAGGGCGATGTAGAGCCCGTGGTCGCGGGACTTGCCGACGAGAAGGTCGATGTTGCGCCAGAACGCCTCGTTCGGCGTGTCCGCATCATCGCCCTCAAAGGGCCTCGCCCCGGCGAAGTCCGTCGCTTCGTAGCCACAATGGACCTGGATCACGTTGAAGCCGTTGGCGGCTCGGCTTTGCATGTACGCATCCGCGTCCTCCGGCGAGGTCACGCGCAGCGACCACGCGGTGTCGCCGAGCCAGAAGAACGCGTCGCCCTCCGGGGTGACAAGGCACCGACCGTCGGCACTCACGCGCAGTCGGGGCATATCCCGCTGCGCCGCGGACCCGGTGGCGCCGGCAACCAGTACGCCCGTCAGCACCGCGCTGAGCGCGGCGTGAACGACCGTGTCTCCCATCTGGACACCTCCCACGAGGCTGAGACGGGGCCTCCGGACGGGCCCCCACGACTAGGCGATTCGCCCTCGCCCGCGGCCAGGCCTGTGGCCTCTGCCCGCCAGGTCTTGCCATCGCCGGTGCCCGGCATTCGCGCCCTCTACGGGTGCGAGCAGCCGAACGCCAGGTCTACGAGGAATGGCTTCGGGCTAACCGGCGACACGTGGACGATGCCGGAGTACGTGTCGAACGGCGGGTGCATGATGGCCCTTGCGTCCAACACCGGCAGGCTCACGTTCTGGTAGCCGAAGTGCTGTCCGGGCACCAGCTCGCGTGGTCCCCGGTTGACGCCCTGCTCCACGGCCACGTCCGCGCGGTTGCCGAGGCGGCCGCTGAAGTACCTCGCCGTCTCCGCCGACACGCCGCGCAGGCAGATGAAGGTCAGGCAGTTGCTGAGTATGCCGGACGCCTCGCGCTCGTCGCCGAACTGACTGACATCCTGCGCCGCAAGGCAGATGCCCACACGGGCCGAACGGGCCACCGAGAGCACCTCGGCATAGTCGATCCGCGTCTTGAGCCGCGGGGCTTCGTCGATGATGAGGTACAGCGGCCGGGCCGTGCGCGCGCCACCGGCGTCGAAGCGGCGGTAGACCTGTGCAAGAAGCTGGGAGATCATGATGCTCGACATGACCTCGGAGGCCCTGGCGTCCGCCAGCGATGCCCCGATCACCAGGAGCGTGGGGCGGCTGCAGATGTCCGCGAGGCCGAAGTCGCTTCTCTCAGTCACCGAGCGGATCTCTTGCGAGCTGAACAGATGAAGGGCGTTCAGGAGCCCACTAACCGCGCGCGATCTCTCATCCGCGCCGAGGCCCACCAGATCGCTGACCTCCGGCCGCAGCCGGCGCGTCTCAGGGTAGTGCTCGAACGCGGCTGCCATGACGGCATCGCTGGCCACCAGCTTGTAGATGGACCTAGGCTGAGCTTCCGGGCCCTGCACGAGCTTCACGATCTCGATGCAGGCACGGAGCCAGCGGCAATCGCGCTCGTGGAAGAACGGCTGGTTGTCGTGAGGGCTGGGTCGACCCAGTATGCTCTGGACCGCGGCCTGTCTGCCTCTCTCGTCCGCGACTCCGTCGAGCCAGTTCCAGCTCATGGACCGCGCCGGATCGGAGATGCTCCAGTACCACCACCGCGCGCCCATCTGCAGGGCCGACCGCGAGAGACGGTCGGCCAGGTCGCCCTTCACGTCGATCGTGACCGCGCTAGCGCCGCTCGAGAGAATCCCTTCGATCCATGGGATGACGACACTCTCGGTCTTGCCGGAGCCCGGGGGACCGATCACGGCGCAGTTTCGCTCAAGCATCTCCGGCGGAAGGTAGACGTTCGCGCCCGGTTGCCCGGATGGTCTCAGGTAGCGCCCGAGCCGCAGCCCGCCCTGGAGAAGCGGAGCGATCTCCCGTTCGACGGCAACACCGCGATAGTCGAAGTGGTCGCCCACTTGCCCCGGGAGCGGCGCCGCGTCGCCCGGTGACAGCACCCGCTCCCGGGCCCCGGGACGCCGGAAGGCGGCCCTCAGTCCGGGGCTGTTCCGCCACAGCTCCGAACAGAGCCGCACGAACAGGGCCAGCAGGTTGGCGACGCCTCTGACACAGCCTCCGAACACCCGGGCAGCCCGCTCGGGGCCCAGGAAGTAGGCCAGCGCAACGAACGCGAGCACGCCCAGCGCGATCGTGCTGCACACCAGGTCCCTCAACGGCCGCCGTCCTTCCGGGCAGTGGGTGTCGAGCCTTGTCCCTCTCGGGTGGGAAAAGCGTCACCGATCGTCTCGGTGGTTGTCGCGCTCGCGGAGCCTTCGCTCGACGTCCTCCTCGCGTCTGCGCAGTTCCTCCTGCGCCTGGAGGCGCTGCAGAATGTCCTCTTCGCGCTTGCGGAGCTCCTCCAGCTCCTCGACGTGCCTGAGGATGGCCTCCTCGCGTTCGTGAAGCTCCCTCTCCGGCACCATGCTCGCCCGCACCTCAGCGTCGTGCTCCCGGAGTCTGTCCAGTTCCGGAGCACGCTCGGGGGCGTCGTCCTGCCGCCTCCTGAGCTCCTCGATGCGCCTGAGGATGTCCTCCTCCCGCCTCCTAAGCTCCTCCGCGGCCCTTCGGCGTTCCGCCTCGTCATCCGGCTCCATTCGGTCCACCTCCACACGCCGCTCTACATGCCGGCAGGCACAGCCGCCCCGTCCGCGCGGAACAGGAAGACACACCTACCCAGCGCGATCTCGTCGCCGTCAACGATGGGAGTGGCGCGGCTCACGCGCACGAACTCACGACACCCCTTGGGCCTGACACAGGTGCCTCTTGCTGAGCCGAGGTCCAGTACCCGCCAACCCGCGATGGGCTCCCACCAGATCCCGGCGTGCCGGCGAGAAACACTCCGTCCGTCCGGCAGGCCGCCAAGATCGATGTCGACCGGCTCCATCGCAGGGTCGTGCCTGCCGACCACAGCTCGTCCCACGATGGGGAACCCGCCCCGCGGCGCGTCCCGGTCCGCCCTCGGGACGAGGCGAGCCGTAGGCGCCGCGGGCTCAGGCTGTGACCCCGGGGCGGCGGGGGTCCAAGACGACGCGAAGATGTCGGGCCTATCCGCGCGGGCCCGACCCGCCGGCCCATCGCCTGCCGCCCGCTGTCCGGCATCGGGTCCCGCGCATTCGGAAGCGAAGATGTCCGGGCCCCGGGGAGCGGCGACGACGCTTCGGCCACACTTCAGACATGCCTTCGCGCCGGGACGCAGGGCTGTCCCGCAATCCGGACATCGATCAGGTGCCACGCGCTTCTCACCTCCCGGCCAAGCCGCCGACCGGCACGAGTGCTACGGTGCGCCCGACGCCGTACCACATGCCGAAGCACACCAGCGCCCCGCCGACCAGCGGAACGCAGCCGGCCCCGCGAAGCACACCGGGGAGTACGACCGCGGCGACGATCACCGCCACACCGAGACCGATCAGGCGGTGAGCGCGCTCGCCCAAGGCAGGCCGCAGGATGAAACCGAAACCCACCAAGAGGATGGCCAGTGCGACAAGGGGCACGAGAAGCCCCAGCATGGCGGCGACCGCCGCCTGCCACAGCGCACCCTCGGCCATTGCCACAGCGATCGCCGTCACCAGCACCGCCCCCAGCACGAGCAACATGCGCAGGAGGAGCCGCTGCTTGTCTGTGCTCGGCGCCGATCCGTCCACCCGACGGGCGCTCCCCAGCATCAGGCCCAGCAAGCCCGCGATCAGGTTCACGACAATGGCGAGCAGCGCGCCCATCACGCCCGGCTCGCCTTCTCCGGGCTTGGTTTCCCCTGGCGGAGCGGCGCCGCCCGAGCCGGGCGTAACAGATGCCTCGGCGTAAGATGCCGATACCGTGTACCAGATCGCCTCATCGGGCTTCTCGTACCAGTGCGCGTAATCGAAGACCCCCAACCCGTGGGCTGACATCCGGCCGGTGTCGCCGAATGGCACCGGCGTCAGCCGGATCGCCGAGTCCCCTTGCGCGCCCGGCGGCCGCTGGATCGTCTCCGATCTCGGGACGGCTACATGCAGCGGGGGCGGCACCTCACTTGCATGAGCCTGGGCCACAGAAGGCACGAACCCGATGTCGTAGGGGCCATACTGCAGGCTCACTCCGCCCTTGATCTGGTAGCCCGCGGACCGGCTCGCGGCAGGCTCGTTGAGCACGAGTTCCTCGCTGTGCCACTCATCGGCAACAAGCCGCTTGTCCACGAAGTCGCGCACCAGAGTCACGCACCGGGTGCCTCCCGCCGCCTCCTCGGCCTCTGCGATCAAGCCCTCGGGTGGGTTGGCGAGCGTGATCTCGGCCGGAATCTGGATCGCTAGAACGGCTCGGTCGAAGCTGTTTCGCACGGTCACCGTGCCCGACTCCATCTGGCATGGCATGGACCTGTTCCGCCACCGCAGAGTGACTACGCGTCGGCCGCCGGCGCCGGGCTTGTGGTCGATGGCGATCTCCGCCGACGACACGGCCAGGCGGCCGAGAGCCGACCCGGCCCCGACGTAGTCCGTGGCCGTGGCACGCCAGAAAGGAGCCGGGTAGCGTTCGGCCGGGTTGGTCGTGGGGGCGGCGGTCTCCTCGGGATAGTGGTACTTGGCCGCCACCGCTACCATGGCCAAGCTGAACAAGGTGGTGGCCGCCGCATAGAGGGTCTCGCCGCTGCTGGGCTGGCTGGGGGTCCAGGTGTAGCTGGTGCCCAGCCTCAACGGCGTGTCGCCGAAGCTCTGCTCGGTGACAAACAACTCGAGTTGCCTGGTGTTGGGCGATGCGGTGACTGTCTGTGGAGCTGTAGTCGGCTTCAGTATCTCAGCCTCGACCCGCCACATCCGATCCGAAGTGGACTGGTCGACGGGCGCGGAGAGGCTGTACAGGTAGCTCCCGGCTTCCCCCGCAGCGAGGGGCAGGTCGCTCTCGTGGTACCACCTCGGACGGTCGTCCGGGTCGATGAACCTCAGCCTGAGCCGGTAGCCGATGGCCTCGCGCCCCCCGGTGTTCGTGACTTCCACCAGCAGCAGGACTCCCTGGGTCGCCATGTAGGCGAGCCCCGAGCTCCTCGGCGGCGGCCAACGCGAGCGTAGTGCCTCGGGCGAGCACATCGCCGGCACGCGGTTGACACAGAGCGTCGTGATAACCAGGTTCTCGGCCGGAGGCACGCGGTCGGGCAATGGCCCCGCGCCTCCGCCAGCGGGCTGAGCCGGCGCACGGGCGCAGGTCGCCGCGGCGAGGATGATCCCCACAAGCCGAGCGAACTTGCGCACCCGCCGTTCCGACATCCGCTACTACCTCACTCCACAGCGATGAGCAGGGCCGTGACGTCGTCCTCAGCTTCGCCCGTCGCCGCCGCGTCCACGAGAGCCCGGCACTGCCGCGCTATGTCCTCTCCGGTCCTCAGGGCTTGGAGCAGCTCCGCACCGTCCACTGAGCCCCAGAAGCCGTCCGTGCACAGCAGCAGTCTATCTCCCGGAGCCAAGTCCACCGGCCTTACGTCGGGGAGCGCCTCGCCCTCGCACCCGAGGTAGCGCGTGAGGCTGTTGCGGCCCGGGTGATGCACGGCCTCTTCGCAGGTGATGTCACCACTCTCGACCAGCAGAGCCGCCACCGTGTGGTCCGCTGTCAGACGGTCCATGCAGCCGTCGCGCACTAGGTAGGCCCGGCTGTCGCCGACGTTCGCCACGATTGCGGACGTATCGCCCACCAGCCATACCAGCACGACCGTGGTACCGGTCTCGCGGCGCCTCTGCAACCTGTGGGTTCGCGCGTAAAGGCACTCGCTGGCGCTCCGTATGGCGGTGCGGACCGCCTCCTCCGGCATGGACCCGTGGCCGGCCCCTGACCGCAGCAGCTCCGGCAGCCACCCCACAACGAGGCTGGCGGCGCGAGCGCCGCCAGCCAGGCCACCCATTCCATCGCACACCACATACAGTCCCTGCTCCGGCCAAGCGCCCCAACGGTCCTGGCACTCATCCCGCGAGCGTCCACGGCGGCTCTCGGCGGCGTGGGTGACGGCGAGCACTAGATCGCCTCCTCCAGCGCTTGCCGAAGCGCTCCGGCCGTCTTGTACCCTATCTCCGGCCGGTCGTGGAGGGCGTGGTCGATAACCTCGGCGAGTCGGGGCGGGATCTTGGGATTGCGATGCCTGATAGGCACGGGGTCCGACTGCAGCACCGCCTGCCACGGGTCCTTGCTTCGCGGGAAGTCCCGGGGCACGTCCCCGGTCAACATGCAGTAGAGGCACGCGGCCATGGCCCATACATCCACCTCGGGCTTGGCGAACTTGAAGTTCACGACCTGCTGCCTCGGCATGAACAGGGGCGTTCCGGCGGCGGCTCCGCTGCGGGTCTGCCCGCTCAGGCCGGCTGTGTCGAACGCCTTCGCGAGCCCGTAGTCCCCCACCTTGGCGAGCCGTTGGGCCCCTGTTCCCGACAGGAACAGGTTGTGCGGCTTCAGATCCCGGTGGACGAGGCCGCGACCTGTGCCGTAGCTGCCGTCCTGGAGCCGCACGTAGGGCACCTCGGCCTGGTGGGCGTACTCCAGGCCGATCAGCGCCTGGAGGATGAGGAACAGCGCCTCGTCGACCGACACCGTGCCCCCACGCCGCTCCATCAGGTCGACCACGCTGCCGCTGTCGCAGAACTCGAGGGTGAAGTAGAAGGTCCCCTGCCAGCATCCCGCGTCCAGCAAGCGTACGACGTTCGGGTGGTTGAGCGCCCTCGTGTTCTCCACCTCGCGTAGGAACATGGCGACGGCAGCGTCGTCGGCGGCCACCTGTGGCAGCATGACCTTGAGCGCAACCTGCTCGCTCGTCTGATCGCAGCGAGCAAGGTAGACGGCACCCATGCCCCCGCGTCCCAGTTCCCTAACGATGGTGTAGGTGAGGCCGCTCGGCTCTCCGCCGGGCGCGCGAGCCTGCTTGGCCGCCCGGGCGGCATCGCGGGCGAGGTCGTCCGGCCGGGCCCTGCAGGCGGCGCATAGAACGACGCCCCGTCTGCCCTCTGCCACCTCGCCCGACACGTCCTTGCCGCAGTGGGCGCAAAGCCTAGGCCCGGAGAGCGCCCGGGCTGCGGGGCGGCCGGAGTCACCCGCCGCGCCGGGCTGTGGGACAGGCACCTCGACCCGGAAGACCGTGTCGCCGACCCGAAGCTCGTCGCCATCCTTGAGATCGTGTTCGGGGAACGCCACTCCCGCGACATCCTCGGGCCTCTGATGGCTCTCCCGCTGGCCGATCTTGCCGCCGTTCACGAAGGTGCCGTTGAGGCTGCCGAAGTCCCGCACCCGGACGTCCGGCGGGTTAATGTCGAGGAGGCAGTGGTGGCGCGACACCGTCCGGTGCGCTTCGTCGTTCGGCAAGCTCGGGTGACAGTCGTCGGCGCGCCCCAGGATGCAGCACGTCCTCTCATCGAACGTGAACTGCCGACCCGCCGCCGGGCCGCGGACCACTCTCAGCGTCACGATGCCTGACAAGGTCGGCCTCCCTTCCTACTTCACAGCAGATGGCCGCAGTGGGTGTCGATGTGGTCCAGGAACGCCTTCAGACTGGCCCTGCCGGTGGCCGCGTACTGCTCGCGGAGAATGGGCACTGCCGATCTGGCGTCAGCCTGGGCCGCGCGCTCGTCGCCAAGCGCCATCATCACGAGGGCCCTGGCCCCGACTGCCCTGCCCAGATCGGGCTTGGCCGCAGTGCCGCCCTTCGCGATGACGTGTGACAAGGCCTCGATCGCGTACGTCGCGTGGGGGAGGGCCTCGGACGACCGGTCAGCCAGCCACAGCAACAACGCGAGCTCCAGGTGCAACGCGCCCGAGCGCTGTGAGCCCGCTAGCCGGCGGTCCAGCACCACGAGGCCAGCCGAAAAGGTCTGGATCCCATCCCCCTGTCGGCCGGCGTCGAACAGCGCCGTGCCGAGGCTGGCGTACCCGTCGGCGAGCTCGACGACAAGCTCTGTACGGCCATGTCTGCGCACCAGATCCTGTAGCATCGCGACCGAGACCTGAGCTGACTCGATGGCCGGTCCGTGACTCTTGAGGCGGCGCAGCGCCACGCCCTTGCACGACCAAGCCTGCGCCAACTGGAACCGAGCGATGGCCTCGCCCTGCGTGTCGACGACGTGACCCAGAGCCTTGATCGCCCAGTCCAGGTGCGACTGGGCTTCCTCGTTGTGGTCCAGCATGTGGTACCGGCTGCCATTGGCGAGGTGTTGAACAGCTAGTGCGTAGAGAAAGTCGACTCGGCCGCGCTCGTAGACTAGCCATCTGAACAGTTGGACCGCGGACTGAGAGGCTTCGATTGCATTGGAGATGGAGTTGCCCGAGAAGAGGGACTGCGCTCTGGCCGAGTGCAGGTATGCCAGGCCGGCGGCCGCCTCGTCCGAGGGCTGTGCACCGATGGCCTGGTGCATCCACGGAATGGCTGCCGCAACGATCCGCAGTGCCTCCATGTTCCGGCCTTCCGCGTTCAGAGCCAAGGCCTGCGCGTGCCAGGCCCTGGCTAGCTGGGGTGGCAGGTCTGCTGTTGGAGCCTGCGCGGCAAGTTGCGACAGGACGGACACAGCTCGTCCCGCCGCTTCGATGGCGACATCGTAGGGCCCTTGGTACCTGGCCGCGGTAGCCTGGGCAGTGCGTGCAAGGGCGAGCTGCCTCAGTAGCTCCGCTCGTCCCTCGCTGACGAGCCGTTCAAGCAGCCTCGTGGCTTGTTCGTGCATAGCGAGGCACCCCGGCACGTCCTGCAGGGCGTAGTGGATGTTGCCCTTCTCCGTGCAGAGCCGGGCTAGCTGAGGCTCCAGATCCCGTCCCTGACGCACGAGCGTGGACAGCAGGTTGTGGGCGGTCTCGTAGGCCGACAAGTCGGCGATCTCCTGCGCGCGCTTGGAGCCCGAGTAGTCGGGCAGTATGGCCTCGATGTCGGACGCGTCGCGACCGGCCTCTCGGAGCGCGAGCTCCAGCCACTCGCGCGGGTGCCGCCAGGTGTCGTTCATGATGGTTCGGCGCTCGTACCTGCCGAGCGCCCATTCCTCGCGAGCCAGCACCGCCGGCCGCTCGCGGTCGTGGGCCACTCCCGTCTCGCACTCATACGCGCGCCGCAACGCGTCCGCTACGTCGTTCATGCTCTCATACCGCGACTCGGGTGACCATTCGAGGCAGCGGCGCAGAACGGCGGCCACGGAGTCCGGCAACGGCAGGCGACCGCCCCCCTCGGTGGCGTATGCCCCGAGGGCGTCCGGCGCGGCCGTGCCGTAGCCCCACGTCACCTCACCCGTGAACATCTCAAGCACCGATACGGCCCAGCTCCACTGGTCCGACCGGCGGGACAGCCGCTGCCCCTCTGCCTGCTCCGGTGAGCAGTAGGCCGGCGTTAAGCCACCGAAGCTCACGAGCACGCTCCCCCCGGCCACGACCGTCTCCGTACCGCCCGCGCCGAGCGGCACCACCGCCTGCCCGGCCTCTGCCCTTGCGCGGGCACGGCTCAGCCCGAAGTCAGCGACCTTGGCGATGCCGTCCTCAGCCATCAGAACATTGCCGGGCTTCACGTCCTGATGGACGAGGCCCAGCTCATGCGCCTGATGAAGCCCCCATGCGAACTGGATCGCTACGTCCAGCACGCTCTCGAGCGTCGCCAGGCGACCGTCAGCAATCCACGATGAAAGCGAACCACCGGCGAGGTAATCCGCGAAGATGACTACCTCATCGCCCTCCGTGCGGAAGAAGCAGCAAGCCGCGAGGTTGGGGTGCTCCGGCAGGTCGACCCACGTCTGAAGCTCGGCCATGAAGCTCCGCCGGCTCGCATCGTCGCGTGTGCGGGCCCGCTTAACCGCGAACTCGATGGTCGGATCGTCGATGTGGACGACTCGGTAGACGATGCCCATGCCGCCCTCGCCGAGCTTGCCCTCTACCCGGTAGTCCTCAAGGACCGTCTCGCCGATCTCCCAGGGGGTAACGGGTCGGGGCTGCTTCGACGCAGCAACGCGGCTCAGCACGCCGCCAGGCGCCGGCGACGCAGGGATGTTGATGTTGGTGCCGCACCTGGGGCAGCTCACAGAGCGACCAGCCAGGCTCGCGTCCACCGACCCTGTGTAGTCGCAACCAGCGCTCGGGCACCTGATCGCTACTAGCGGCACCCGTGCTCACCCCCTCACTGCCCCAAGTGCTGGGACACGGCGTTGAGCATCTGCCTCAAGTCCTCGCGTCCCGCCCTGCGGACCTCCTCTTGAAGTGCCTGGACGGCCGGCGCAGCGGCCGCGTAGGCCTGTTCCATGTGGCCACAGGCGGCCTCAAGTAAGGCGCACATTCCGAGCGTGTGGGCGTAGTCGGCCCTTAGGTGGTCGCGGCCCGGCAGCAGACCAAGGTACGCCTTCAACGCGGCTGCCGCGTGCTGCAGCGCCTCCGGGTGCTCAGCGAGTTCCCAGAGAACCCTAGCGCAGGCGTGGTGGCTCTGCGCGGTCACCAACTGGCCGTCGGGCCGGCGGTGTAGGATGCGTATCGCGCGGCGGTAGGCGTCCGCGGCGCCCGTGCGATCGCCTGTCTGCTTCGAGATGTCACCAACCTGAGAGCTGCATATCCCAAGCTCAGCAACGAGGTCGGAGCGCCCCTTAGCGAACACTAGCCGGCCGAACTCGCGCTCTGCGGCCAGCACCGCCTGCCGGGCGTCTTCGGTACGGCCTCGCGCGAGGAGCACCACAGCGATCTGCATCCTGACACGTGGCGCGCTTGCGGCGATATCGTCTCTCCCCTCGTCAACAACCAGCCCATCGTAGACGTTGGCGGCCCACTGCAGCGAGTCCACGGCGGCGTCTAGCTGTCCCTGCGACTTCAGCCAGATCCCGTAGTTGTTGTGCGCTTCCGCGAGGATGAACAGCAGATCCCGCCGCCCTCGGTTGTAGACAAGCTCGGTCAGAATGGAGATTGTGCGGCGCATGGCGTCAGCGGCTGCCATGCTCTGCCCGCCGGAGAGCTTGGCGTTCGCCAGGAAGTGCCATGTTCCGGCCACGGCTGCGGCCAGGCTCTCGGTCGGATGCGCGGCGAGCGCCTGCTCCCCCCAACTGGCGGTCTGTTCAAGGGCGCGCATCGCCTCGGCGCCCTTCCCCTGCAACAAGAGTGCGAGGCATCGCACCGCCCGAGCCCTCACCAGACTCGCGGACAGGTCGTGGTGTGCGCCGCGGTTCACGAGTTCCGTCAGGAGACCTATCGCGCGGTCGCCAGCCTGGACCGCGACCGCGTCCGGCCTCGGGTAGATGTGAGACCAGGCCTGGTGGTGGTACGCGTCCGCGAGGCGAGGGCGCAGTTCGGTTCGGCCTTCGCCCATCACGAGGCGCTCGAGCAGGCCTACCGCTTGGCCGTGCATCGCCTTGGCCCCTGGCAGGTCCTCCAGCCTTTGGTGCACCATTCCCTTCTCGGTGCAGAGCTCCGCCAGAGCCGGTTCGAGATCGCGACCCCGTACCACGAGGCTGCCGAAGAGCCCGTGGGCGGTCTCGTAGGCAATGAGATCGGCGACCGCTTGCGCTTGCCTCGACCCCGAGCAGTCGGGCAACAGCGACTCCGCTTCTGCCGGGTCGCGACCGGACTCCACGAGCGCCTTCTCGATCCACTCACGTGGGGGGCGCCAGGTGGCCATGTACATCGTCCGCCGATCGAGCCGCCCCTGAGCCCACTCGTCTCGACCGACGCAGCGCGGCACCTCCCGCTCGTAGGTTCGACCTGTTGCCTGTCGGCAGACGTCCAGCAACTCGTTAGCTGTGTCGGCCATCGTCTCGTAGCGCGCCTCCACCGCCCGCTGCAAACAGCGTCGCAACACCGTGGCAACAGCATCGGGCATCGGCAGCCTGCCTCCGCCGTCGATCACGTATGCCTCGAGCGCGTCCGGGGCGGCTGTGCCGTACCTCCAGGTTACTCCGCCCGTGAACATCTCCAGAACCGACACCGCCCAGCTCCACTCGTCCGACCGACGAGACAGCCGCTGCCCCTCCGCCTGCTCGGGCGAGCAGTAGGCCGGCGTCAGCCCACCGAAGCTCACAAGGACGCTCCCGCCGGCCGCAACGGTCTCTGTGCCCCCGGCCCCGAGCGGCACCACCGCCTGCCCGGCTTCGGCCCGCGCCCGGGCACGGCTAAGCCCGAAGTCCGCCACCTTAGCGATGCCGTCCTCAGTCATCAGGACATTGCCCGGCTTTACATCCTGATGGACGAGTCCCAATTCGTGCGCCTGGTGCAAGCCCCAAGCGAACTGGATCGCTACATCCAGCGCGCTCTCGAGTGTCGCAATGCGACCATCCGCGATCCACGATGACAGCGCCCCGCCCGCGAGGTACTCGGCGAAGATCACCACCTCGTCCGCCTCGGTACGGAAGAAGCGGCAGGCAGCGAGGTTCGGGTGCGGCGGTAGATCGATCCACGTCTGGAGTTCGGCGAGGAACGTCCGTCGGCTCGCCTCGTCCCGCGTCCGGGTCCTCTTGACGGCAAACCGGATGGAAGGCTCATCGAGGTGGGACACCAGGTAGACGGCGCCCATGCCGCCCTCGCCGAGTTTGGATTCTACGCGGTACTCGCCCAGTACCTCTTCGCCGCCGACCCACGACCGAGTCGCGGCAGCTCCGCCGCTCATGCTGCCCCCTGACACTCCGTGCTCAACCCACTGCGAAGCGCGCCGCCCCGTCCTCCACCGTTCCCCTGACGAGGTCGCCGCAACCGGCCTGCCCCGCGATCAGGAACTTCGCGAGCGGCTCGGTCACCAGCCGGGAGAACGCGCGCTCCATCGCTCTCGCGCCATAGGCCTGGCTGTAGCCCTCGGACATGAGCAGCTCGACACAGGAGTCGTCCAGCACGAGGGTCACGCCCCGAGAGTCGAGCTGCTCTTGCAGCCTCGCGAGGATCTTGCCCACGATCCCACGGACTGCCTCGGGGGACAGTGAATCGAAGCAGACGATTCGCTGTATGCGGTTCACCAGCTCGGGCGGCATCGCGTCCTCGACCGCCCGGGTGACCCTGGCCCGATTGCGGGCCCGCTCCTGCTCCTGATCCACCGGCCCAATGCTGAGGCCGATCGGCCTGGCGTCGTGGGCGCCCGCGCCGAGGTTGCTGGTCATGATGATGGTGGTCTCGGCGAACGACACGACACGGCCATGCGAGTCGGTGAGCCGTCCGTCGTCGAACACCTGCAGGAACAGCTTGTGCACATCCGGGTGGGCCTTCTCGATCTCATCAAGCAGGACGACGGAGTACGGGCGCGTGCGCACCGCGGACGTGAGCTGTCCCTCCTCGTCATGTCCGATGTAGCCGGGCGGCGCGCCGATAAGCCGGGAGACAGTGGGCCTCTCCGCGTACTCCGACATGTCGATGCGGATGAGACTGTCCTCGGTGCCGAACAGGAACTCAGCAAGCGCCTTCGCAAGCTCGGTCTTGCCCGTCCCAGTCGGGCCCGCGAAAAGGAGAACCCCCTTCGGCCTGTTCGGTGGTGTCAGTCCTGCCCGCGCGGACCGAACGACCTCGCACAGGGTCGCCACCGCGTCGTCCTGTCCTCGGACACGGGCTTGCAGGGCGGCTTCCATCTCCAGCAGCCGGCGCGCCTCGTCGGCAGTCAGCATCTCAAGCGGCACCTTGCACCGCCGAGCGATGACCGCGGCGATGTCCTCACGGTCGATCTGAGCCTGCGCCGATGCCGCGCTGAGGGTGCCGAGCCGGCCTCGGGAACAGGCCTCGTCGATGACGTCCAGTGCCTTGTCGGGCAGGCGGAGATCGGTCATGTACCTCACAGTAAGGTCCACGGCGGCGGCCACCGCTTCCGCGGTGATCGCGAGTCCATGGTGGCTCTCCAGGCTCGGTAGCAGGCCGATGATGATCTCAACCGCCTCCGCGCGCGATGGCTCCTCGACCCAGATGACCTGGAACCTCCGCTGCAGCGCCGCGTCCTTCTCGATCGATCGCCGGTACTCTTTGGTGGTCGTGGCGCCGATCAGGCTTATGTCGCCCCTTGCCAGAGCCGGCTTCAGTATGTTCGAGATAGCCTGCGCGCTGTTCGACTCGGGGCTGGCCATGGTGTGGATCTCATCTATGAAGAGCACCAGGTCGGGGTGCCGTGCCTCGTCCAGCACCGCCTTTAGCCGCTCCTCCAGGTCGCCGCGTTGGCCCGCGCCGGCGACGAGGTCGCTCACCATCAGCTCGACAATGCGTAGGCCGCGCAGCTCCTCGCGCACGGTATCGGACGCGATTCGCTGGGCGAACGCCTCGACCACGCACGTCTTGCCGACACCGGGCTCGCCCACAAGGATCGCGTTGTTGCGGCGCTGCTGGAGTAGCACCTGACCCAAGCGCCGCACTTCCTCCTTCCGGCCGATGACCCGTCCGAGCCTGCCCTCGCGCGCAAGGCGAGTGAGGTCGCGACCCATTGCGTCGAGGGTCGGGGTGGGCGCCCCCTCTCGTCCGGGCGGTCGGTTGGCAGGCACGCCGACCAGGTCGGCTCCGGGGCTGAGGGCTGCCACGATGTCGGCGCAGTCGACGTGCTGCTCACCCAGCACGCCCGACACGTTAGCGTCGGGGCGCTCACACAGCGCCCACAGCAGGTGGGCCGGGGTGGCCGTGGGCGCTGCGGCTTCGGTCGCCAGCGCCCTCGCGCGATCGCAGGCGGCCCTCGCGGCCGTGGATCGGTGGATGGAGTCGCGAGCGGGCGCGTCGCCACGTCCAAGCCGTACCCGTAGACCCCGCCTGAGCGCCACCGGATCGGCTCCGGCGGAGTGTAGCGCCGCTGCGACAGCCGCGAGCTCCGACGCCACCTCGCGGCTCTGAGCGTCGGTGCACTCACACCCGGCAGCCGTGGCGAGTTGCGGGACAGGAGTGTCGCAGGCCTTGGCGAGTGCGATCAGGAAGTGGCCGGGCGCGATCTCGCCGTGCGCGGCGCCGGACGCCTCCCGAGCGGCCACTCGCCACACAAGCTCAAAGCCAAGTGACAGCTCCGGCACCGGCACGCCCCCTGGCGGGCGTCACGAGCCGGCCGCGCGCCGGGATTCCCGGCGGCACTCGGAGATGCGGGCAACCATCTCGACGCCCTACAACACATGCATCGGCGAGACCCACACGCGTCGGCCTCAGCCTCGTCGGTGTGCTCACTTCCGCGGTGACGGGCGCCTACCTGCGGAGGCGACACCGGGAATCCCCTCAGTGGCCAGGTGGGAAGTGAGGCGGGACTTGGGCAACCTGCGCAGTTGGGCGTGCTCCCCGCTCAGAGGGAAGTGCGTCGTGGATGGGCAGGAATGAGCGACTGCGCTCAGTGCCTGGTCTGGTAGGCGCGTCTAGCCGTCGCGGAGCGCGGTGAAGCCGTTCGCCGTCATCCACGAAAGAAACCGCCTCGCGCAACGGTCGAGGTTGGCCTCGCCCCCTCCGCCTCGGAGCGGCGAGCACATCTCGTAGGCCACCGTGCCGTCGAAGCCGCCGTCGCGCAGGGCTCCCAGGAACCCGGCGTAGTCGATGAACCCCTCCCCCATCGGCACGGCGCGTATCACGTCCGCCTGGCGCTCGTAGTTAACGAGAGAGGGCACGTAGCGGAAGCGCGGCCGCCGCACGTAGTCGGCCACGGTGGTCTGAACAACGTGGGGTGCCATCGTGCGCGCCGCGGCGACTAGGTCCACGCCTTGCAGAGCGGGCGACCATGCGTCGAACATCGCCTTGCAGTTGGGCTCGTCCACATCGGTGAGGAGGTCGAGTACGCTCTCGTAGTGGCCGGCGATGTCGTGGTGGTTCTGCACGCCAATGGTGACGCCAAAGCCCGAGGCGCGGCGGGCGCACTCCTTGACGGCCTGCACGCACCATCCCCACTGGAGGTCGTAGGAAACCCCCTCGCGCTCGAACCCGGTGAAGATGCGCACGAGGCTGCCGCCCAGGTCGCGCGCCAGGCGCGCCAGCT
>Ga0315282_10005486_pt1 | contig 21578 bp, 28 predicted proteins | sample YL17G07_20_MG_FD_203693 | JGI IMG/M metagenome (GOLD analysis project Ga0315282, IMG submission 203693) | Sediment microbial communities from Yellowstone Lake, YNP, Wyoming, USA - YL17G07_20 | ecosystem: Environmental > Aquatic > Freshwater > Lake > Sediment | place: USA: Wyoming | collected... | reverse complement strand
GTTACTACAGTGTTGGGCGCGAGAGCAAAGGAGTTCCTAATGTTAGAGGATGAGGCCAAAGCCATGAGCGACAAGGTTTACGTGGCAACTGATGACGGTTCCAAGGGCTACACGGGTTTAGACTTCTTGAAAGAGATGCTTGAGAAGGAAAAGTTTGACCGCTGCGTCGCCATGGGGCCAGTTGTCATGATGAAGACCGTGAGCGAGATAACGAAGCCTTTCGGTATTCCAACGATCGTGACTTTGACGCCCATAATGGTTGATGGCATGGGTATGTGCGGCGTTTGCCGAGTCACGGTTGGCGGAAAAATGCTGTTCGGCTGCATTGACGGCCCAGAGTTTGATGGTCATCAGGTGGATTTCGAGGGGCTGGTTAAACGCCAGCGTATGTTCCTTCCAGAGGAACGTTTAACCTCTGTTCTATGGGAGATTGGAGGCTGCGCCTGTGGCAGAAAGTAAACCCAAACCGAAGATCAAGAAAGAAGCCGTGCAGATGCCTAAGCAAGAGCCTAAGGTGCGCGCTAAAAACTTTAACGAAGTTGCCTTGGGCTACGCTGAGGAGCAAGCGTTGGAAGAGGCTAATCGTTGCTTGCAATGTGTGAAACCTCAGTGCGTGCAAGGCTGCCCTGTAGAGATTGACATTCCAGCTTTTATTAAATGTATGAGAGAAGGGCGATATGCTGAGGGTATTGCGGAGATAAAGAAGAAGAACGCGTTGCCTGCTGTTTGTGGCCGCGTGTGCCCGCAAGAAGAGCAGTGCCAAGTGCGATGCGTTCTTGGAAAGATCGGTGAACCAGTTAGCATCGGCCGTTTGGAAAGGTTTCTGGCTGATTGGGAGCGTGGGCGTGGTTTTACGCTTCCTGAGAAGGCTCCGCCTACAGGGGAGAAAGTGGCGGTTGTCGGTGCTGGTCCTGCGGGGCTTACGGTTGCGGCTGATTTGGCGAAGCTTGGGCATGATGTGGTGATGTTTGAGGCGCTTCACTTGCCCGGGGGCGTTCTGGTTTATGGTATTCCTGAGTTCCGTTTGCCCAAGAGCATTGTTCGGGCTGAAGTGGATTACATTGAAAAGTTAGGTGTTGACCTGCGGTTGGGCTATCTTGTGGGCAGGACGCACACGATTCCCGAGTTATTGAAGAATGGCATTGACGCCGTGTTTATTGGCAGTGGTGCGGGTTTGCCTCAGTTTATGGGGCTTCCAGGCGAGAACTTGGGCGGCATCTACTCGGCTAACGAGTTCCTCATTCGAGTTAACTTGATGAAGGCTTACGCGTTTCCGGAGTACGACACGCCTATACGCGTCGGCAAGCACGTTGTGGTCATCGGCGGCGGCAACGTTGCCATGGACTCTGCACGTTCCGCGTTGCGCTTAGGCGCTGAGGAGGTTTGCATTGTCTATCGTCGTTCACGGGAAGAGTTGCCCGCGAGGAAAGAGGAGATCGAGAACGCTGAGGAAGAAGGCATAATATGCAAGTTCCTTGCCGCGCCGACACGTTTCATCGGCGACGAGAAAGGCTGGGTTAAAGCCATGGAGTGCATCTGCATGGAGCTTGGGCCGCCAGACCAGTCGGGACGACGCAGACCCGTTCCAATCAAAGGCTCAGAGTTCACTATGGACACGGACACGGTTATTGTGGCGATTGGGCGGACGCCTAACCCGATTATCCAGCGGACTACCGAGGGCTTAGTGGTAACCAAGTGGGGCACCATCGTGGCGGATGAGAATGGCAAAACGAGCTTAGAAGGCGTTTACGCTGGCGGCGACATAGTCACAGGCGAAGCCACAGTCATCAGCGCTATGGGCGCAGGCAAAAAAGCAGCCAAAGCCATACACGAATATCTAATGAATAAGAAATAATGGTGCTTATCTGCTCGCAGAGGTTATACCCCCTTATGTATAGATTGAACTTTTGGTTAGCTTTTCAAGTGATGCACCAAAAATCCTGCTTTGCAGTGCTTTGTGTTGCGCTTGTGAAAAGTGTTATTACTTCTTTTGTTGCCTAATAGTGAAAAGGTCGAGTTTCTTATGTCTATGGAGGAGAAACCTTGGTTTCGGTTTTGGCCCGCCGACGTGCCTAAAAACATGAAATATCCCGCCGTTCCCCTTCAGGGGGTTCTTAGAAAAACCGCGGAAGAGCATCCTGAAAAAACAGCGATAACGTATTTTGAAGGGGAAATCACTTATGGAGAATTAGACGCGCTTTCAGACCAGTTTGCCGCGGCACTCGCTTCTCTAGGCGTAAAGAAAGGCGACAGAGTCGCGATTTTTCTGCCCAACATTCCACAGTTCGTAATCGCTTATTTTGGCACTCTCAAGACTGGCGCCGTTTTAACAGCCATAAGCCCATTACACAGGGAACGCGAAGTGGAATATCAACTAAGCGACTCTGAAGCCGAAACCATAATCGCATTAGACTCGCTTTATCCAGTCGTGGAGAAAGTCTGGCCGAAAACCAAGCTAAAACACGCTATAGTCACCAGTTTGGAAGAGTACGCGTCTAAAGCCGCCGTTTCATCCAGCAAGCTCGAGCAGAAACCAAACGTTTATTCTTTCCAAGAACTGCTAAAGGAAAGCACAGAGAAGCCTCCGAAAGTGAGCATCAACCCGAAAGAGGATTTGGCGGCGCTTCAGTACACGGGCGGAACCACAGGCACCGCCAAAGGCGCCATGCTAACTCATATGAATTTGGTTTCGAACACGGTTATGTTCGCTGCTTGGATAAAAGGCGCCACGGCAAAAGAAACGTTCCTAACCGCCTTGCAGCTTTTTCACATTTACGGCATGACCACAAGCATGAACGTGCCCATCCACTTAGCAGCGAAAATGGTCATGCTTCCCCGCTTCGACCCAGTAACGGCTTTAGAAAGCATCCAAAAGCACAACGTCACGGTTTTCTGCGGCGTCCCCACCATGTACGCGATTCTGTTGGCTAATCCAGAATTGGGCAAGTTCAACTTAACCTCAATACGCGTCTGCATCTCAGGCGCCTCACCGCTTCCGCCGCAAGTGCAGAAAAAATTCACGGCAATAACAGGCGGATTCCTCGCCGAAGGCTATGGGTTAACAGAAGCTTCGCCAGTCACCCACTGCAACCCAGTGGACAGAACAATGTGCACAGTGCGATTAGGCTCAATTGGCTTGCCCCTACCAGACACAGATGCAAAAATATTTGGCATAGAAACAGGCGAAAAACCGCTTAAACCCGGCGAAACAGGAGAACTCGCCGTCAAAGGACCACAAGTAATGAAGGGATACTGGAAAAAACCCGAAGAAACAGCTAATGTCCTACGCGATGGTTGGCTCTACACGGGCGACATTGGAAAAATGGACGAGAACGGCTATTTCTACATCACCGACAGAAAAAAGGACCTTATAAAATACAAGGATTACAGCGTTTACCCCAGAGAAATCGAAGACCTGCTCTATGAGCATCCAGCGGTAAAGCTCTGCGCAGTCGTAGGCAAACCAGACCCGATAGTGGGCGAGATCCCGAAGGCCTTCGTAGTGCTGAAAGAAGGCGCCAAAACCACAGAAGAAGAAATCACGGAATTCGTCAAAGAGAAAGTTGCCCCCTACAAGGCAATAAGAGAAGTTGAATTCAGAAAGGAATTACCCATAAGCTCGGTTGGCAAGGTCCTCAGACGAGTGCTTCAAGAAGAAGAGAAAAGAAAAGTAGCACATTGTCGAAATGTATAAGAGAAATACGTCCTTTCTGAATTAGAGATGGCTCACCATTGCGCGTCAGAATCAACGTTACGGGCATAGTTCAAGGCGTCGGTTTTCGCCCCTTCATTTACCGCATAGCCGTGAAAAATGGCTTAACAGGCTACGTGCGCAACAGGGGCGACGCAGGAGTAGAAATCCTAATAGAGGGCAAGGAACAGCGCATTCAAAACTTTCTGCACGACTTGCAAGAGAAGAAAACGCCCCTAGCCCAAATCCACGACATAATCACAACAACGCTTCGGGGCAAAAACGAACACGAAAAATTCACTATCTACAAAAGCTCCGAAGAAACCGCGCTTTCGGGCTCCGTTATACCGCCCGACATAGCCATATGTAACGAGTGCCTAACGGAACTCAGAGACCCAAAAGACCCAAGATACGAGTATTTCTTCATCACCTGCACCAACTGCGGCCCACGCTTCACCATAATCGAAAGGCTTCCTTACGACCGCGAAAACACCACGATGCACGAGTTTCCCATGTGCAGCTTCTGCCAACGAGAGTACAGTGACCCACTTAACAGGCGGTTTCACGCCCAAACAGTGGCGTGCCCAAAATGCGGCCCGAAGGCGTACTTGACAACGCCGAACGGCGAGCTAATCTCGCACAAAGACCCAGTGCGCGAAGCAGGAAGATTAATCTCTGAAGGTTTTATACTCGCCATTAAAGGCTACGGCGGCTTCCACGTCGCCGCATCCGCAACCAAAGAAAAACCGTTAATGGCACTTCGAAAAGCGAAGCACAGGCGAACGAAACCCTTCGCCATCATGGCGCGAAGTCTAGAAGCCGCAAAAACTTTTGCAGAAGTAACCGCGAAAGAAGAAGAGCTGCTCACTTCTTACGCACGCCCCATAGTGCTACTGAACAAAAATAGCAAGTTCAGTCTTTCACCGCTAGTCGCTCCAGACTTGCACAACGTCGGCGTCATGCTGCCCTACACGGGGTTGCACTACATGCTCTTCGACCACGTGGGCGATGAAGCTTTTGTGATGACGAGCGCGAACCCGCCCAATCAGCCCATCGTGAAGGACAATGACGAAGCCCTGAAAACGCTGGGCGACACTGTGGACTATTTCCTTTTTCACAACCGCAAAATAGCCTACCGATGCGACGACTCAGTAACGCGCGTCCACGGCAACCACTTAGCTTCCATAAGGCGAAGCAGAGGTTACGCGCCCGCGCCCATAATACTCAAAGAAAAAACGAAACGCTGCGTAGTAGGCTTAGGCGGAGAACTGAACAACACTTCATGCGTTCTGCTTGAGAACAAAGCCTTCCTCTCCCAGCACATAGGCGACGTGGAAAACGTCGAAACAAAGGCTTTCCTCCAAGAAGCCACAAACCACCTCATCCGCCTAACAAACAGCCACGTAGACGCCATAGCCTGCGACCTGCATCCGAAATTCACCACAACAAACCTCGCCCAAGAACTGGCAGAAAAAAACGGTTGGCAACTAATCCCAGTGCAGCACCATCACGCGCATATTGCGGCATTGATGATGGAACATGCAGTGGACGAGATGGTGGGCATAGCGTGCGACGGCTACGGCTACGGCATCAACGGCGAAGCATGGGGCGGCGAAATCCTGCTCTGCACTCGTGAATCAGCGGACTTCAAGCGCTTAGCCCATCTTGAACCGCAACCATTACTCGGCGGGGACGCGGCAAGCCGCTATCCCCTGCGCATGGCGGCGGGAATACTTAACAAAAAAGTAAACGTTGAAGACTGGCTTCTCCATAATAGTCGGCATTTGCCTTACGGCGAAACCGAAGCAAAACTGATGCTTCACCAGCTCAGAAAAGCCAGTGGCATCGTTGAAACCACAAGTTGTGGCAGGGTCTTAGACGCAGTTGCCGCTGTGCTAGGCTTATGCTACGAGCGCACTTACGAGGGCGAACCAGCCATGAAACTCGAATCCGCCGCCATAAAACGCAAAGACGCACTGAAAATGAAGCCCATAATAAACAGAGACGCGTTAGACACGACGCAGATGCTTTCGGCGATTTTTGAAAACCGTGATAACGCACTAAAGGCGGACTTGGCTTATTCCGCGCATGCTTATTTAGCCAAGGGTTTGGCTTCGCTAGCCGTAGAAAAGGCGCTGGAAAGCGGCGTCAAATTTGTCGGTTTTTCGGGTGGTGCTGCCTGTAACGAGATATTGGCATCGCTTATGCGAGAGATTGTGGAGGCTGCTGGTCTGCGTTTTCTGGTCCACGAGGCTGTTCCTGCGGGTGACGGCGGGCTTTCTTTTGGTCAAGCTGTTGTAGGTGGCTTTTTCCAATTTTAAACCATAACCATTTTATTGCCGTTTATTCCTCGGTTTAGGGTTGACCACGAATGTGTTTGGCGATTCCAGCTCGTGTCATGCGCGTCAACGGCGACAAAGCCCAAGTGGACTTCGGAGAAGGCGTCCTTCGAGAGGTTAATGTGACGCTTGTAGAGGCCAAAGTGGGCGATTATGTTTTGGTGCACGCGGGCTACGCCATTCAAACAGTAGACGAAAAGGACGCCTTAGAGACTATAGGTTTGTGGAACGAGATTCTCGCGGCTGAAAAAGAATAAACTGGCAAGTTGAAAATAGGAATGACTGAAAAACTCAGGTTTAGAGACCCGGAACTAGCAAAGAGTATAGCACAAAAAATTCATGAATTAACGCCAAAAGAAAAAGTCGTCAAAATTTGCCATGTCTGCGGTACACACGAGTGGACGATTACGCATTATGGCTTACGCAGCCTCTTGCCTTCGAATGTTGAGGTTATCGCTGGACCAGGCTGTCCCGTTTGTATAGTGCCTGCTTCAGAAGTTGATGAAGCCGTTGAATTAGCAATGAAGGGAATGTCCCTTACGTGTTTTGGCGATGTTCTCCGCGTTCCAGGCTCGCGCATGTCGCTTTTAGACGCCAAAGCCAAAGGCGCCGACATCCGAATCGTTTACAGCGTAAGTGATGCCGTCAAAATGGCTGAAAACGAGGCGAACAAAAAGTTCGTCTTTTTCGCAGTGGGTTTTGAAACAACAGCACCTTCCACAGCCGTTGAAATCTCGCAGAAACCGCCCAAAAACCTAAGCTTTTTAATCTCGCATCGTGTGGTTCCGCCAGCTATGGAATTGCTCGCAAACATGGAAGACCTTAACCTGAACGGGTTCATCGCGCCGGGCCACGTCAGCACCATAATAGGGCTTAGACCCTATGAGGTTTTTCCCCGAAAGTATAGCATGCCAACTGTTGTGGCTGGCTTTGAACCGCTGGATGTGCTTTTCGCTGTTTACATGATAATCAAGCAGTTGAGCGAGAATAAGCCCAGACTAGAAAATGAGTACACGCGTGCTGTGCGCTGGGACGGCAACGTCAAAGCGCAGAAGCTCATCCGAGAGGTTTTTGATGTTAAAGATGGCAAGTGGCGAGGGCTAGGCACCATTCCCTCTTCTACGCTGAAGCTCAAGAAACAATACGTCGCTTATGATGCCGAACTGAAATATAACGTTAAAGTTGAAGAGGGAATAGACTTGCAGCCAGGTTGCAGATGTCACTTGGTGATTATCGGCAAGATCAAGCCTATTGAATGCCCGCTGTTCATGAATGCTTGCACTCCGCAGAATCCAGTGGGCGCTTGCATGGTCAGCATGGAAGGCACCTGCAGAGTATGGGCAAAAACAGTCAGCAATATTTCCGCTTAGTCAGTCACTGACAAGCGTTGCCCTCGGGTTTTTTGGTCAGGTGCCAAGTTTCCAACAACAATTTGATTCGTATCTGGCACGGGATTATCTTTAGCAGATTCTTGGAACAGGATCGCCTATGGGTCTTGCGATTATTCGTTTGCCTCCCACAAGCGTCTGCATAGCCACGCCGCTAAACTCTTTTGTAACTTCGCCGATGATCTCCGCGTTTTTGCCCTCGTTCGTTTCCTTCAAGAACTTCAGAACTTGTTCCGCCTTCGCTGCTATTGTGCCTATTATTATTTTTCCTTCGTTTCCAACTTCAAACGGGTCTAAGCCTAACATTTCGCACGCAGCCCGCACATCCTCCCTGATGGGAACCCTGTCCTCGTGAATCAGTATGCCCACTTTCGATTTTTCGCTAAACTCGTTCAGGGCGTCGGCTAAACCGCCTCTGGTGGGGTCTTTCATGGCTACTACTCCGCCAACTTCACCAAGCATGCGCTGAATCATACGGTTTAGGGGTTTAACGTCAGATTTTATTTCGCTTCCGAACGTTAGCCCTTGTTGGGCTGAAAGGACCGCTAAACCGTGGTCGCCTATGGTTCCAGACAGTATTATCTTGTCGCCAACGCTTAGGTTAGAGTCAAGAACCCAGCGCGTCGCAAAATCACTTTTGTATTGCTTGATGATTTTCAGGTTGTTTTCTAGCGCTGTTGTTCTTCTGCCGATCCCCGACACGTTTATCACGCAACCGCCTAGGCTGCCCTTTTCCACAACCTTCGTGTCTCCAGTGACTATGCCCACGTTCGCCTCAGCACATGTCCGTTTCATGCTAGCCAAAATTCTCTCGAAGTCAGATAGGGCTAGGCCTTCTTCCAGAATGAAGCCGCACGCCAAAGCGTATGGTTCAGCACCTAAAACTGCAATGTCGTTGACTGTTCCAGAAATAGCTAAGCGTCCGATGTCTCCGCCTGGAAAGAATATGGGCTTAACCGCGTGGGAATCACTTTTAAAAACCACATCATCCACAACGGCCGCGTCGTCTAAGGCTTCAAGCGGGACCTCAGCGTTGCTTGAACCTCCGAAATACTTCACAACGTAGTTTTTAACCAAGTCGTGCATGACGGTGCCGCCAGCGCCGTGCAGCATGGTTATGTGACCGTTCTTTTCCTTCATATCGGCTCGATCCTCGCGTTTTCAACTGCAATAGGTAACATTAAAAGTGGAACATAAACACATCGTAGAAAACTTACGAAAAGCATCCATCAGCCTCACGCGTCTAAAATTCGCTCGGTTCGTGTTTAAAATTGCTGTGTGTGCAGTGTTTATGTGATTCAATTCAGTTTAAAAATCGATTGCGCTATGGAAAGCCATATAAATCGCCATTACGCTGTTGAATTGCACAATCGGAGAGATATGTAGTGCCAAAATGGGGATACTCCATAATCGCAGAAGAACTGGACCCTGAAAAGACAGCGAAAGCAAGCGGTCGAGAAGTTAGGGTATCCCATAAACATGCCCGAGAAGTGTGCAGAACAATCAAAGGCATGATGCTTACTAACGCAAAAGCGTACTTAAGAGACGTTATGGACAAAAAGAAACCGGTTCCCCTCAGAAGATACAGAAAGAAGGTTGGCCACCGCCGCGGGTTAGAGAAAGCTTTCGCGGGAAGATACCCAATAAAAGCAGCCCAGAAAGTACTGAACGTAATTGAAGGGGCAGAAGCAAACGCTGAAAATAAAGGCTTGGACGTAGACAGACTCCGCATATTTCACGCTGCTGCCTATCCAGGAACTAAAATTAAACGATTCACGCCGAGAGCCCACGGCAGGTCTTCACCAAAATATGACACGCTGACGCATATCGAGATTGTTTTAGACGAAAAACCTGGACAAGGAGAAGAGTTTTAATGTCCATTGTTAAGCGGTTTATAACAGAATCCATTAAAAAGGCGGAAATTGACGAGTTTTTGCAGAAAAAACTTGAACGTGCTGGCTACGGCGGGGTGAGCCTTTCAAAAACCCCGTTGGGAACTCACGTGGTAATTTATGCCATGCGTCCTGGCTTGGTCATAGGGCGTGGTGGAGAAACAATAAAAGACCTTGCCACCGTTTTAGAGGAGAACTTTAAAGTTTCAAATCCGCAGATTTCTGTTTCCGAAATCGAGGTCCCTGAATTGAACGCTTTTGTGGTTGCGTCTCGTGTCGCTTCAGCACTGCAAAGAGGCGTTCATTTCAGGCGCGCTGGTTTTTGGGCTCTGAACCAAGTTATGGATGCAGGGGCCTTAGGCGCGGAAATTGTAATCAGCGGCAAGTTGCGAACCGAAAGAGCAAGGTTCGAAAAGTTCCGAGCGGGCTACTTCCCAAGATGCGGCGAACCCGCATTGAAGTATACGCGAAAAGCTGAGGTTCACGTTCAGCTTAAACCTGGCATTATTGGGGTGAGAGTCAAGCTGATGCCTCCAGACGCTCAGTTTCCAGACAAAATCCAAATAGTTGTTGCGGAACCGCCGGCACCTGAAGAAAAAACAGAAGAGGTGCCTGAAGAAAAAGCTGAAGAAACGGGCAAAAGTGAGGAGGCAACCGCGTAAATGCCCATAGTAAGGCTTAAAGAAATCAACGGCATGTCTTCTGAAGAACGAACTAAGAAGCTCTCTGAATTAAGGGCAGAACTATCCAGACTGAGAACCATGATCAGCGCAGGCGGTGCCGTGGAGAATCCCGCCAGAATAAGGGAACTGCGCAAGACCATCGCTCAAATACTGACAATAGAGAATGAGCATAAACTGGAACTTAGAAAGACAGAAGCAAAGGCAGCGAAGAAAGCACCGAAAACAAAGGAGAAAAAGAAGAAATGAAGGTAACCCCAGACATCATACGCGGCGAATTCATCGGCGCTGAAGGAAAAATCACCAAAAGCCGACATTCAGGTTATGTTGGAATATCCGGCGAAGTAATTAACGAAACAAAAAACACTTTTACGATCCTGCATGCAGGAAAGGCGAAAAGCGTAATAAAAGACTCAGCTGTTTTTCACTTCAAGTTTTCCGATGGAACGATTGTCGAAATCGACGGCAAACTTCTAGTAGGAAGGTCTGAAGATCGCCTCAAAAAAAGCGTAAAGAGGTTATGGTGATGTCTCTAACTTTTAAGAAACCTAAGAAATCTTGTGATGACAAGAATTGTCCATTCCATGGAACGCTCCCGGTAAGAGGGCGCATATTAGACGGCGTCGTCGTCACTGCAAAAATGGATAAGACTGTTGTTGTGGAACGCGAATACCTTCAATTCTCGCCTAAATTTGTGAGGTATGAGCGAAGACGTAGTCACATTCCGTCGCACAATCCGCCGTGCATAGACGCAAAAGAAGGCGAACGAGTAAGAATAGCTGAATGTCGCCCCCTCAGCAAGACAGTCGCTTTCGTTGTTGTGGAGAAACTGGAGGCGAAGTAAAATGGCGGCGAAGGCAAAACAAAGGGCGCTAATTGCAAAGGGAATGCTTGCACACGGACAAAAAATTTCAAGAGGCCTTTTGGCAGGCTCGGCTCTGAGGTGCACCGATAACACTGGAGCGCGACAGTTGCGCTTGATCCAAGCTATGGGCTATAAGGGTCGATTGAGGCGTTATCCGTCCGCCACGGTGGGCGACAAGGTGACCGTTTCTGTCAGGCAAGGAACGCCCGACATGAGGAAGAAGATTTTCCAAGCGGTGATTGTAAGACAGAAGAAGGCTTACAGAAGAATTGACGGCGTCTGGATTCAATTCGAAGATAATGCAGCAGTGATAATAACTCCTGATGGCGAAATGAAAGGCTCAGAAATCCGCGGACCAGTAGCCAGAGAGGCTGCTGAAAGATGGCCACGAATAGCGAGCGCCTCCAGCATAATAATATAGGTGAAGATACATGCAAGCAACAAGACCTGTTAAAGATCCGAGAAAACAGCGAAAACTGCTTTATAATGCGCCTGCTCATCTGCGCCATAAACTTATGGCGGCTCCTCTCTCACCACAACTTATCGCGTCAAAAGGCGCCAAAACTCTTCCAGTCAGAAAAGGCGACACCGTCCGCATAATGCGCGGAGACCATAAAGGATTCGAAGGAAAAATCTCACGAGTGGACCTGAAAAACTACAGAATCTATGTTGAAGGCTTAACGCGCGAGAAGGTTGACGGAACAGCCATATTTGTTTCAGTGCATCCCTCGAAGGTTATGATAAAAAACCTGAATCTTGATGACAAATGGCGAAAAGCAATCGTTGAAAGAAAGGAGGAACTGCCTAAAAAAGAAGAGAAAGTAGAGAAAGCAGTGGAGAAACCTCCAAAAAAGGCCGAAAAAGCTGAAAAAGTTACGAGGAAACCTCCGGCAAAGGCTGCGGAAGTAGAAGAAGAAAAAGAAGCAAAAGAAGTGAAAGAAGTAGTAGAAGAAAGACCTGTTGAGATGAAGGAAAAAGTCGTCGAAGCAAAAGTCGCCATTGAAGAGAAACCTAAGGAGATGAAACTGAAAGTTAAACCAACAAAGGCGCCAACAAAGGCACAGAAGAAGCCAAAAGCTAGAAAGAAAATGGTGCGGAAAAAACCTGCTGCGAAAAAGAAAAAAGAGGAGAAACCAACAGAAGAAGAAAAACCAGCCAAAAAGGAAGAGAAGCCGAAAGCGGCGAAGAAAACACGCGCTAAACGTAAAACCGCCTCAGAAAAAGAAGGAGGAACGTAGGTGGGCAAGAAAGGAAAAACAGGAAGGCTAAAGCGTAAACCTGCGCCGAGGTTCTGGTCTATTCACAGGAAAGAATTTTCGTGGGTAGTGAAACCTTCATCTGGGCCTCACTCTCTTGAAAATTGTTTACCTCTGTCGCTAGTTCTTCGCGACATTCTTGGAGTAGCCAAAACTAGGAAAGAGGCCAAGATGATAATTTCGCAGGGTAAGGTTTACGTTGATGGAAAAGTCAGGCGGAAAGATGATTTCCCTGTTGGCTTGATGGATGTAATTTCAATACCTGATTTGAACAAGTTCTTCAGGATAATGCCCTTCCAGAAGGGTCTATTTCTCAATCCAGTCAGTAAAAAAGAAACAAGTTTTAAACTGTGCAGGGTGGAAGACAAAACCACAGTCAAGAACGGATGCGTGCAAATTGCTCTCCATGACGGCTCGAACATACTCGTAAAAGTGGCGGACCGCAAAAAACCGCAAGAAATCATCTATGAAACCTTTGACATATTGAAGCTAAGTCTTCCTGAAAAACAAGTAATTGACCACCTAAAAACCAAGGAAGGCAATTTAGCCGTTATAACGGGTGGAAAGAACATTGGAAAACAAGGTAGAATAATCGAAATTGAAAAGGCCGAAGCAAAGAAACACAGAAACGCCCTTGCAGTGATCGAAGACGAAAAGGGCAATCGCTATCAAACAATTTTAGACTTCGTTTTTTCAATAGGTAAAACTCAATCTCTCATATCATCACCGGAGGCGACTTCCACTGTCTGAGGATACGATGCTTAAGAAGTGGGAAGAGCAGCCCATGCTTAAACCCAGAATCGAGAAGGTCGTCGTCAACCTTAACGTTGGAAAATCAGGCGAACCGCTGGAAAAAGCTTCTAAAGTGTTGAAGGAGTTGACAAATCAGACGCCCGTTAAGAAAAAAGCCAAGAAAACCATAAGAGACTTTGGGATAAGGCAAGGTGAGCCAATAGCGTGTGTTGTGACGCTGAGAAAACAGAGGGCAATTGATTTTCTGAAGAAAGTTCTGCCCGTTGTTGATAATAAAATCTCTCGCTCGTCTTTTGACAAGCAAGGAAATTTCGCTTTCGGCATAAAGGAACACATCGAAATAGCGGGTGTAAAGTACGACCCCGATGTGGGCATCTTCGGCATGGATGTCTGTGTCTCCATGAGCCGCCATGGATATCGCGTGAAAAACCGAAGAAAAGAGAAAGCGCACATAGGTTCCAAGCATGTTTTAACGCCCGAAGAGGCGATTGTTTTTGCCAAGCACACTTTAGGAGTTGAGATCGTATAAAACAGGAGAAGGATGTATGGCTAAACAGAAGTTGAAGAAAGTAAGAAAGTACGGAAAAGGAGCAAGGCCTTGCGTTAGATGCGGCTCTTATGGACCCGTTATCCGACGTTACAATTTATATTTGTGTAGGCATTGTTTTAGAGAGGCAGCCGTGAAACTTGGGTTTAAAAAATATGAGTAACGAGGTAGCACGATGGACACGCTGACGAATGGCTTGATAACCATCATAAACAACGAGATGCGCAACAAGCGCGAATGCATAATTAGCCCCGCCTCTAAACTTCTAGGCAGAGTATTAAGGATAATGCAGTTGAACGGTTACATCGGCGAGTTCGAGTTTATTGATGATGGCCGCTCTGGAAAGTTCAAAATTCAACTTTTGGGAAGAATAAACAAGTGCGGCGCTGTCAAACCCCGCTTTGCCGTCAGAGTTGACGAGTTCGAAGATTGGGAGAAGAAATTCCTGCCGTCAAGAGACGTGGGAATAATGGTGGTTTCAACTTCTAAAGGCGTGCTAGCCCACAGGGAAGCTGAAGAAAAGAACATCGGAGGCAGATTGTTAGCCTTCGTTTATTAGCAAGGTGTTTTTTGATGCGGCTGCCCGAAATCTCCAGAATAATTCAAGTTCCCGATGGTGTAGACGTGAGTCTTACAGGAAGGAAAGTCACAGTTAAAGGCGACAAAGGCACTCTGACGCGTGACTTTTCTTACGTTCCAATATCAATTGGTGTTAACGGGAAAACAATTCGCGTTTGGGCTGAATGGCCTCGTAAAAAAGAAGCCTCTCTCGTAGGCACAATACACTCTCACATTCAAAACATGATTAGTGGCGTCCAAAAGGGCTTTTCGTGCAAGCTCAAAATCGTGTTCTCTCACTTTCCGATTTCAGTCAAGGTTCAAGGCAAAACAGTTTTGATTGAGAACTTCACTGGCGAAAGGAGAGCACGAAAGGCGAAGATACTCGGTGACGTTCAGGTTAAAGTCCAAAGCGAAGACATAGTTGTTCAAGGTTTAAACTTAGAAGATGTAAGTCAAACCGCCGCAAACATTGAACAAGCCACGAAAGTGAAGAAGAAAGACCCACGCGTTTTCTTGGACGGCATATACGTGTACGAGCGAAACGAGGGAATGGATTAAATGGCAGAAAGAAAAGCATCCCTCTCGCGAAAAGCACTAAAAGCGAGAAAACGCGCCAAAAAGAAGAAACCCGAATTTGCCAGACACGAAAGCTGGCGATACATAAAATTGAAAGAAAACTGGCGCAGACCCCGCGGTTTAGACAACAAGATGAGGCGGAAAATCAAGGGGTGGCCGCCCACAGTCAGCGTCGGGTATAAAGGGCCAAAAGTTGCCAGAGGGCTTCACCCGTCTGGGTACAAGGAATTTTTAGTGCATAACGCGAAAGAAATATCCGCAATTGATCCGAAAACTCAAGCTGCCCGAATCGCCCACACGGTTGGCAAGAAAAAGCGGGCGCAGATCATAGCCGCAGCTAAAAAACGCAAAGTCTTCATTTTAAATGTCAAAGTAACCAAGGAGCCAGCTGAAAAAGAAAAGGAGAAACCAGAGGAAGCAGAGGAAAAGCCAGCAGAGGAGCAGAAGAAACCAGTGGAAAAAGTGGAGAAACCAAAAAGAACGCGGAAAAGGACTAAAACTGAGAAAGGAGCTGAAAAACAATGACTAATCTTAGTAATCAAAGGCGTTTGGCAGCGCAAATACTGAAAGTTGGGCAAAATCGAGTGTGGATTGACCCTGAACGAATGGACGATGTTGAAACAGCCATAACCCGAGAGGAAGTTAAAAAGCTGATCCATGAAAAAGTCATCAAATCTTCACCGGAAAAAGGCGTAAGCCGAGCCCGAGCAAAAACAATTCAGGGAAAGAAACGAAAGGGAAGGCGTAAAGGTCCAGGCAGCCACGGCGGAAGTGGGTACGCGAAAATTTCCAAGAAAGAGGCATGGATGAGCAAAATCCGATCCCTGAGGAAAAGGCTTCGCGAGTTGAAAGCAAGCAGAGTTATCACAGAAACCACCTACAGTCAATTGTACAGGATGGTCGGTAGCGGAAGATTTGAGTCGGTTGCAGACTTGGAGCGCTATTTGAAGGCGCATGATCTTTGGAGGAAACGTTGATGGCAAAAAATTCTCGTTATCGCGTTCCACCGCGCCGCAGAAGAGAAGGAAAAACTGATTATCAAGCGCGGAAGGCTTTGGTTCTTTCTGGAAAACCGCGGCTTGTAACTCGTAGCACGCTCAAGAACGTTACTGCTCAAATAATCGTCGCCAAACCTCTCGGCGATGAAGTTTTGGCTGCAGCGCACAGCAGGGAGTTGAAGAAAAAGTACGGGTGGAAAGCTCCAACTGGTAATGTTCCAGCAGCCTACCTTACGGGTCTTCTTTGCGGATTAAAAGCCAAAGCCAAAGGAGTGAGCGAGGCTATTCTGGATATAGGATTGGTTGCACCGACAAAAGGTTCAAAGCTCTTTGCCGCATTAAGCGGGGTTTTAGACGCTGGTATAGATGTTCCTCACGACGAAGAGAAAATAGTTAAAGAAAGAATAAAAGGGGAACACATCGCTAAGTACGGAAAGAGTTTGGGAGCTGGTTCTGAGGGTTATTCTGCCAAGTTTTCAAAGTATTTGGGGCAGAAACTTTCTCCTGAAAAGCTTCCCGAGCATTTTGCGAAAGTCAAGGCTGATGTTGTTGGTTCGTTTAAGAAGGGTGATAAGAAAGCATGAGCGTTGAGCAGAGAGCAGCAGCAAGGTTGGATGAATGGGTTCCTAAAACGCGTTTAGGTAAAATGATTCAAGAGGGCAAGATAACGTCTGTTGATGAAGTTTTTTTAAGCGGCTTGAAAATCTCTGAGCCTCAGATTGTTGACGCGTTAATTCCAGACCTTCAGGAAGAAGTTATAAATGTTAACTTGGTTCAGAAGCAAACGGACGCTGGTGAAAAGTCAAGGTTTAAGGCTATTGTCGCCGTGGGAAACAGGGACGGCTACATAGGTTTAGGTGCTGGAAAGGCAAGTCAGGTTCGAACAGCGATAGAGAAAGCCGCTGTGGCAGCGCGTTTGAACATTGTTCCCGTTAAACGCGGATGTGGAAGTTGGGAGTGTGGTTGCGGGAAGCCTCACTCAGTGCCATTCCAAGTTGAAGGAAAATGTGGCGGTGTGAGAGTGGTTATTGTTCCTGGGCCAAGAGGCTTGGGGCTTGTGGCTAGTGAGGTTGCGAAGGTGATTTTGGGTTTGGCGGGCGTGAAGGATTTGTGGATGAGAAGTTATGGTTCAACGCGGACTGTTCCGTCTTTTGCTTTTGCGGTTTTTGATGCGTTGAAGAAGACGTATAAACTCATAACTCAAGCAGACTGGGTGAGGTAGTTGACTGGAAAGGCTGATGAGTGCAAGTGTATTGCTGTTGTGAGGGTTCGTGGGTCAATCAGCGCTCAGCGTGAGGCTAGGGAAACTCTTGATATGCTTCGCTTGGCTAGGACTAATCATGCGGTGTTGGTTGATAATCGTCCAGCGTTTGTGGGTATGCTGAAGCGTGTGCGGAATTATGTTACGTGGGGAGAAGTTTCACCTGAAACTGTGGCGTTGTTGCTGCAGAAGCGGGGAAGACTTGCTGGCAACAAGAAGTTGACGGATGAGTATGCTCAGAAAATCGGCTACAAATCGTTAGGCGAGTTGGCGGAGGCTGTAGCAAGCTGCAAAGTGGAGCATCGGAAACTGCCAGATATGCAGCCCATTTTCAAATTGCACCCGCCAACCAAAGGCTTCAAGGGGAAAACCAAGAAGAGCTACGGTGCAGGCGGCGAAGCAGGCTATCGAGGCGAAGGAATCAACGAACTCATAAAACGCATGGTTTAGCTTTATTGCTGCTAAAAGTGTAGAATTACTAAAAATACCATCCTAATGCACTACTACCACTCTCTCAGATTAAATTTGACTGCTCTATCTTTCTCTAAAAAACAATACACCGAGAGAGCGTAGTTTCTCCGCTCACGAATTCATTATAATATCATTTTGTTGCATGCTTAAAGAATATGTTTTCTCAACTAAAAAACGTAGAGGGCAAGGGGCTAGAGAAAACGATAGGAGCCTACCCAGCCAAAGTTCACTCAGCATTTCAGTCCTATATAAAAGGGGGCTATAGTCTGCACCGAGCACAAAACTCCACAGGAGGTGAACCACAGAAAAACATTCCCATATTTGCGATACATTTTAAAGTTACAATTGAAATTGCCATTGTATCCAGGCGAAGCAAACTTGAGCACTAAATGGCGCAGAAGCAAAAAATACCTAAAGTGGCTAGACCTAAAGGGTTCAGAAAAAACCAGCGCCAGAGGACGCTCCAAATTCCCACGTGTTGAAAACATGCGAACCGTAAGAGGCATGTACCCCCAGAAATACCGCTTTTCCCAAAGCCATGAAAAAAGAAAATGGAAAGAACCCAAACCTCTCATCGACATCTTCCAAGAAAAAAGCTGGATAACCATAGTCGCCGAAATCGCAGGCTTTAATAAGGAAACCCTAAAAATAGATGTGAAAGACCAGAAACTAACCTTATCTGCCAAAGCCAAAGACCGCAGATACTATAAAAGTTTAAATTTACCGAAAGTAGTCATCCCAAACGTCATGTACACCACGTACAAAAACGGCGTGCTCGAAATCAAACTGAAAAAAGCTGAAAAAGAAGAAACCATAAAACAAAGAAGCTGATTAGAAGATGCCTCACAAACTGAGAAAAACCAGAAAAATGCGTGGCTCCAGAACCCAGGGCTACGGCAGAGTAGGCCAGCACAGAGACTCCGGTTCGAAAGGGCATCGGAAAGTCGGCCGTCACAAACACCTGTGGAGCTACGTTACAACATACGAGCCAGATTACTTCGGCAAAAACGGGTTTACTTCGCCCCAAAGCCTCAAGCGTAAAGAGAACGTTATAAACGTTGCAAAACTTGACGAAATATCCGCCAAATTCTCGGTTGAAAAGGAAAAAGGCAAACTATACATAGACCTAACGAGCCTAGGCTACTCCAAACTTCTCGGCACGGGCCAAACTTCAAAAGCGTTAATCGTGAATGTACCCTCTTGTTCCAAGTCTGCAGCCGAAAAGATAAAGGAAGCAGGCGGGCAAGTCTTAACTGCGTCTCAAAAACATGGAGAGTAACGATTAATCCATGGCCGGAAGATTCTTAAGCCTTTTCAAACCCGTCGGAAGAATATTACCTGAAATAAAGGTTCCTGAACGCAAGGTCAGTTTTAACGAGAAAATTTTCTGGACCGCGCTGGTCCTAATTGTTTATCTAGTCATGTCCGAGATTCCTCTTTACGGAATTCCCGGGACTGTACAAGACCAGTTTGCCGCATTGAGAGTAATTTTCGCTTCAAGCCGCGGCACCCTTATGGAGCTTGGAATAGGCCCAATAGTCACGGCAGGACTAGTACTGCAGTTGTTAGCAGGCTCCGCCATTATACAATGCGACATGTCAAACGCTGAAGACAGAGGCCTGTTCACGGTGGGAAGCAAAGTTTTCTCGATAGTTCTCACGGGAATTCAGGCTGCAGCTTACATAATAAGCGGAATGTACGGAGCCCTCGCAGGAACAACAACCATCGTGATATTCCTGCAACTTTTGGGCGCTGGATTAGTTGTGATGTTGCTGGACGAGTTAGTTCAAAAAGGCTGGGGACTTGGTAGCGGAATAAGCCTTTTCATTATGGCTGGAGTTGCACAGACTGTCCTCTGGCAAACTTTTTCTCCAGCTAGCGGTTTGTTCGTTGGCTCGTTTTCCTTGCTTCTGAGAGGTGAACAAACATTAACGAACTGGATAGTTGGGCTAGGATCGTATCCATCCTTAATTGGTTTCATAGCAACGATCGGCACGTTCTTGATAATAATTTATCTAGAAGGAATTAGAGTTGAGCTTCCAATGACCTACGCTGGATACAAGGGCTTCCGCAGTCGATACCCAATCAAACTTTTATACGTCTCCAATCTTCCAGTTATCTTCGCAGCCGCACTCTTCGCCAACGTCTACTTCTTTACCCAACTCATCTGGAGCACGCAAGGAGCGCCTAGACCTGGAACGAACCTCTTAACAGACATCTTGGGAACTTACGGCATCGCCAACCCCCAAGTCAGCAACCAAACCCAGCCGATGGGCGGATTAGCATACTATGTCACGGCACCGCACAGTATCCAAAACCTCGGTGCTGACCCTGTGAGAGCGGCAGTTTACTTGGGAATTCTTGTCGCTTTCTGCGCGGTCTTCTCGCTTATTTGGCTTGAAGTTGGCGGTCTCGGCCCATCTACAGTGGCACAGCAGCTTATGGATTCAGGCATGCAAATTCCAGGATATAGACGATCAGGAAAGCCCATCGAATCGCTTCTTAAACGCTACATTCCAGTAGTCGCAATCTTAGGCGGACTAATCATAGGGCTAATAGCTGGGGTTGCAGATTTCCTAGGAGTTTTCGGCTCAGGAACAGGCATCCTACTCGCAGTTGGAATAATTTACCAATATTATGAACTGTTAATGCGTGAAAGAGCGGCTGAAATGTTCCCCGCCTTTAGACGAATCTTGGGCGAATAGCCTAAAAAGCAACGAATTGTTAAAGTATTTGTTGACGGCGGTTGCGTGTTCGCTAGCGCTGTGTAGGTAGCCTATGGAAAATCAGACCTCTATCCCTCTATCGTTTTCTCAGCTTTGAACATGGCATGGTGCAGAACTATCGCGTGGAAAAAACTATAGCCCTCTTATATAAAGACTGAAATATAGGTAGAACCAAGAAAAAAGCGAATATTGATTGTTGGTCAAATAATTTGCTGAAGAAAGTCATCGCAAATAATTTAACAGTGCCAAAAAGCAAAAATGGTTATTAACGAGAAAACAAAAATAGGCTAAAGAACAGAGTAGTCTAGGAGAAATTAGAATGGCACTAGACATTTCCGTCATACCGTGGTCAACAGTGCTTATAATGCTTATCGCAATCGCTGTTTCATTCATTAACATGAGCGTTAACCGTCTTCTAATTAACCGTATGGTGGGCTGGGAAGAATACCGAACGATACAGAGGGAAGTGAACGAGTGGCGTTCTCAGACGATGCAAGCCACGCGCACTAACGATAAGAAACTTCTTGAGAAACTGAAAAGGAAAGAAGCGCAAATAAATCGCATGCAAATGAAGATTAGCAAGCCAACTTTTATCCTTATTCCGATTAGCTTCAGTTACATTTTAATCTGGTGGTTCTTTCTAACACCAGTCTACGGGGCAAACACTGTGGCATATGTACCGGGAATCGCGCCAATACCTGTGTTATATTGGTACATGATCTGCTCTTTTCTCTTCGGAACGCTCGCTGGTCGCATAATAGGTATAACGCCCATACAATAAGGTTAAAGATGCGCGGTTGGGACAGCGCAATGAGCAGAAATGAAAAGATGAAGAGCGCTAAAGAGAAAAGCATAGTGGTCTGCATATCTGGAATGGCCGGAACTGGAAAGAGCACTTTAGCCAAAAAACTCGCCAAAAAATACAGACTAAAGTACTATTCAGGCGGCGATGCCCTGAAAGCTTTAGCAGCAGAAGAAGGATACGACTCGTCCAGCCGCGGATGGTGGGAAAGTCCTGAAGGCCTCAGGTTTTTAAGGAAAAGAGAGAAAAACCTGAAATTCGACAAGGCGGTAGATGATAAACTTCTGGAATACGCGCAGCGAGGAAATGTTCTATTAGACAGCTGGACAATGCCGTGGCTGCTTAAAACGGGTTTCAAAATATGCTTGTTGGCTTCCATAGAAAAAAGAGCCGAAAGAGTTGCCAAGAGAGACAAAATCACTATAAAAGACGCCTTACAAATATTAAAAGAAAAAGAAGCAAGAACAAAGGCTATTTACAAGAAACTTTACGGCTTTAATTTAGGCGAAGATTTCGCGCCGTTTCATCTGGTTTTAGACACTGACAACTTGAACGCGGAAGAAGTTTTCCAAGTTCTCTGCATGGTAATGGACAATGTAGTTCTCAGCAGCAAAAATCTCTAGACTTTCCCGCTCTGGTAATTTAGCGGAATAAGAGTTTCTTCTCTTTATGGCAAAGAGACATCACAAGTTTTAATACTATAACTCAAGCTAGAACTATTCCCTTTGCAGCGCCGCACTGCAGAGGAGGAAGGAGAGAGTGAACCAAATGA